>Ga0307512_10003906_pt1 | contig 16730 bp, 17 predicted proteins | sample 14_EM_MG_FD_200267 | JGI IMG/M metagenome (GOLD analysis project Ga0307512, IMG submission 200267) | Populus trichocarpa ectomycorrhiza microbial communities from riparian zone in the Pacific Northwest, United States - 14_EM | ecosystem: Host-associated > Plants > Roots > Unclassified | place...
ACGAGCAAATCCTCCTCGGAGTCTGGCTAATGAACCCTCCATGCTGACAAACCTCCTGCATCCCCGCTAACCCCATTGAGCCACCAATTCTCCGTTTTCGCCGCTCAGCTACCATTACCCCCCTCACTATCTATCTAGATTGTTGTTTTCAGATAGATATCAGACTTCTTTTCTGAGCACTCTGCAGACCGTTGAGTGACACATCTGAGGACCTGGCACCAGCTACCCTTGGGTGCTATCTGTGTAACTCCACTCCTTGCCGTGAATAGCTCCAGCTACAAGCGCGACTGCATCACAACCACAACTACAGCCACCTCCGTATCATTCACGATCTCAATCCGTCCATTCCCTGTGGGACCCAGCACAGCCTCTCACCATGGAGAAAGACAGATCCAAAGGTCTTTCACTCCGCAAGCGTCGCGGTAAAGGCGACAAGAAGCCAAAACCGGTGATCGGCGCCCCACGGTAGAACTCCCAGTTCCATTGTACGAGTTTGCATTCACACAATTGTACCATAGACAGATCCCAATGCCTGCCATGCCGGGTGCGCGGGTCGGACATGTCGCGGCGTCCTCGCCGGCGCCGCAGATTCGCAGTCGCGACAAGGAGAAGGTTCGCAACGGTCGCTCCTCAACCCTGATGGCATAACGATAAGTACTGAGCCGTGTAGGTGGCGGATCTAGTAAAGCGACGGATGTCGACACGATTCCCAGTACCCGGAGAACAAGGAGACGTACCGCCTATGCCGTCGATCCCCGATATGCCATCGATTCCCGCGGGGATAGGAGCGAAACTGCCGGCACAGCCAAGGAGGGGGGAGAGTAAGGGACCAGATATCGACCTGGATCAGTTCAGGGAGTCAGCTTTTGATCCGGAGAAGTGTGCGTTAGACCATATTCTAGGATTGGTGGGATCGATGCTGATAGGATACAACGGCAGTCGTGGCGACGGTTCTGGCTAATTCGACGGACGAGGAGATCAAGGAGTATCAACGCAGGCTGAAAGAGATCCGAAACCGCACGTCGTCGGACCTGCAGAAAAACGTCTTCGTGAATCGCACGCAATTCATCATCATCTCGAAGGAGATCGATAAGCTCAAGAGCGAGATGCGGACGTTGCGCGGTCTGTTGGGGGAGTTGCATACTACCACCGACTCGCTCAAGATCGAAGGCTCGTTCGGAAGCACCGCCAACGATGTGCAGGCGCGGAAACATGCGAACCGCAGTAGTGTTGCCGACTTGACGGCGCTGCATATGAGCCATCTTCAGGCGTTGTGGAAGGCTGTCGAAGGAGCGCAAAAGTTCTTGCCGTCCGTGCCCGGACGTCATATTGTTCTGGAATCGAGACACTGGATTGAATTGAATGCTGCGACGTGGAAGCCTAGAAGGATTGTCCACATGGTTCTGCTCAACGACCACCTCCTGATCGCGACCGTCAAGAAGAAGCGAGTAGACGCCAGCTCCACTTCCACGTCGTCTCGGACTCCGAACACCAAAAATGTAGCCGACAAGTGCTGGGGGCTGTCAGAAATTGATATGGTGGACCTTTCGTCGGACGCCACCCAGTCTTCTCGGAAAAGCGTCTCGAATGCGATCAGTCTCCGAGTCGGTAAGGAGGCGTTCGTATACCAAAACGATAGCTCTGAGAAGAAAGCCGACCTTCTCCGGCAATTCAAGAAATCCCGCGACGAGCTCCGCAAAGCCCTACGCGCTGAAACAGAAGATAACCTCCGTCGCCGCGACAGCGTCTCTTTCTTTGCCGGACGCGATCCGAAGCTACTTGAGCACGGTGACCTTCTCAATAGTCTCAGTGCGCATGGCTCGGGTCACTCGATGTTCACGGTCGAGGGCCAATCCCGGAACTTGCGCTGGGTGGAAACGCAGATGGATGAACTGGACGAGAATATTGCGCACCGCAAGTTCGAGGATGCTGTCTCGAGCGTGGGAAAGCTACGCGCCCTAGCGGAATCACTAGCAAAAAACAATTCTCTCATCTCAGAACTCATCCACCTCAAGCTCGACGAGCGTGCATCGAAGCTAGCGTCGATCATCACTGATAAACTCGTCCAGAACCCCGCACAGAAGACTTCCGTCAAGGCGAGCATCCAGTGGCTGGTTAAACTAGACTACGAGGACCGCGCGCGGGAGGCATTCCTAGAGGCGCGCTCGGCGACTATCAAGCAACGAACCAGGTAACAGCGAACCCTCTGGTCCATGTCCCAATCCTAATCTCCGGTACAGACAGGTCCGTTTCGAGGGCGACGTAGCCCTCTATATTTCGCAAGTAGCACTAGTCCAGTTCACCTTGATCAAGAACACTGTCGAGATCTATAACAGCTGCTTCGAATACCGCCTCGCTAGCGCGCTTGTACGCTGGGCCAAGGAACGCATCACCACTTATATCGAACTTTTGGATCGACAGCTTGTCACTGTCGAGCCCAATTCGAAGGTTTACGATGACTGCATGGAAATCACGAGGATTCACTCGACGATGCTGGTGGAGTGTGGACTCGACTTTCAAGAGCTGAGGAATCCGAATGCGAGGAAGTAGTGTAGGCGGAAAGTAGTAATATACCGCATCATGTACTCTCTACTAGATGATCTAGAGCGTTCCTTTGCATTGAAGTCTTCTGTGCTCCGCGACCGACCCCGGACATTAGCTTGCCTGAATGGGACATTGCACATGATATTCCGCCGAACTCCATCTACGTCACCCCCGTAATTGCTATATCTACTGTCGGACCGCCCAGCCCAGAGCTCTTACCTTTACAGTCACCGACCTCCATCACGATTCCATCACCACCGCTACAAACACAGGCTACACACAAATCAACCACAACCCAAGATGTCCGGCCTATTCTCCAGAACCCAGGCGAAGAATCAAGAATGGGAATCCAAGCTCAAGGGCAAGGATGTAAACACCGCCGAAGTACCTTCCTCCCTCCCTCCTCCCATCCCCAGAATCATCTAACAAGCCTCAGGTCAAGGCCCAGCTCCCGCCTGTCCACCGCGTCATTGGGCCCACATCCATCGTGACCCGCGACTTCGTCGAGAACCGTATCAACGTACACGTTGACGAGAAGGGAGTTTGTACGCACTGTACGCACGGCTAGATCACATTTCCATGTCCATCTGTGTTGGGAGAAGAGGGGAATAGCTTGAATTGAAGCTCTGCTACCGTATTTAACCTGCTTCTACCTACTGTTGTATCCCCAGAGCCCACCTCATGATGCTCCACGGTAACAGCTCTCGACTGTACAGCCCGATGGCCACAAACTCCTCCTGCTGCATAGAACAGGTGTATGTCAACCACGCCACCGTCCACAGATACCCGACCCACTTCCACAATTCCCCATCCTTCCCACCCATCCTTCTCCAAGCCATCATTGCCCCCGTCTCCAAGCCTATCCCCAACGCCTGCATGCAAAAGAACCGCAACGCGCCGTCTCCTAGATGCTTGTCCACCGTCCAGATGGCACTCGCATGCCCCACCGCCGAGATCATGAAACCTGTCCCCACCATCACCAAAAACCTCGGCGTGCCCTTTCTCAGCCCCATCCGATCCGCCAGCGCCCTCCCCCATAGCACTAGCGACTCCCTGAGCATACCGTGCCACACCCGTCCCCACAGGTTCTGCAGAGTGTATGCGTCCCGGAGATCACCAAACAGCGGCGGCCATGAGGCTTCATCGTCGCCTAGACCGACAAAGATGAGTGACAACAGGAGGTACTGAAACTCCATATACCCCCAAGCATTAACACCGTTGGTGACCATGTCCACGAATCTGGCGGGTGCACTCCGCTCAGGGTCGCTCAATGGGCGGTACGAAGGGTGGTTTGGGGGGAGCATCCATGCTTGCTGCAGGACTATGAGGCGGGAAATATCCTGGAGGAGGTAGAGCACCAGCATCTTCCCCAGGGCACGGGCCATGTATCCCAACCTTCCGCGCCGTCGGGCAGTGGGGAGATTAGCGACGACGTTGTTCCATCCCACTCCACGCTGCGCGACCAGGAGCGAGAGCGTCCACCACAATTTCTTTGGCAGCGGGTACCCCTCCGCCGCGCCGGGTTTTTCAAGTTTTGGGCGGTACAGCGCCGCCTCCGGCGTCGGATGCGAGAACACGTGGATCGTGAGCACGCGCAGCGTGAACACCCATAGCGTTGCGATGCCATACGAGACCATTGGATCGTCGTTATACGGCCTAAGGAGGGGCTGGTAGGTGCATATTATCAGCGGGAGGAAAAAGGCGCGACGGTGGCGGAAGGGAGGGGCGAGGAGGGAGAGAATCAAGATGCAGTGGTGGAGGGCGAGGGAGAGTGCATGTTGAGATTGGCGTTCGTGTTCTGCCATAGCGGTGGTTGAGGCGAGACTAGGGATGGGTACCTAGGTCTAGGGTGATGGGACAGCGGACGGGAAACCCAGACAAAAAGTGCGCCGCATAGTCTAGATAGGCTGTATGCGAGCATGAATAAACAAAAAAAAAAGATAGGAGGTAACAGGAGGGCGTGAGTTCCTACACCCGCAAACCGCCAGCCCGCGTACTAAATAGAGATACACGCTAGCTACATCTGCGAGTGGATTGGATATCTTGATGTCTGAGATATAAATTGGTCTACATATCCCCAATAAAATGACATCTAAGATTCATGTGGTATCAATTTCATGTCGCATCGTCAGTTCCGAGCAATGACCAATTCACCCACCTTATGAGGAAAGAAAGCATTATTATGCACGGACACGACTGAACAGAGGACGGCAAGCATAGAGATCATAGAGAAAACATTGAAGATCACATCTAACCCAGTTCGTGCTCTTTTGCTATGCCGTAAGACCAACTTTTTAAACGCCTCATCCGCTACAGAAGTACTTAGATCATAACCAAGAGGCCAGATATCACACCGACAAGGGATCCCATCGTAGGTAGTACTATCAATCTAGTAATTCTGCAGCAAGCAATCGCAGTCCCCTCATACCAACCAACCGCACCGTCTAGTTGTCTATATCGCCGTTAAAGATGATAAAAGGAACTCGGAATCACGACCCCTCACCTTCTAAGAAGAAATAGTTTCCACTCAGCTTCTGTTCCTGATCCGACTGCGAATTAAGCTTGTTAATCCTCGGCCGGAAAGTGTTCTTGTCACGGCGGAAGGTGACGTTCAAATTCTTCAAGAACTGATTACATCCTGTCAACAAGCTCTGAGGAGGAGTTGCCCGGGCATCCACGGAGGGTTCACCCTCGAACACGATAACACGGTCGGCCAAGTAAGTAGCCATGATGAAATCGTGCTCGACGATGAAAGCAGTCTTCTTAGCGTGCATGATGAAGCGCTTGATGACACGAGCTGCAATGATACGCTGTTCGGAGTCGAGGTACGCTGAGGGCTCATCGATGAGGTAGATCTCAGCGGGCTGACCCAGCGCTAGGACAATGGCGACGCGCTGCAACTCTCCTCCAGACAGGTGCTTGACTTCCTGGTCGATAAAGTCGTCGATGCGAAGAGGCTTGTAGACGTCGGTCTGGAACTGAGGGTTCAGGAACGCAGCGCGGACCTTCTTCATGAGGAGTTCGCGGACAGTGCCGGGGAACTTTGGGTTGATCTTCTGAGGCTTCATGGAGACGCTCATCTTGGGCATCTTCTTCGCGCTGTCAGGCTGCTCGGCGCCGGCCAGCATCCTGCAGAAAGTGGTCTTTCCGGTCCCATTCTCTCCCATCATGACGATGATCTCGGAGTCGGTGAATTCACCGGGGTCGACCGAGAGATGGAAGCCACCGAGTGTCTTTTCCAGCTTGGGATAGCTGAACTGACGTGACCGGTCGACCAAGAACTCATCTCCCGCCTCCGCAATTCGGAACTGCAGTGACTCCTCGCGGAAACGCAAGTTCTCGGTAGGGATGTTACCGTCCAAAAAGATGTTGATTCCCTCACGCACAGAGGCAGGCAGCGTAACCACACCGTAAACTGAAGGCTTTCCATAGAGTACACAGATAAAGTCGGACAGGTAGTCTAGTACCGACAGATCGTGCTCGACGACTATGACGTAGTCGTCCGGCCGTAAAAGGCCACGTATTGTGCTGGCAGCCTTCAAGCGTTGCTTGACATCCAGGTAGGATGAAGGCTCGTCGAACATGTAGCTAGCATAGCCATCAGTCAATGCCCGAGAGCGAGCGAGGTAGAGCAACCTACACATCTGCTTTCTGAACACATGCAACAGCAATGGCAAATCGCTGAAGCTCTCCTCCGGACAACTGCTCAACATCTCTTTTCAAAACTGGACCCAGCTGCAAAACATCGATCATTTCCTGCATGTTGTCCATCTGGCACTGCTGCTTAAGCAGTGCCTCGACACTCCGAACCTGTCCTCGAATTGCCTGGGGCAGCTTGTCGACATACTGGGGCTTGACAACGGCCTTCAGGTTGTCCTCCACGACCTTTGTAAGGTAGTTCTGCAGCTCACTACCGCGGAAGTACTGAAGCGTCTCATTCCAGTCTGGTGGATTTTCGTAGCGCCCCAGATTTGGCTTCTGCTTTCCGGAAAGAATCTTGAGTGCCGTCGACTTTCCGATACCGTTGGTACCGACGAGACCAAGAACCTGGCCTGGACGCGGCGTGGGAAGGCGATGGAGCTTGAACGAATTGGCGGAGTAGCGGTGAGTGACTTGCGACTCCAGATTAGTGGGGAGGTTAATGATGTGTATCGCTATCGCCAAATGTCAACACCTGCGCGCACAATACATGGAAATGACTTATGTGGTCGCACCTCCGAAGGGACACTTCTTGGGACAGATACCACATCCGATGCATAGTCGCTCGGAGATGAAGGCGATCTTAGACTCCGGGGAGACCTCGATACAGAGCTTTCCTGTTCGCACGACTGGACACGACTTTTTACACTCCTGACGGCATTTCTAGCACAAAGTCAGCGGCAAAGCCCTCCGCTGCCACTGTAGAGCGACGGCTCACCTTGGGCTTGCACTATTAGATCGAAACGTCTCAGTCAGTGGTTTCTATAGACGCGCGACCACTTTTATTGTCGCATATTAATAGAGAACGCTCATACCTTATCCGTACTCACGATGGCAATACTATGAAAGAAAAGGTGTCAGTGACGTTTAGGAGGCACATAAAACGGAATTGCGCGCATATACCGTGTAAGCTTGTCTGCCATGTTTGAATCGATTCGTGCTGAGAAGGCCGCGGAGCTGGAAAGATGAGGTGGGTGGTGGGGTGGTGAGGTCAGTGCGGCCAGCCGTTGTAGTTGCGGGGAAAAGATCTGAGGTTGAATTTAGTTATCTGAGATCTGATATGAAGCGCACTTTATTGGCCTTAGTTAAGAGTTGAGATTTGCCACTAGGAGAATTGAACGCAGGTCTTCACGGGAGCAGCGATTTAAAGGATTTTGGAGAGAGCTGTGGCGAGTAAACATATTTGTTCACAATACATCAAATACCGATATGTACACTTGTTACTAGTTTTCCTCGCCATGATCTAGCTAGGTCGCATGCGAGTAATGAATAAACAAAAAAAAAAACTTATTACTAGTTAAAAAATGAGTCGACATGAGATGCGATTAATGACAAAACAGAGCAAGAGTTGAGATGAGACATCAACAGTCAAAGGTGCAAAACGAGGGGGCGTGACGGACACTCTGTCCACAATCGAGTGAGGACTGGTATGATATGACTAACACTCCAGTGCTTTAGACCGTCCTTTGGCTCTCAGTTCGTCGGCGGACGGTTTCCCTATGGTTGATACATGTTACATACATAGACTTCAAGAAAACAGCCTGAGAGCAAGACAACATGGCCAGAACAATGGAGCATCTACAATGCAGCCCCACAGACGCAATCCCCATGAGAATCACACGGACCGGCTCAAAACCCAGTCTTCCTCTTTTTCTGCATCCTGCCACCGTGCTTTCCCTGGACAACCTGGCTCATAGTCACAGTTTGAGCCTGACTCTGAGCCTGACTCTGGCTATCCGGGGCCTGGCTCATCGGAACCTGAGACCCCACCAGCCTATCATTAAGAAGTAAGGGTTGTCTTCCACCAAACACACCAAGCATGCCATCGTTGCCTTGGCTAGCAGCTTCACACCCACGATGGCTTAACCGCTTCTTCTCTTTCCGGACCTCCCTACGATCCCTCCGGAACCGCGGTACGCCCTCCTCACGGCCGATCCAGAATTCACAATTCTCCGGATTCTCGCCGACTTTCCAACCATTTAGCACGCGACCTATGCCTACCGGGAGCGTGATACGGGTCTGGACGTAAGCATATTCGCGAATGCGTTGCAAATGTTCGTTCTCTCCGTCTTCGCCATTGTGGCCTGGCGGTGAGGAAACTTGGGATAGACCATGGGAATTGAACGCCTGCGAGGGTGGAGGCAGGAGCTGTTCTGGCGTGGGCTTGATGCTGATTCCAATACTGGCGAGATATAGCTCAACTGCTACGAGGCGGGATAGACGCTCGCGATGCAGCCGAATGCGGGGCGGAATGTTAGCAGGAAGAGACGCAACTCGGGTGTTAACTAGATTGTCATAAAGCGTCTGGACAGAAATCCTAGACGGGTCGCCAGTCGCCATGAGGGGATCAGGTAAGGGCCCATGGGTGAGAGAATGGATCTCGACTAAGTCCTTTATCTTCAACGAACTGAGTAGTTCGTCAATCCCTGCTTCTAGATCCGACAATTTATCGAACACTAGGGACGGGGTTCGGACATCGATTCTGAGAGGTAGACCAGTCAACAGCGAGAACTGCAAATGGAAGACTGGAGACTGGAGAACTTACAATGACCCTATACCGAGATTTCCACGCTCCGCTCGAGTTTCCAACAGTTCAGCCAATGCTGCGCAGTAGCCAGCCGCTGAGTTTGCTGTATCTCCGTCCTGTACGGTGCGTAATGCCTCATCTCCTTGTCGGAATATGGCATCATAAAGCTTAGAGAGATTTGTCCAGCGGTGACTTCGCGGTCCACCAGATTCAGACGAGTGCCCTCGACTGCCCGCGAATGCCCCTGCCGCCTCCGAATCCATATCTGCCTCTTCCTCCTCTGACTCGGCGATATATTCAGAGCTCACAGTGGCCCCACTTACTGGGGGTTTCGAAATTTCCTGAGTACCGTAGAGCCGCTGTGAGATTCTCATCTCCTTATCGATTGCAAAACCGGTAAAAAATTTCGCTCCACTGTCCTCATATCCGGCTGCAGGGCCGGTAGCACCCCTAGCAGTACGAAGAGGACAAGGAACAAATGCTATATTGATGGCTGTATTCGACCGATTGAACGGCGGTGATAGCATAAATGAATCTCCCAACATAGCTGGGCTGTAATTCATGCCTGTGCCCGGCGAAAATTGGTAGGCTGTCGTCAAGAAGTTCAGGCGTGAACCAACAAGAGCAGTTGTCACTGGATACGTTAGGGAACCCCACAGCAATACCCTGCACGGCAGGTGCTTACCGTTAGACGAGCGAAGCAGCTCTAGATACATGGAGGCATCGTCAGGATGTCGACGGTGGGGCCAACTGAGTAGGGTGCGCCCTGGTTGTCTTATATCCACCCATGCGACATCTGATGATGTGAGGATATATGCGTCGTGGGTGCTACCATTAGTCGGACTTCTTTGCATATCGAGGATCCAGCTTCTCCTTGGGCCAACAGGGAGGACGGTGTTGGGGGATGTAACCGAGGTCTATACCGATCAGTAGAAATCCGGGATTCTTGAACGTATCTCATGAAACTCACCCGTATGTCGAAGAGACTTGCTGTATGTCGATCACAGGCCACCACGGTATTCAAGTCGCCACCCCATTTGATCTGTCCCCATCCGTCTGTTTTATGATCACCGCATGTTACGCGTCCATTTGTAGTATACTTCAATGTGAGCCCGAAGCCTTTCCGAGAGCGCTCATACGCTCCTTCGATATCCCATACTCCCCAGTTTCCCTTCTGGTCCACGGTACCGAACTGCCGGCTGTACCACGGATTGAACGCAACATCGGAATGACCGCCTGAGCCCAATGTATTTGCAGTTACCATAGGTTGTAAGCCCAGGCGGTTTGGTACCTGGTGTCCTTGGGTGTGCCGATAAAGAACCTTGAATACCTTGGTATACCCAGCGGTGCGCACGGCAAGCACAGCTAAAATACCATCAGCGAGGGCGGGGCATCCGGATGCACTGCAGAGCATACATACGGTTTACCGCATCCTCTTTATAGGGATTTCCAGCGAAACATATCTGACGAATTGGTGACAGAGAGCTGCATTGAGGTCCATAGGCGGAGTGCACGAGCCGAGGGACTGTGAGAGTTACGCCGTCGGATGCTGTGAAGCTTCGGTCTTCCACTTTCATCTCCGCTAATACTATATATTCGCTTTGGTCAAACAAATCCCAGTAGCAAATGAAACGGGTATCATACCAAGATCTGAACCGACATCTCCACGAGCATACGCAGCCACGTTGATCGTACGGCTCCGGTGGCCTATCGCAGTGCCGAAAGCAAGCAAATGGCCAATGGTTGGATCGAATACTTTGACATCTGCCGCCAGAAGCCGAGATTCACTGATATAGTTTTCGACCCATTCCATGGCGGGTGCCATTTCCGGGACGTCTGTCATCTACCCTCAACTCAATTAGAGCCGAACAATCATAAACTCCATATAATCGGGTATCAAAGTCTCATACCAGACATCGTTGCCACCGGTTCTTGTTGCTACGCATTAACGCGTCTGGACCATCAAGGACCATGGACCGGCGTACCACCTGCTCCTCGGGGCCCATGGCAAACAGTTGAAAGCCCTCATTGTGCTGATGGGAGAAATGCCATTTCCGATCTCGGGGAATATAAGTTGGAATGCTCACAGCCATGTGTACTCGTTCTCACATAGAAAATCCTTGTCTATCAAGTGGCAGTAGTCCAGTCGCGTGTCAGGCAGAAAGATATCTAGCGTTTATCTATCAGTATCCTGCAGAGAAGAGAAGACGTGATGCAGGGGGGGCGGCGGGGACCTGCGCACTTCCAAACTTCGCCTAGCTCACAAATTTGAGCCGCACGTCTGCCCCACCAAAGAATTTTCACTAGCCCTACCCCACTACGTTTCCGCCTTTGTGTTTCGGACATATCGAGAGGTATCTTCCCTTCAGACCAAAGAAAACCTCCGAATACCCGCAAAGACGGAAGGAAAAAATGACCAAGACCGATCTTCAGACCGCGGGATCAGGCCCCGAAGTGGTAGGTTTACCACCTGAGACTGTATCTTAATGTTGTTTCTGACGTGCACATGATCAGGTGGCCGAGCTCTTCGACACAATTTTGGTATTTACGCCCATTATCACGGTTGAAGCAACGCCTTGCTTACCGGATTCTTCTGGGGACTAGGTGCTTGACTTCGGGTACGCCCTTGCGCCCCGTATCCGCCACTACCTGTGTTGACGCTTCGTTTCGCCGTAGTTCACAGTACTCCCACCTGATCACTCGGCGTCTTCGTGAACTCAATGTCTACGCTGAGATGCTCCCCTGCACGCAGAAGATCGCGGGGCTTCCATTTCACCCCAAGGGCGTCATCTTGTCGGGATCTCCCTACTCTGTCTACGATAAGGATGCGCCCCATGTGGACCCCGCTGTGTTCGATCTGGGAGTTAGTCACTGCTCCCCTGCCCGCAAAAAAAAGAAAAGAGTTAAGAATTTTTTAGGTCCCCATTCTCGGAGTCTGCTACGGTCTCCAGGAGATTGCTTGGAACCACGGACGGGACGTCTGCGCTGGTGACCGCAAGGAGTATGGCCACTCCATCCTGAGAGTCACTCGCCATACATCTGCCGCCCCTCACGTTGATGTTCTTTTCGAGGGTATCGACGAGAATCTGGACGTTTGGATGTCTCATGGTGACAAGCTCGGCGCCCTGCCCGCTGGCTTTCTCACCATTGCCACCACCGCTAACGCACCCTTCGCTGGTATTGCCCACTCGGAGAAGCCCACGTATGGAATCCAGTTCCATCCTGAGGTGACTCACACTCCCAAGGGCAAGGAACTCTTCGCGAACTTCGCCATCAAGCTGTGCAAGGCCCGCCAGAGCTGGACCATGGACAGATTCGCCGAGACTGAGATCGAACGCATTCGTGCGGTTGTTGGTGAGAAGGGCCAAGTCATAGGTGCTGTCTCAGGTGGCGTCGACTCTACCGTCGCAGCCAAGCTCATGCAGAAGGCAATTGGATCTCGCTTCCACGCTATTCTGGTTGACAACGGTGTCATGCGTTTGAACGAGTGCGAGATCGTCCACGAAACTCTCACCAAGCATCTTGGCATCAACCTGACTGTCGTTGATGCCTGCGAGGAGTTCTTGAGCAAGCTGAAGGGCGTTGACGATCCCGAGAAGAAGCGCAAGATTATCGGCAACACCTTCATCGAGGTCTTCCAGCGTGAGGCTGAGCGCGTTATGAAGGAGTCCGGTGGCGAGGTCGATTTCCTACTCCAGGGAACCCTCTACCCAGATGTCATTGAGAGCATCTCCTTCAAGGGCCCCAGTGCCACCATCAAGACCCACCACAACGTTGGCGGACTGCTTGAGAACATGAAGCTCAAGTTGATCGAGCCTCTCCGTGAGCTCTTCAAGGATGAGGTCCGTGTCATGGGTACCAACCTTGGCATTCCCGAGGAGCTCGTCTGGCGCCATCCCTTCCCCGGCCCTGGTATTGCTATCCGTATCTGCGGCGAAGTCACCCCTGACCAGATCCGCATCGCCCGCCAGGCAGACCATATCTTTGTCTCCGAGATCAAGGCCGCTGGTCTCTATCGTGATATCTCTCAGGCATATGCTGCGCTGCTGCCTGTCCGTGCTGTCGGTGTCATGGGTGACAAGAGAGTGTACGATCAGGTTATCGCACTCCGTGCCGTCACTACCACCGACTACATGACCGCCGACTGGTTTGACTTTGACGGAAAGTTCTTGCGCAAGGTGTCCACTAGAATTGTGAACGAGGTTGATGGCGTTTGTAGGGTACTTTACGATGGTTAGTGGCCTCATTCGTCCCATAATGTGCTGCCGGCGTTAACATTACTGGGCATCTATAGTTACTCAGAAGCCTCCGGGAACCATCGAGTTCCAATAGAGGGTTAACAGGTTTTGTCATTTGGGGGGTTCCGAGTGCTGCTTTTACATTTTGTAGCTTGTTTGTATTGGTCTCGCGGGTTTCCTTGTGATATAGTGGATTTGGGGAGCACGCCTTCCTGTGGATAGGCTGATTGGATAGAATCCACCCCAATGACCATTTCATGAGTGATCGTTGCGGTAAAGAATTGGTATTTACCGTTGTACGGATCCCTCAAAGTGCTCCATTTCTCGCAAGCTCGTTTCCATGCTTTCTGACCACACCGTCCATCATGTCCCTCAGTTTCGAACACCCATCTACCGCCACAGCGAGCATCCCTTCCATCATACCCAGATGTACGCGGCTCTCCATATGCAGCAGCGTGATCCTCTCACTATTCCCCAGCGTAGCAACCGTAAGATGCGGCAGCTCACCTTCCTCGATGTGATTGACATCCAGCAGGGGATCTGCACTCTCTTCATAGCTCCTAGCGCCTCTGGAGCTGATCGTCTTCGTGGCCACGCCCGCAGACATGCCAACCACGTAGTCACTCATCGGCACGCCAGCATCGATCAACGCCAGCGTCGAAGCATTGACACACGTCGCCAGGACACCGCCGTCTTGCGATAGAATGTGCAGCGAGATAGTGATCTCGCTCCTCGGGTGAAGGTGCGTCAGGACAGCTTGTGTAAAAGCGCGCTGCAGCATTGTTCTCATCTCCTGTACCCTCCTACAACCCCCCACACACCTCACAGTAAGCGTCCTCTCGCCCCATCCCATCCAAATCCCCCTCCCCTATGTATGCGTGATCCAACTTACTTGTCATTCCTGGCCCTCTTTTTCCGATCGGTTCCCGAGAACGCCGCGAAGGTGACTTCGACGGAGATGCTGACGCGATCGTGCAGCTGCTTGCTGCGCTGCGATGCCTCGGACGGCCCCGTGACCGTGCAGATCACCTTCGTGTTGCCTTGCTCTATGTACGAGGAACCGTCCGCGGCCGCCGGCTGCGTCGAGAGCTGTGCGTGGAACCGCCGAAGCTCATTCCAGCGCCGGCCATCGATGCGGAGGCCTTCGGGTGACAGGATTTCGTGGCGGGACTGAAAGGGTTAGCCATTGAGGGGCGTGCCGGGGAGTGGAAGAGGTACCATTGTTCGTGGAGTGAGTGGAACGTGGAGGGGTGGCTCAGGCGGTTCGGAGAAATTGGTTGCTTGCTAGCGACCTGTGTTACATGACTGTGAACGGACGGATACCGACGCGTTCTGAGTGAGTAATCCCGGGTTTGCGGCTAACCCGGGCGGCACAGAAATCACTCCGGCTCGGAGATCGCACGAGAGCCATGCCTCTCCCGACATTTTTCGTTCGGATAAAATATGGTTCAAAAAATTTAAATCTCACGCCAACTACAAAAAAGGGAGCATAGATATATCAAGAACCGAGAGCAACGAGGTTGCCGCTACTCCAAGTCGGAGGGCATTATCATTCCAATTCAGAGAAAAAGCGACAAAGCATTCCATCACATGATCCCAAACCTTTATACAGTTCCACAGTTGTCGATAGAGATGGTACCGATGGTGCGACCACTGTTGTCACGCGATTTCTCCTCCATCTTCGGGATGATATCCATCCCCTTTACAACCTCGCCGAAAACGACGTGCTTGCCGTCAAGGTGGGGAGTTTTGACAAACTGGAGTGATGTGTTATAAAGCTGTCCAAATAGCACTGCAAGGAGGGCAACAAACAGTGATGAAGAACTGGGAGCCGTTGGTGTTGCGACCAGCATTGGCCATCGACAGCAAGTAGGGCTTGTCGTGACGCTTATTGAAGTTCTCGTCTTCGAATCTCTCACCGTAGATGGAGCGGCCACCGGTACCCTTCGCCATGTAAGCCAACCAGTCATCTGTTACTACTATTACGGATAACATACGTTTCCACGGGTGAAATCACCACCCTGAGCCATAAAACCGGCGATCACACGGTGGAACTTGGACTTGATGTAGCCTTGACCAATCTCCTTCGCCAGGCAGAGTTCGCGGAAGTTCTTGGCGGTCTTGGGGACAATATCGTCGTAGAGCTTGAACTCGATACGGCCCCAGTCGTGCTCTAATAAAAGAGATGATGTGTTAGCAGATGCAGGTAGATACGCAGGGTTTTGATAGGCTGGATCGAGGCCCCGATAGGCCCGACTATTGCGATGGATTTCCACGTACTTTTTCCAGCGGGGTCCGCCCAGGCGATATCGAAGAAGGCGTTTGGCTTGTCGGGGCTAGCCATGCTGGAAGAAGAATACAGGCGGAAGTTGTGGTGAAGGCGGTGGAAGGGAGAAGTTGAGGATCTGGTGTAGGATTTGAGAAGGGGCGAAACAAAAGTTTGTGTGTGGAATGCCGATGATGATGCGGAAGCGCCTGCGAGGGGTCGAAGGAGCGGGGTAATGTACCGGGCAGTCATGGTTTTAGGAGGGCAGTTTGGTTGGGGGAATGGGTGTGAGAACAAAGGAAGATTGAAGGAGCCAAGATCAGAAGGAACGACAATCGGAGAAAAAAGAAGAATAATGGATTAAAAAGATGCAAGTGCTATGTAATAATGATTCGATTGAGCCGAGCAAGTTGGGCCTGCGGAGGGCAAAAGGGAGCTTGCAACGTGCCGCCTTCGCGCGGACTGTTGACTTTGTGTACCTCGCCATGATCTATCGGCAGAAACCACCAAAAAAACCTCACAACACAGCCCTTATCGGAGTACACAATTATTAATGCCACTGACACTTACACCGGCGGTCATGGCAGCTATTTTCCTAGCTGTTGATTCTCCTATACCACTACTCTTATTCCACCACCAGCTCCGTATGCATCGCATCGTAACCCTCCTCGTTGGCCCTATACGGGTTGTCAAAAACCATACTCCAAAACACCGAATTACCTACGATCCGACCAACAAGCGGACTATCGACCAGTATGACGATGCTTGGTGCCTTGAGTTCCTCCTTTCGCGACCACAGAACGGACAAGACTTGGGTGACTGTGAAGGTACAAATAACTAACAGAAACATTTGAGGCTGCAGTACAGGGGAAGTTGTGCACGAAATCTAGATACGGAACCTCCTATTTTTCGTGCACAAGCTAACCTATTTCGTACCCCCTGCATTGTTGTAGTTCTTGTGAACAGAATCTACAGAACCTCCCTAATTGGTGGTTTGTAGATACCTAAGTACATAGTACAGGACGATGAGTTGAAGAATCAGAATGAAATTCTCGTGGAGCACGTACTGGTGCTGATTCCGATTATCCGGCTCGTTAGCCAATAACCTTCTTTGTTTACATTCGATTGTGGTCTGCATAAAAATTAGCGTGCAAACTTTTCTATGCTTTCCTCCAGACAGAAGGTCATGCGTCCGTTGCTGTGGTGACAGTTCTAGTTCTTGTGCACGGAGGCCAACAGAATCTCCCTAATAATTGGAATTCTCCAACCTCACGGTAAGTAGTACGGTTGTGTTCCACACCGCGACATTGGCTACAGTGCTGTATGTACTAGTACATACAGTTTTTTCTGGAAACCCTGCAAGTGCCCCAGCAGCTCTGACAGCAATCTAGCGGCAGCTTTCTCATTTGCGCAGTCGCGTCTCCTTTGACCAACCGCGGCTTTCTCAGATGGGGCG
>Ga0307512_10003907_pt1 | contig 16730 bp, 8 predicted proteins | sample 14_EM_MG_FD_200267 | JGI IMG/M metagenome (GOLD analysis project Ga0307512, IMG submission 200267) | Populus trichocarpa ectomycorrhiza microbial communities from riparian zone in the Pacific Northwest, United States - 14_EM | ecosystem: Host-associated > Plants > Roots > Unclassified | place...
GGACGTCACCAAGGACACCGAGGTCACGGTGGACGCGACGAACGCCAAGCCGGTCACCGTCTCGGTGGACGACCCGACCGCGCGGCCGGACTACACCAGCGGTGGCACCGGCGTCGTGTCCACGGTGCACGGACAGAACGGGTTCTGGGGAACGGACGTGATCCTCGGCGGTGGCCCGACCCAGCCGATGTACGCGCTCGGCAGCCCCGCGATCGACGGCGTGGGGCTCGTCCACGTCAGCCAGTGGCAGGTGCCGTGGACGACCGTGGCGGTGACCGGGCCGAACGGTTACGAGATCGGCCTCGTCATCGAACAGTCCCGGCAAGGCTGGCGGGGGAGTGTCACCGGCGCCCTCGTCGACGTCGGCGACGCGAGCACGGATCCGGGTGACCTGCACGGCAAGGTGCCGCTGCTCGCCACCGACAGCCCGCCGTCGCAGGAGGAGATGGCACGGCGGATCCAGCTGCTGAAGGACCGCGGCGCGCAGATCGTGCTGGCGTACAACTACGTCGAGGACCTCAGCATCCTGCCGGTGGCGCAGCTGTACGACTTCCGGGACATCGACCGGCTGCGGGCCGACCTGGCGCAGGGCCCGGTCGAGATGAAGGTCGAGGGCAGGCGGGACAGCCCGTACTCGTACTTCAACGCGGCCACGGTGCCGGGAGGTGTGCCGGACGGGCACGACTTCCGGTTCGAGAAGGCGAAGATGGGCCGCGTGGACGGCACGTTCGCGTCACTGCAGCCGACCGACTCCTTCAACCGGTTGTTCGTGACCGCCGCCTCGGCCGATCTCGCCGCGGGCTTCGAGGTGAACACCCGGTGGCCGCAGAAGCGGACCGACTACTACTCGCCGGGCTTCGCCTGGCAGGCCAACACCGCGATCGGCTTCGACCCGGTCACGTGGGCGTCGAGCGGCTACGAGGTCACCTCACCGATCACCCTGAAGGCGGGGGACCGACGGGCGATGTGCATGTACTGCGCGCCGTTCGGCCCCGAGCTGGCCAACCTACAGCCGGACCAGCAAACGGGAAAGCCCTTGCCCTGGGCATACCGGCAGGGTGACAAGCTGACGTTCGAGGCGCCGATGTTCGGCAGCGCGGACCCGTCGACGTTCACGTTCATGGACCCCACGAACACCGGTACCACGGTGCTTTCCAGCGGTGGCAAGGAGATCGGCCGCAACGACGCCCCAGGCCGCGGCGTCTTCGACATCCCACGCGGCGCCGGCCGCTACACACTGGTCAGCGAGGCGGCCAAGACCGGCCCGGAATGGCCACTGTCGGTACGCACGAAGGCCGAGTGGACGTTCGCAACCACCCCGTCAACCGCGCGAACCGCGTTGCCACTGCTGGACGTCCGCTGGAACCTGCCACTGGACGGCAACAACACGGCACCGGCCACGGGCATGACCGGTTTCGTGTCAGCCGTCCACCAGGAAGGCGCGGCACACCCACCGGTACGGACACTGTCCGTGGACATCTCATTCGACGACGGCACAACCTGGCAACCGGCGAAGGTCACCGCGGACGGCTCGCGGTGGAAGGTGAACCTGCCCGCCGGCACCGGTTACGCCAGCCTCCGCGCCACCGCGGTGGACACGGCCGGCAACTCGGTGACGGAGACGGTCGTCCGGGCCTACTCCGTGCGGTGACCCGGTGATCGCCGTGGGTCCCGGTCGCTGGCGGGCGGCCGGGACCCACGGATCTCTGCTTGCACGCTGCGGAGCCCTCAGGCCTGAGCAAGCTGGCGCGCATGCGATCGCGTGTCGTCGTTCATGGGGAAGAAGCATTCGATGCGTAGTTCCTGCAGTGTCACGTCCTGTGGTGTGCCTAGTGTGGTCACGGTGGAGAAGTAGTCGAATCGCCGGTTGCCGTGTGCGTACCGGATCGGCACGATCGGTAGTTGTGGAGTGGTCGCGTCCAGCGAGCGCAGCGAGGCTGGCACGCCGGGGTAGGTCAGCACCTCGTCGAGGATCTGCTGCGCCCGCTCGTCCGCGACGCCGCCGATTGCCTCTCGGCGAGCACGTCGGACCAGGGCTTCGGCGACCTCCGGCCAGTTGGTCACCTGACGCCGCACACCGTCCGGGTGGAACATCCTGCGCAGGACGTTCGCCGGGCCCGGCGGTGAGGCCGAGTGTCCCTCCCGCAGGAAGGCGAAGAAGCGTACGGCGGCGGCGTTGGTGTGCTGGATGTCCCAGCTGCGGTCCATCACCAGCGCTGGATAGGGCTCCTGCTGCGTGAGGATGGTCTCGAGCGCGCCCCGCACCGCGGCGAGCGCCGGAGCGTCCAGTGTGGACTCCGGATACTCCGGGGCGAACCCGGCGCTGAGCAACAGGGTGTTGCGTTCGCGCAACGGCACGTCGAGGACCTCGGCGAGCTTGAGGACCATGCCGCGGCTGGGGTTCGCCCGGCCGGTCTCGATGAACGACAGGTGCCGGATCGACATGGCCGCCTCGGCGGCCAGAGCCAGTTGGCTCAGCCGCCGGGCGTTCCGCCAGTGTTTCAGGAGTGGACCGATGTCTGACACCGGGTCAGTATGCCCACGCGTGCGGCCGCAGCGGTGCTTCGAGTGGTGGTTTGGCGATGGTGGCGGCGTAGTTCGTCATCGTTGAGATCGCCACGCCGGTGATCACCTCCAGCAGCTGGGTGTCGTTGAAGCCGGCGGCGGTGAACGTCTTCGCGTCGGTGTCGTCGAGGTGGCCGCGTTTCTCGATGAGTGTACGGGTGAGAGTGGACAGTGCCGCCAACCGTGGGTCGGTGGGCAGCTCACGTTGCCGGATGGCCTCGACCGCCTCGGGTGTGACGCCGTCCGCCAGCGCCTCCAGCGAGTGGAACGCGACCGCCCATGCACAGTCGTTGGCTACCGCGTTGGACAGCAGCAGCACCTGCCGTTCCGCTGGGGTGAAGGTGCCGCCGCCCCTGAAGTGGCCGAACGCGGAGAAGAAGGAGTTCATCAGTGCCGGCGAGTTGGCCATGACAGCGGCGCCGTTCGGGACGAACCCGAATGCCTCGCGTAGAACAGTGAGCGGCTGCTTGGCGCTATCGGGCGCGGTGTCGACGGTGTGGATCGGATAGTCGGTCATGGGAAGGAGTCTGCGCCCGCCTTCGCGCCGAACCAATTCCCTCAGAGGTAAACGTGTCCGATACCGGCCTGGTCCAGGTCGACGTGCGCCTGCGGCGCCATGATGTCCATCAGGTCATGGCGGAAGGACGACGTGCTGTCGTCACCTTCGGTCGGCACGAAACCCATTCGCTGGTAGAAGTCGCTGACCGCACCGTTCTTCGCGGTTCGGCGGTAGGTGCCGAACACGGCGTCGACTCCGGTGTGCTTGGCGTGACGTAGCAGCGCCGCGAGGCATGCCTGCTCGATTCCCCTGGAGAAGACGCGGCAGCTCAACAGGAAGTTGTCGATGTGGGCGAACTCGCCGGCACGCCGGTAGAAGATCGCGCCGACGACACCGTTGTCCCCGAAGCGGTCGCCGGACTGGATGGTCAGTACCAGGTGCCGCGGGTCCGCCATCAACTCCCGCACGTCGCCTTGTCGCAGTCGTCGCGTGGTCAGGTTGAACTGGTTCGTACGCAGGGTCAGCTGGGCGACCCTGGCCACCTGGTCCTCGGTCGCCACCGCGAGGCGTACCGTGATCCCGAGCTCCCGCAGGTAGTCCTCGAGGGAGGAGAAGCTGTCGAGGAAGTCCTTGCGCTCCAGCTCATCCCGGTACTTCGCCACCCGGGCACGGTCCTCGCCCGTCAGTTCGCGGACGTCGAACCAGCCGTCCCGAAGCAGCGTCTCGACGTGCGTGGCCGGGTCGCCCGCCAGCCGGACAACGGCGACGTCGGGTAGCGCGCGCCGCACGAGGCCGCATTCGAAGGCGCTGTCGTCCGCGAACACGACACTGTCCACGCCGAGGTTGAGTGCCTCGGCGAGCTCCCGGATGTTGTCGTGTTTCGGGCGCCAGTTGGCGATGATCCGGACGAAGTCCTCCTCGCCGAGCACCAGCCCGGACGCTTCGCGGAAAACCTCGCGAACCCGCTCGATGTCGTTCTTGCTGACGATGGCGAGCAGCACGCCCTGCGCGCCGATCTGTTTGACCACCCGCCGGAACGAGGTGAACGCCTCGCCACGGTAGCCGCCCGCGATCTCGATCCCGTCCTGGCCTTCTTCGGCGAGGATGCCTCCCCACAGCGTCTCGTCGAGATCCAGGACGAGGGTCTTCTTGGTGCGCCCGGCCAGTTGCCGACCGAGATGCCCGATCTCACGCGCGTAGCCGCCGAGGATCTCCGCTGACAGGTGCGACTTCGCGTACACGCTCAGCCGGGGCTCGGTCACGGGCAGCCCGGTGGCGACGAGCGGGTCGAGGTCGACCACGACCACCTCAGGATGCTCGTCGACCAGACGCAGCAGTCTCCCGTTGGCCTCCCGCCAGATGATGCCGAGCCTGGCGCGTGACCGGTGGTCGACCAGCTGCGCGCTGAGCTCGTGCGGCAGCGGAATCGTGTTCAGCACCAGGGTTCCCCGTGCGGTCGCCGCGAACCGGGCCGCCAACCGGCCGAGCAGCTCGAGCTTCTCGGCGAAAACGCGTTCGACATCCGCCGGACGCCACGGCGTCGGCACCTCGTCGAGGACCACACGCGGGTCCACCACGCACAGCACGATGTCAGGAGCGGACCGGTACAGCTCACTGTCCGGATTGGACAGATCGAACACGTAGCTGTCGAACGCCGAGACGAACGGCCGCAACAGCAGCCCGTGCCTGGCAAGTTCCCCGGTGAGCATGGGAACCAGCGCGGACAGCGTCCCGTGCCCCGTGACGGCGACGGAGATACTCGGCTGCTCCGGGTGCTGACGCAGCACCTCCGCAGGATCGAGCCGGGCGAGCAGATGGCCGTACTGAGCCAGATCGCTGTCGGTCGCCTCGGCCAGCAGCCGTCGGACCCGGGGGTAGGCGGCGGCGAGCCGTCCGTCGCGGTGGAGGGCGAGCAGAGTCTCCCGTGCGGTGACGGCGCCGTCGTCAGCCGTGGCAGGCGAGCTGACAGTCATGCGCCCATTGTCGACAGGCGGGACAAAGCGGTGGTTAAGCACGGCTTGCGCACTGGCCTCACAGCGGGATGTTGCCGTGGTCGCCGCGTGTCGACGGCCGCCGTGCCTGCGCCTCGGCGAACGCGGCGACCAGCCGCTGTCGGGTTTCCGTGGGCGTCACCAACTCGTCGATCACCCCCAGCGCGAGCCCGAGCCGCACCCCGCCCACGGCGGCCGTGTGCTCCGCCACGAGGCTGGCGCGCACCGCGGACCGCTCCTCCGCCGAGCTGGCCGCTAGCTTCCTGCGGTGCAACACTTCGACCGCCGCGTCCGCGCTCATCACCGCGATCTCGGCGTCGGGCCAGGCGAACACGGCGGTGGCGCCGAGTGCGCGGGAGTTCATCGCGATGTAGGCGCCGCCGTAGGACTTGCGGGTGACCAGGGTGATTCTGGGTACGCGGGCTTCGGCGAACGCGTACAGGAGCTTGGCGCCGCGCCGGACCACGCCATCCCACTCCTGGCCGACTCCGGGCAGATAGCCCGGCACGTCGACCATCACCAGCAGGGGCACGCCGAACGCGTCGCACATGCGCACGAACCGGGCCGCCTTCTCCGCGCTGAGCGAGTCGAGGCAGCCGCCTTTGCGCAACGGGTTGTTGGCGATGACGCCGACCGTGCCGCCGCCGAGCCTGCCGAGGCCGACCACCATGTTGGGCGCCCATTTCTCCTGCAGCTCCAGGAAGGAGCTATCGTCGAGGACATCCCGCACCAGCGGCCGGACGTCGTAGGCACGCCGTGCCGAGTCCGGCAGCAGTCTTGCCGGGTTGGTGGTGGGGCCCAAGGGTTCCGTCCAGAACGTTCCGCGCCGGGTCAACAGCCGGGTCAGGTTCCGTGCTCCCGCATAGGCATCCGCTTCGGACGCGGCGACGAGGTGCGCGACCCCCGACTTGCGGCCATGCGCCTCGGGGCCGCCCAGGCCGGCCATGTCGATCTGCTCGCCGGTGACGCTGCGCACCACGTCCGGGCCGGTGATGAAGACCCGCCCGGCCGGCGCCATGATCACCACGTCGGTCAGGGCGGGGCCGTAGGCCGCGCCGCCCGCCGCGGGACCGAGCACCACCGAGATCTGCGGCACCCGGCCGGAGGCGCGCACCATCGCCGCGAAGATCTGCCCGATTCCGTGCATCGACTCCACGCCGTCGGCGAGTTTCGCGCCGCCGGAGTGCCACAGCCCGATCACCGGCAGAGCCCGGTCCAGCGCCAGGTCCGTCGCGTCGGCGATCCTGGTGCACTCGGCGAGGCCGAGCGCACCGCCTTTCCTGCTGGCGTCGGTGGCGAAGGCAACGACCTCACAACCGTCGACAAGCCCGGTCACGACGGTCACCGCCACGTCATCCGGGCCGGACACCGGAGTCAGCGAATGCCGGTCAAGCAGCTGTGCGAGGCGGACCACCGGATCCCTGCTGTCGCTCGTGGCGGCCGGTGGGGCAGGCGTCAGAGTCATGTGTGCTCCTTCGGTTCGCCATGAATCGTGGAGCCTGTCGCCAAAGTCCGGCTAACCCCGAAAGCGGGGCCTATGCCGGCTTAAGCGGGATTTTGGCGAGATGCGGAGAATTGTCCGTAGCAGCTGTGTCGCGGAATGATGGGGGAGTCCAGTGCGTGGGGAAAGTTCGGGCGTCAGGTCGGGCAACACCGCTCCGGCGAGTGCCCCCTGCCTGACGGTTCTCCCGTCCGCGGGACCAATGACCCGGCTGTTTTGTTTTCACCATGCCGGCGGGTCTGCCTCGGCGTTCGCCGCACTGCGAAAAACGCTTGCCACCGAGGTCGATGTCGTGCCGGTCCAGTTGCCGGCACGGGAAAGGCGCCTGCGTGATCCGCTGCCCTCGGACATGGCGAACCTGGTCACGGAGCTCGATGAGCAGCTCGATCCGTTTCTGAGCCAGCCGTATGCGTTCTACGGGCACAGCATGGGCGCGCTCATCGCCTACGAGATCATCCGCCGCCGCCGGGAAAGGCTGGCCGGGCTGCCAGTGCGCCTGCTGACCGGAGGATGTCGCGCGCCGCACCTGCCTGCCGCTTTTGTGTCCGCCTACAGCGAGCCAGACGAGTCCCTGCTCAACACCATGCTCGATATCGGTGGGGTGTCGCCGTACCTGCTCGAGTATCCGGAATGGTTGCGAGCCGCCTTGTCCCTGACCCGCAACGACCTCAGGCTGTGTGCCAGCCGCACGGATCCCGGCGTCGATCCGCTGCCCATTCCGATCGACGCCTTCTACGGCACCGACGATCCGCTGGTGTCGGCGGATGACGCGGGGGCATGGCGGTCACACACGACCGAGTCCTTCGCACTGCACGCCATCCGTGGTGATCACTTCTTCCTGCTTCGTGACTCGAGCGCGGTGTTCGCCGCGCGGCTGTCCGAGGTGCTGGCGCACGCGTCCGGCGGCGATCCGGTTGGCGCTCGATGAACGAGCCCGTGCTGCGGGAGCTGGTCGCACTCGTCGACGAACGCCTGTGCAGCTTCGCCGCGGTTCGCTGGGCGATCTCCTTTGCCAGCAGCGTTCCGACACCGGTGGTGGTGTTGCTGGCGAAGCCCCGGATCGCGTGGTGCGCGCAGTTCGTCGGGATTCTCGGGTTGCCGGTTCGAGATGAGTCGGACGACGAGGTCTTTCGCCTGGTGTCGGCGATGATCGCGCCGTACGACATCTCCTGGGACTTCATGTCCGCCGAAAGCTACCGCGCCGCGGAGTGCCGCGACGATTCGGTGCTGGCCATCGCGGTGCGCCATCGCAAGGGGCACAGTCGACCGTTCCGCGGCAGCGGCCGCCGGATCCGGATCCGAACCGACGGCAGGGTGACACGCGCGACCATGCCACTGCTCGTGGTGGGTTGCGACGGAACCTGAACCGCGGCCGATTATTCCAGCGTGCGCTCGACCTCGGCCATGAGCCTGGCCAGTGCTGCCCGCGAACGAATATTGAGCTTGCGGTAGATCCGCGTCAGATGGACGTCGACGGTCCTCGGGCTCACGGACAACACCTCGGCTATTTCCCTGGTGCGCTTTCCCATGCCGGCGATGCTGGCGATCTCACGTTCCCTGCGGGTTAGCGAGGACAGGGAGGTGGTTGACTGTTGTTCTTGCTGGTTGCCAGCGGCGTCCTGGGCAGGGGACTGTCGCACTAGTTCATGAGCGTCAGGGTGAGCCAGTGCTTGCCATTCGTTACGTCGTACGCTAGGTTTTGCTCCTCGGTTGTGATCAGTTCCCCAGTTTTTCGGCACGTCAGAATTCCCCCGGTTGCTGTGCTCGATTTCAGTGACTGTGCGGAACGCGGCGCACGTGGCAGGGCGCCTTTGCTGATCTGGTGTTGTGACAAGGAACAGGTCGATGCCTCCTCGGACCGCGACAAGCGGGCATGCCCCATAGATCCCCAACAAGCGGACATACGCTCCGCTTGGCCCCAAACCGGGACCGACGTTCACCTTAGCATCTTCCGCCGCACACAGGGCAGTCCCTTGTTTGGGTGCGGTGTTCACGTGCTCCCCGATGGGTGCTTGTGAGTCAGTCGAGGGTACGGCCCAGTTGCTTGTCGATGAAATCGAATATTTCGCCCGCGGTAGCGTCGTGAAGTTCGTCATCGACCGAGAACTCGGCATTGGTGTGCTGCGCGGACATCCATTTCGACAGCATTGTCTGTAGGCGCACGGTGATCTCCGACCGCCCGGCCGACTCGGGTTCCGTGGCGAGCGCGGAAAGCGCCGATTCCAGCCGGTCAAGCTCGCCGACGAGTTGTGTTGTCGCCGACTCGGCTTCCGGGATCAACTCGGTCAGCAGGTGTTCGGACAGCGCGGCGGGGCTTCGATGGTCGAAGACCAGAGTCGCGGGCAGCCGCAATGCGGTGGCCGAGTTGATCCGGTTGCGCAGCTCGACCGCGGTGAGTGAGTCGAAACCGAGATCGGCGAACGCCCGATCGGGTTCGACGGCGTGCGGAGAGGTGTGGCCGAGGACGGCGGCCACGTTCGTGCGCACGACATCCAGCAGCACCTGTCGCTGGTCGTTCCTCGGCAGCCCGTCGAGCCGCTGAAGCACGGAGGATCCGTTGCCAGCGGCCACATCCGCCGTGCCGGCGCGGCGGGCGGAGAGGGGGACGAGCTGCCGCAGCATCGGCAGTGGTGTCCTGCTCGCCGCCGCGGTGCGCAGGGCGGCGAGATCGAGCCGGGCCGCCACCAGTTGCGCGTGGTTGAGCGGCAACGCGGTGTCGAGAAGGTGCAGACCTTCGTCCGGGGTGAGGGAAAGCAGGCCGGTGCGGGCCATCCGGGTCTGTTCGGCTGCGGTGATCTGCCCGGTCATACCGCCGCCGGTCGCCCACAGCCCCCACGCGAGGGAGGTGGCCGGCTGGCGGCGCAGGCGCCGGTGCTGGTCGAGGGCGTCGAGGAAGGCGTTGGCGGCGGCGTAGTTCGCCTGGCCGGGATTGCCCAGCACGCCCGCGACAGAGGAGAACACCACGAACGCGGCGAGGTCGTCGTCCTTGGTCAGTTCGTGCAGGTGCCACGCGGCGTCCACCTTCGGCCGCAGCACCGTGTCGACCTGGTCGTCGGTGAGGGTGCCGATGGTGCCGTCGGCCAGGACGCCCGCGACGTGGATGACCGCGGTGAGCGGGTGTCGCTCGGGAATCGCCGCCAGCAGCCTGGCGAGATCAGCGCGGTCTGCGATGTCGCACGCGGCGACGGTGACCTCGGCACCCTGCTCGGTCAGCTCGGCGCGCACGGCCTCGGCACCGGTCGCCGCCGGTCCTCGCCGGCTGGCCAGCACCAGGTGTTTCGCGCCGAGCCCGGTGACCAGGTGCCGCGCGACCAGAGCGCCGAGCTCCCCGGTGCCACCGGTGACGAGGATGGTGCCGTCGGGATCGAGCGGTGTCGGCATGGTGAGCGCGATCTTGCCGACGTGCGCGGCCTCCCGGAGATGGCGGAAGGCATGGCGTGCATGGTGGATGTCCCAGGTGGTCACCGGGAGCGGGGGTAGCGCGCCACTGTCGAAAAGGGCCCCCAGCTCACCGAGCATCTGCTGGATGCGGTCCGGTCCCGCGTCGTACATGTCGAACGGCTGGTAGCTGATCCCCGGATGCCGGGCGGCGACCTCGTCGGGATCCCGGAGGTCGGTCTTGCCCATCTCCAGGAAGTGGCCACCCGCACCGAGCAGGTCGAGGGACGCGTCGATGAAGTCACGGGTGAGTTGGTTGAGGACCACGTCGAGGCCGGTCGAGGCGTTGATGTGCCTGCGGAAGTCCAGCGTGCGGGAGCTGGCGATGTGGCTGTCGGGAACCCCCAGCTCGCGGAGGGTGCCCCACTTGTCGGGGTGGGCGGTGGCGTAGACCTCGGCGCCGAGGTGGCGGGCCAGGTGGGTGGCGGCCATACCGACGCCGCCGGCCGCCGAGTGCACGAGAATCCGGTCTCCCGGCCGCAGCCGCGCGAGGTCGGTCAGCGCGTAGTAGGCCGTGAGGTACACGACGGGGGCCGTCGCGGCCTGCGCGAACGTCCACCCGGCTGGAATGGGGGTCACGAGCCGTCGATCGGTGACGGCGGCCGGCCCGAACGCCTGCGGAAAGAGGCCCATGACTCGGTCGCCGGGGGCGAGGTCGCTGACACCGGGACCGACCTCGGTGACCGTGCCGGCGGCCTCGCTGCCGATGGCGGTGGGACCGGGATACATGCCGAGCGCCATGAGGACGTCACGGAAGTTGAGCCCGGCGGCACGAACGGCGATCCGGACCTCGCCTTCCCGCAGCGCCCGGTCGGCGCCCGGCGCGGGCAGCAGCGCGAGGTTGTCCAGCGTGCCGGTGGCGTGGACGTCCAGGCGCCAGGCCGGTGCGTTCGGCGGTGGCAGGAGCAGGTCGTCGTCGGCCGGCGCGGCCAGCCGGGGCGCGTGGAACCGGCCTGCGCGGACGGCCAGCTGGGGTTCGTCCGTCGCGAGCGCGGCGGCGATCGTCGCGGCGCTCGCCGGTGCGTCGATGTCCAGCAGCAGTATCCGGTCCGGGTTCTCCGACTGGGCGGTCCGCAGCAGACCCCACACTCCGGCGACCGCCAGGTCGCGAACGTCCTCGTCGTGGCTCGTCGCGACCGCGCCACGGGTGAGGACCACCAGGCGCGAGCCGCTGAGCAGGTCGTCGGCCGACCATTCCCGCACCAGCTCGAGCGCCAGCTTGGTGGCGGCATGGGCTTGGCCGACGACGTCCTCGGTGTCGGCCGAGACGAAGGCGGCGACCACCACGTCCGGCGCGGTCGCTCCGGACGAGACGGCGGTGCGCAACGCGGTCAGGTCCGGGTGACGGGCCAGGTGCCCGTCCTGGTCCAGCACCATGGCCTAGCCGAGCACCGCCCAGCCCGCGGGCGGCGGTGTGGTGCCGACGTCGGTCGCGATCACGGGCCAGGTCACGGCGAACAGTGACTGCCTGGCGGACTGTCGCGTGCTGCCGAGCGAGTCGCGCGACACCGTGCGCAGCAGCAACGAGTCGACGGTGATGACGGGGGCGCCGGCGCGGTCGGTCACCTGTAGCCCGACCGCGTCCGGGCCCACTCTGGACAGGCGCACCCGCACGCTGGTCGCTCCGGCGGCATGGCGGGCCACGCCGTTCCAGGAGAACGGGAGCCGGACCGAACCATCGCCGTCTTCGCCGAGGGCGTCGAGGATGAGCGGATGGAGCGCGGCGTCGAGCAGCGCGGGATGGATGTGGTAGCCGGCCGCGTCCTCGTCAGGCGGCAGCTCGACCTCGGCATAGATCTCGCCGTCGTGCCGCCAGACCGCACGGAGCGCCTGGAACGCTGGCCCGTAGTGGAAGCCGAGGTCGGTGAGGCGTGGGTAGAAGTCGGCGACCGGGACGGCGACCGCGTCGTCGGGGAGCCAGGCGCTGACCGCCGGAGGCGCGGTGGCGGCGGTGAATGACCCGGTGGCATGGCGTGTCCATGGACTGTCCGGTGCGTTGTCAGGTCGGGAGTACACGCTCACCCGGTGTTCTCCGACCTCGTCCGGTGGGCCGACAGCGACCTGCACGTGGATCTTCCCGTCGTCCGGCAGGACGAGCGGCGCCTCGATGGTGAGCTCGTCGAGCCGACCGCAGCCGGCCTGCTGACCCGCGTGCCCGGCGAGCTCGAGGAACGCGGTGGCGGGCAGCAGCGCGGCGCCCAGCACGACATGGTCGGCCAGCCACGGGTGCGTTTCACGGGAGAGTCGGCCGGTGAACAGCCGGCCCTGGTTGTCGCCGAGCTCGACGGTCGCGCCCAGCAGCGGATGGGTCGAGTCGTCCAGCCCGAGACCGGTGGCGTCGACGATCGGCTCCGGCGTGGCCAGCCAGAGGTGTTGGCGCTGGAACGGATAGGTGGGCAGATCGACGCGACGTGCGGGTGACTCGGCGACGACCGCGCGCAGGCTGGTCGGGTCCTCACGGGTGTCGGCCGTCGCGACCGCCGCGATGATGGTGTGGGTCTCGTCGCGGTCCCGGCGGAGCACGGGGGTCACGACCGCCGGGGTGTCGGTGAGGCAGTCGTGCGCCATCGGGGTGAGCACGGCGTCGGGCCCGATCTCCACGAACGTGCGCACGTCCCGCTCGGCGAGAGTCACCATGCCGTCGGCGAACCGGACGGTGTCGCGGACGTGGTCGCACCAGTAGTCGGGGCTACACAGTCGTTCCGGGTCGACCAGCTCACCGGTGACGTTGGAGACGACCGGAATCCGCGGTGGCTGGACGTCCAGGCCTGCGACGACGTCACGGAACTCCTGGAGCATGCCGTCCATGTGCGGGGAGTGGAAGGCGTGGCTGGTCCTGAGTCGTTTTGTCTTGCGCCCCATGGCAGCGACCGCCGCGGCGACCTCCTCGGCCGCGTCCGCGTCGCCGGAGATCACGGTGGCCTGCGGTCCGTTGAGCGCCGCGATGTCCAGGCGACCGTCGTGCCCGGCGAGCAGCGGCACGACCTCCTCCTCGCCGGCCTGCAGCGAGATCATGGCGCCACCGGGGCGTTGGGCCTGCATCAGCCGGCCTCGGGCGGCCACCAGGGTGACGGCATCGGCGAGGGAGAACACACCCGCGACGTGCGCGGCGGCGATCTCACCGATGGAGTGCCCCAGCAGGAAGTCGGGACGCAGCCGCCAGTGTTCGAGCAGCCGGAAGCCGGCGACCTCGATGGTGAACAGCGCGGCCTGCGTGTAGGCGGTCTGGTCGAGCAGGGCGGCCTCGGGGGTGCCTTCCTCGGTCCACATGACCGCCGGCAGCGGGTGCTCCAGATGCGCGTCGAACTGGGCGCGGACCTCGTCGAACGCGGCGGCGAAAACGGGGAAGGCGCGGTACAGCCCGCGGCCCATGCCGGGGTGTTGGCTGCCCTGCCCGCTGAACAGGAACGCTGTCGCGCCACCGCGGCCGGCGGTGCTGGTGACCACGGTGGCCGCCGGCTCGCCTGCGACCACCGCGCGCAGCCCGGTCAGCAGGTCGTCCCGGTCCGCCCCGACCACGACGGCGCGATACGCGAACACGGTGCGGGTGGTGGCGAGTGAGTGGGCGACGTCGAGTGGGTCGAGGTCGTCGTGCGTGGTGAGGTGGTCGAGCAGGCGGCGCGCGCTCGCGTGCAGGGCCGGCGCGCTGGCCGCGGAGACGAGCCACGGGATGACCGGCGGTGGTGTCCCGGCGGCCACGGGATTCTGGTCGGTGGGCGGTTGTTCGAGGATGAGGTGGGCGTTGGTGCCGCTGATGCCGAACGAGGACACCGCCGCTCGCAACGGATGCCCGTTCGGCTCCCACGGGGTCGGCTCGGTGAGCAGCTCGACCGATCCGGTGGTCCAGTCCACATGGGTGGACGGCTGGTCGACGTGCAGCGTGCGGGGGAGCAGGTTGTGGCGCATCGCCATGGTCATCTTGATGACGCCGGCGATGCCGGCGGCGGCTTGGGCGTGGCCGATGTTGGACTTGACGGAGCCGATCCACAGTGGACGGTCTGCGCGGTGTTGGCCGTAGGTGGCGAGGAGCGCCTGAGCCTCGATCGGGTCGCCCAGCGTGGTGCCGGTGCCGTGTGCCTCGACCACGTCGATGTCCGATGTGGACAGTCCGGCGTTGGTGAGTGCCTGCCGGATGACGCGTTCCTGGGAGGGGCCGTTGGGTGCGGTGAGCCCGTTGCTCGCGCCGTCTGAGTTGACCGCCGACCCGCGGAGCAGGGCGAGCACGGGGTGTCCCGCGCGGCGGGCGTCGGACAGTCGTTGCAGCAGAACGACTCCGACTCCCTCGCTCCAGCCGGCGCCGTCGGCGGCGTCGGCGAAGGACTTGCACCGGCCGTCCGGGGAGATCCCGCGCTGGCGGCTGAACTCGACGAACAACTGCGGCGTGGACATCACCGTCACGCCACCGGCCAGTGCGAGCGAGCATTCGCCGGTGCGCAGGGACTGTGCGGCCAGGTGCATCGCGACCAGCGAGGAGGAGCAGGCGGTGTCGACAGTCACCGCGGGGCCTTCGAAGCCGAAGGTGTAGGCGATCCGGCCGGACGCCACGCTGCCGGCGCTGCCGGTGCCGAGGTAGCCCTCGTACTCCTCGGGCATCGGTTGGATCCGGGTGGCGTAGTCGTTGTACATCACGCCGGTGAACACACCGGTCCGGCTGCCACGCAGCCCGGCCGGGTCGATGCCGGCTCGTTCCAGCGCCTCCCAGGAGGTTTCCAGCAGGAGCCGTTGTTGGGGATCGGTGGCGAGTGCCTCCCGAGGGCTCATCCCGAAGAACTCCGGGTCGAACTCCGCGGCGTCGTACAGGAAACCGCCGTGGCGGGTGTAGCTGGTGCCAGGGTGGGCGGGGTCCGGGTGGTAGAGCCGGTCGAGGCGCCAACCGCGGTCGGTGGGGAACTCGCCGACCGCGTCGGTGCCGGACACCACGAGCTGCCACAGGTTCTCCGGCGTGCGGACGCCACCCGGATAGCGACAGGCCATGCCGACGATCACGATGGGATCGTCGTCGGCGACCACGACGGCCGGCGCCGGTGTCGCGCTGGCCGGCCGGTTGTCGAGGAGCCGGTCGAGCAGGAGGTCCGCGACCGCGGCGGCGTTCGGATGGTCGAAGATCAGCGTCGCCGGCAGCCGCAGCCCGGTCGCGGCGTTGAGCCGGTTGCGCAGCTCGACGGCGGTCAGCGAGTCGAAACCGAGGTCCTTGAACGCCCGGTGCGCCGGCACGGCGTCCGCGCCGGTGTGCCCCAACACGGTGGCGGCCTGGGCTGCCACCAGTTCCAGCAGCATGGCGCGGCGCTCCTGATCCGCGAGACCCAGGATCCGTTCGACCAGTGGGGAACCGCCCGGTGTGGTCGCGCGCCGTGGCGGGGTGCGGACGAGGCCACGCAGCATCGCCGGCAGTGTTCCGGAACCGGCCAGACCACGAAGAGCGGGCAGGTCGAGCCTGACCGGCGCGAGATGCGTGTGGTCGCCGGCGACAGCGGCGTCGAACAGCGCCAACCCCTGGTCCACCGGCAGCGGGGCGATACCGGTGCGGTTGATCCTGGCCAGGTCGGTTCGGCTGAGGTGCTCGGTCATGCCGCTCGCGTCGTCCCACAGACCCCAGGACAGGGACGTCGCCGGCAGGCCGGCGCGCTGCCGGACGTGGGCGAGGGCGTCGAGGAAGGTGTTGGCGGCGGCGTAGTTCGCCTGGCCCGGCGCGCCGAGCACGCCGGCGACCGAGGAGAACAGGACGAACGCGGTGAGGTCGCTGTCCTTGGTCAGCTCGTGCAGGTGCCAGGCGGCGTCGACCTTGGGGCGCAGCACGGCGTGCAGCTGTTCGGGGGTGAGCGCGGTGAGCAGACCGTCGTCGAGCACACCGGCGGAATGGATCACCGCGGTCAGTGGGTGCGCGTCGGGCACTGTGGTGAGCAGCGCGGCCAACTCGTCCCGATCCGCGGTGTCGCAGGCCGCGATCCGCACGTCGGCACCCAGCTCGGTGAGTTCGGCCGTCAGCTCGGCGGCGCCCACGGCGTCGGGACCGCGGCGACTGGTCAGCACCAGGTGTCGTGCGCCGTGCCGGGTGACCAGATGGCGGGCGACAAGAGCGCCGAGGGTGCCGGTCCCGCCGGTGACCAGCACCGTGCCGTCCGGATCCAGGAGACTTCGAGTGTCCTTTATGGACTGTGCGGCACGAGTCAGCCTTGGTGCGTAGAGGTTTCCGGCACGCACCGCGAGCTGGGGCTCGCCGGTGGCGAGGGCCGCGGGGATCAGGTGGGCGAACTCCGGGGTGTCCACGTCGAGCAGGACGAACCGGTCCTGGTGCTCCGTCTGCGCGGTGCGCAGCAGTCCCCAGGTGGTGGCGTTGGCCAGATCGTCGAGCTCCCCGACGGCGACCGCCTTGTTCGTCACGACCACCAGCCGGGCGTCGTCCGGCTGGTCCGCGGCCAGCCATTCGCGCACCCGGTTCAAGGCTTGCTCCGCCACGGCGTGCGCGGCCGACACCACGTCCGACCCGCCGGGAGCCGGTGACAGGAACACGGTCGCCTCGGCCGGTGCGACGTTCTTGGTGTCGGGCAGTGGCATCCAGTCCACGGTGAACAGAGCGTTGTCGACGCCGGCCGTCCTGGCGAGCTGGTCAAGCGACACCGGCCGGGTCACCAGAGTGCCGACCGTGATGACGGGCGCGCCGCTGGTGTCGGTGATGGTCAGGGTGACGGTGTCCTGCGTTGTTCGGGTCAGGTGGGCACGCGCGGTCGTCGCCGCG
>Ga0307512_10003908_pt1 | contig 16725 bp, 17 predicted proteins | sample 14_EM_MG_FD_200267 | JGI IMG/M metagenome (GOLD analysis project Ga0307512, IMG submission 200267) | Populus trichocarpa ectomycorrhiza microbial communities from riparian zone in the Pacific Northwest, United States - 14_EM | ecosystem: Host-associated > Plants > Roots > Unclassified | place...
GCGTGGCAGCTATCTTGCAACAGGACGCACCACGTCTACGGCGTCTCGTGCTGACTGGTGGTGCCTCGACGAATCCTACGATCCGCCAACTGTCCGCAGATTTGTTTGGCATCCCAACTTATGTCGCCGAAGACACGTCCGAAGATGCTGCTAAAGCTGCTGCTACAGGTGGCGCGCTCCTCGCACGGTACGCGTGGTGGCGATCCAATGGGAGCCCTAGGGTGTCATTTGGGGAAATGCGTGTTGGTGACACGGAAAGGACGGAGTTTGTTGCGGAGCCTGATGTAGAAATCACGAAGGTATATGACGATTTGGTCGAATCGTATACACTTTGCGAGGATTTTGTAGTCAAAGCATGTGAGAACTAGGATAATATCAGGAGGTTTGCTTCGCGGAAGTTACGGCCCGTGTTATTTTCACTGGCATATACTCAGGCAGTTCGACTAATGCAACTTCGTTACTCAGTCTGCTTTTGTGTACTCGCCACATTGCGCGGTTAGGGCCCGTGAATCTATCCCTGTATGATAGGGTATGTGAATAAGCCTATCAATAGGATTCAAAAGAAAGAGGCGACTGGGATGCCGTACGTGGAAGGTACGGCCCGTGCTAATTTCACTGGCAATCCGACTATGGTTCATCAACATCAAATTCGTTAATCTTGCATCTGTATATTCGTATTGTGCCGCTTCCCCTACAGTTTAGGGATTCACTTCCGCAGTTACACCCTGATACAAGGACCTAAATGGCAGAGGATACGGGCATAGCTACACTAGGTCCTACCAAGCGCTGTTGCGATCAGGACACATCACAGTCCTGCCCCAAACGCGTCAAAGTAGACACACAACAAAGTCTGGGCGCCAACCCTCCAAATTCGAGCCCAGACACCCCCCAGAGCAGCAAGAAGGCCCATAAGCGACGCGACGCCGCTGGATACTCAAAGTCGCGCCAGGGAAAAGAGAAGGACGGCAAGAATGTCGGACGGAGGCGTCGTGACGGTCCCGAGTCGAGGGAAGCGCCGGGCGCGGTGGCATCCGAGGCCGATCCTCAAGATGCGCCAGAAAAGCCTCCCCGTCTACCGAAGCGTCAGTCTGCGATCCTACTCGGTTTTTGTGGGACGGGGTGCGCGGGTATGCAGATGTCAGTGTGTCGCCATCGTTTCATCCCGAACAGGGTGGCATGCCCATTTCTCTTAACTATACTTTGCAGCCAACCGGATGTGCGAACGATCGAAGGAGTGCTGTTTGACGCGCTTGTGCGCGTCGGTGCAGTGTCCTCAGATAATGCGGACGATCCTACGAAAGTTAGCCTTGGACGCGCGGCTCGTACAGACGCGGGCGTACATGCAGCCGGAAACCTCGTGTCCCTCAAGTTGATAACTCAGATCCCTGGCGTTCCAGACGTCGTTGCCGCAATAAACAACCTACTACCGCCCGAAATCCGCGTTTGGGGTATCAATCGTGTGCAGAACTCATTCAATGCCAGGACGTACGCCCCCCTCTATTCAACTAGCGTCTTCACCCCTTACCGAGAATCCTTAGATCTTGCGATAGTCGCAAGTACACATATTTTTTCCCCTCCTACCTCATCATACCCCCCAAGCCCGGCAGTGGGCTGTACGGAACATTCCGCCGCCAGGCAGTACCACCATCGAACAGCGCACCCAATGCCGGCGCATCTACTAACAACATCCATCCATTCTGGGCCGGGTTTCCTTCGGAGTCATCAAAGGACGATGATTTACAAAGGAAGCGACGATGGCGCGCTGAACCAGAGGCCGTTGAGAGAATACGGGAAGCCGCCAAGAAGTTCGAGGGTACTCGCAACTTCCACAACTTCACAGTGGGGCGTGAATTCAGCGACAGAAGCACGCAGAGGCACATGAAAAGGATCGAGGTGAGTTTGCTTGAGAGAGGGTCCGCAGGAACTAATAAGGGAGACAGATATCTGACCCGGTTGTCTACGGAAGTACAGAGTGGATCAGCGTCATGTTCCACGGCCAGAGTTTTATGCTTCACCAGGTACCTAGTCGTTGCAAGATGTGGTTTCTCTACTCACCCCTCTCGACAGATCGTGCGTTTTGTACAGCAAAATGCGTCGCTTATGCGCTTATGGTGCTTTTACCCCACAGCGCAAGATGGTCTCCGTATTAGTTCTATGCTGTCGCACAGGTACTCCCCCGCAGGTCATCGAAGAAGTACGTTACGGCAGCTTTCACATGTATCATCATGTATCTAACTCACCAATCCCAAGCTATACGGACCGCGACAGGTTCTCATCCCCAAGATGCCATCTCTTGGTCTGTTGCTTGAACGTCCTATCTTCGAGTCGTACAACCGCAAGGTCGGAAACGTAAACGAGAACCTATCCCCAGAAGACGCAGAATTCCGACCACTGATCGACTTTGACCTTCATCGCGAAGAGATCGAGAAATTCAAGCAGACGCATATTTATGACACAATGCGAGAAGCCGAAGACCGTAAAGCCGTGTAGGTCATTGTCGTCACGGCTATGCTACCTTGCTTGAGTTGAACCATGAATACCTAGATTCGACGCCTGGGTGCGCTCAATTGACGCATATTCCGGCGATGATCTGCTCTACCTCAACCCAAAGGGTGTCATTCCTGCGGCGGCCGTGATCAAGAGAAGCGAACGGAGGAAGAACCCGTTCCGCGAGAAGAAACGCTTTGACGTCACGGACCTCCCGGAGAGCAGTAAGGTTGAGGTAGACGAAGCGGAGGACGAGGAAGAAGAACAGGATGTTGTGATGGATAAGGCAAAGCTGGTTGACATGGAGGGCTAGTTGGTGGTATGCAATCTCGTAGGGATATATGGTACTCGTAAGTATCTTTGGTGTAACTTTCCCCCGTTATGTGATTCATCAGATTCCATCCCAACTCAGAAGTGGTGTAACACTGTGGTCGGTCGATTCTGGCAAGTGCCTATCTAGCTGCCTGAATGATCTATTTAGATTGATAACTTCAGAAAGCAGTCATAGCACATGCTTCCTCGTTGGTCATACATAGGTTGATCATGGTCTTGGCCAAGGAGCACACCTGACACGGAAGGGCGGCAATCATGACTCCGAAAGGGCCTCCCCCGTCCGTTATGAGACACAGAACGTAATGTCTACACCAGATACAGCAGGTACTACACCCCTTTATCCTGTGCTAAGTACTAGGTCCGTCTATAACCCACCCTGTGCCCATGCCCACGCTACAACGCCCCCTGAGTCGTCATGAAGGCGCCATGTGATATCGTGAAATCCAAGCAACCCAGAAGGGGCCAGCGGGTATCCTCGGACTCCTACCCTGGCAAGATATGTCCAGGGCTACCTCTTGAATCTTCGCCCTGGTCTCGTTTGATGTCGACCTACTGTTGGCCTTGTTGGGCACTGGGGCGTTTGATTTGGTTCTCAGGTCATTCCATCTCGGATACTGAATATACTGAATGTTTATCTACGTCAGCGAAAGTTAAGGTGGAGACGTTAAAGGACGTTCCACATACTTTACGATGGACGGCCGGCGTTCACTGGCACTGACGTTGAGACAACCATCCCATTTTTGCTGTCCTTTCGGTTTCGGATCTTTCGGACATGGTATTTCTCCCCTGATCGCATCGTTGGTGAACCAGCCGTGATGTGATGTACTATGAGACGCTCCCGGAACAACCCCATTGTGCTCAGTAGTACAGTAACTCCTTGCTGTACGTTCGCTGGCCCGATGACCCCGCAGGCTGTGAGCTCCTCATGCCTCCGTCACCTCCTTTTCTTTTTTCTTTCAATTGCTCTTTGGACGACACAGGAAGGTTGTACCGTATTGTGGCTTGTACATCGTGATGGATGAAGGTGAATCGAGAATCTTCCATTCCACACGTTCCTGGAAGGTTTCGGCCAATTCGGGTTTGAATTGAATCAAGGGATCGATCGTAGAGGAAGAGGTCACCAGGGCTTCGATTCATCAATTGAATGTTGGGGGTACAGTACCCTCTGGCTACTGTCATCGCCCTTACCCGTTCAATTCTTTTTCGTAACCGTTCCCAATGTGAGAAAACCGAAACTAATCTCGACTCGCTGCAACATGGGCAGAATTGTTCGCACGACCTACTCAGGGGTACATTCTCCCGTAGCCCCAGTTCCATTTGTGGCATATTTGTGCCGCCATTGGCTCACCTTTTGGTAACGACAACATGGCCATGTATCTGGTGGATCGGATAACGAGTCCCAATAGCGGTCCTACGTAGTCCCCGATGCTCCGCATTGTACAATAGCTGTATATTACTCGTTTCCCGCTAGGGATACACACAGCTATATTCATTCTACCAATGAACAAATAAAAGAAAGACCAGGGGAATAGCACTGAAAAGCTAGAGGAGCAGACCAATTAAAGAATTGTACGACAAACGACGACGTCAACGACAGAAGAAAAAATAACACTGGTTCAACACTCTCTCCTCGTACAGATGGTAATTGTAAGCAGTCGTCACGTATCATGACCGCCCGTCAAGCGTGAGTGCGTTCACCCCATCCGTTAACTCGTGCACACAGGCACTCTCGCCGGGCACAGGCGCAGATGCGGGCGGAGGAACAGACACGATACGTGGCACTCTCAACCCGGAAACCGGCCCCGGGCCCTTCGATGGCGCGCGCTCCACACCTTCACCACCGCCACCTGCGGCAGTAGGGCCAACGCCTGTGCCCCCATCCCGGTGTATACCCCCAACCGGCTCGCGAGCTTTCCCAGCACCGCTTGTCCACACACCCGTCGGCACTGGTGGCGCACGCGCCCCGCCGAGAGGAGGGAAGTCCGCAGGTTGTAATGACACTGCTGGTGCGCCCGTATTGTGGTTGCGTGGACCACCGTTGCGTCCGGATGGACGCGTCGGGTGCAGCGTCGGGTTCGGCTTGAGACCGACCGCCCAATCCGGGCGCGCTGGCAGCGGATGCTGTGAAGAGGTTGTGCGGGACGATGAAGATGTAGATGACTGTGTTGGTGCATGATATTATAATTTGTATGATGACGGGGGACGGAAGTCGAGGCGAATCACGCAGTGATCATGGACCGAGCAAGGTCGCGGCGTCATGAGTCGAACGCTTTATTGGTGTAATGGGCAATAGATGCTACTCACCGCGACGCTTGACGCTTCATCTCCCGGAGTCCTGCTCCCATTTGACGTGCCCGATGGTCGTCGCATCGGGTTGTTGAGACGCGGGCCGACCGGGCTGGCATTACCATCAACAGGCGATATCCCACCGGTCCCACCTGATACGCCGAACTGATATCCAAACATTGGGCCATGGCTCAACGAGCCACCGCCATTGCGTGAGTTGCCACGTTTCCTCCCTCTCGGATCAACGTGATCATTGTGCATCGGCATTGGTGGCATCACGCGAATACCAAGGTCGTTGCCTTGTGGTAATGGTGGCATCCCAACCGAGTGGGATGGCTGTGGAAGAGGCTGTTGCCCTTGTGCAGGTGTGTGCATGGGACCCATCGGGGGGAAGTATGCAGGAATGTTATAGCCAACATATTGCGGAGCCGATGCCGGTGGATATGGGTACTGTGATGGGTGAAGGGGCGGTATTGAAGGGGCACCGGAGTGAGGGGCCACAGGGTTGGCTTGTGCCTGGTTCGGAGTCCACTGGTACGGTCCCATGTACATCATCTGCTGCGAGGGTTGTGGAAGGGGAGCGTAGAGCCCAGACGATTGAGGATCGGCCGTAGAACCCGAGGGATCAGAGCTCGATGCGTGGTGTTGCGGTGGTGGGGGCGGCGGCGGCTGAGGGTAGCCATACGGATAGTACGGTAAGGGTTGCATGAAGCCTTGCCCCGGGCCCTGCTCGGGTGGAGGCGGTGGGTAAGAAAACATGAACTGCGGTGGGTAAGGTTGTTGCATCGGCGGGGCCTGGTTCACATCGTAGGGAACCGTATTTGGGACAGGCTCGTAGATGGAAGCGTAGGTGAATGAGGGTGATGGAGCACGCGAGCCACGAGAGCTGGACGGATGTTTGTGGGCGAGCATGGGTCTAGATGAGCCTGCCGAGTTCGCGCCGGATCCATTTCGTCGCTCGTTCTTATTATCCCGTGCAACTGGGCCAGAAAACTCGCTTTCGGTCGGAGCGGTGCTAATCGAATCATCAATATCACCTGCGCTGCTGCTTCCGCCCCCACTGGTCGATGCTGAACCAGAGACGAGACTGAACGTTGATGAACTCGCGCTCATATCGTTTTCTTTTTCTTTGTCCTTCTTCTCAAAGTCGAGGAAGATACGTGATCGGGCTTCATTGTAAGCAGCTTCACGTTCTTCCAAGGTGAGGGCCTTCTTCTGACGACTGAATGCACTACCGCGTCCGCCAACGCTGCCGGCCTCAGAGGGTTCGACGTCTGAAGACTCGGCATCTTCGCCATTGACCGATCCAGTGCGAGATTGTGACTGTGCTCGGATACGGTCCTGGACGGATCGACTCATGATTTTGATGGCAGGGTGTTTAGATTGTTCTAGTGGAACAAGCTCAGAAATCCGCTTTGAAGGGCTGTAAGGAGAAACATGGAGGTTTAAAGGTAGAAAGACGGATCATGTTTGACTTGACGCACATTCGACTCTCAGGAGAATAAGATATCCATATGCTCTTTGAACCAGAATCGCTTTCGGGGATGACCTTGTAATAAGAAGAACATCTATGGACGAGGAGTCTCTGGTACGACGTCGCTGTCGGAATTTCAACGCGGCCCCTTCGAGTTGAGATAGTCAGCGCCAAGCCGAAAGAGATAAGGTACGTGTGTTGGTGCATGAGACCAACGATGACCGGGATGGGGATGAAAATGGGTCACACTCACTTGCGTTCGTTTATGATTCGTTCCATGTCCTCGCCAACACGGAGCACAAATAATCGTTCTTTGCTCTTAAGCGCCTCGATGATTGATGGGTCAGCTTCGACTGGACCCTCGGCTTTATTGTCAGTGTCTGCGGGAGTGGGGCTGGGTGCAGGAAAGGGAGAGGGGACCTGGACATCAGCGAGTGGAAGGGATGATAAGACCGACGGCATTGTGAAAGGTTCTGCTTGGGGAGAGAGGGTTGTTGTGAGGCGAGTGGCGTCGGCTGAGAGGGATGAGGGGGGTGGAGACAACTTGGAGGAAAGAACGGTTACTGAGACGGTCCGAGTTGATGTTTCTGTGGAGAGAAAGGAAGAAGCGAAGTAAGTGAGCGAGGTGGATGCCGTTAAAGAAAAAAGGAAGGTGTGAAGGCGACCGCCCGCTCAAAGAGGTGAAGGAGAAAATACCTAGTGACATTGCTGGAAGGGCCCGCGGGATTGATTGATTGGTTGAAAATTAAAGTCTAGTGGCTTTGAGGGGAGCTCAGAGGCATGGAGGGGACGGGGATGAAAGGAGACGGGAGTGGTTAGTAACCGGAAGGTGGTTGAGGGTACAACTCGTACGGTGACAAACAAGAGTAGAGTAACATACAGTCAAAGTCAATCGCTCAGCGCTCAGAGGTGACACTGCCCGGCTCACACGCCACGCCCTCAATTCACCACTGTCATCTCTTTCCCCCCATTATAGTATCCCTTTCCCAACTAGTCATCTATTTAAAAAAAAATGAATATCCATTATCCCTGGGTCTACTGGTTTGGTAGTCGCCTTGCGCAACCTCTTTCTCGATACTCGTCGGACTAGTGCTACCATCAACTGGCCTTCTTTAGACGCACGGCATGCACACAGTACCTTGAATGATTGGATCAATCCCCCCACAGGTGACTCGCTAACAGGACAGCTTCTTTGTGCCCCTATTCGACGCGATTTGGTGATATATGGTGCTCATTAGTTCTGATAGAACTACCACGACCTTCAGTGTAAGTGAGTAACACTTCATTATGTCGATTTGTAACTTCATTGAGCGCCGGGTGCGTAGACTCGGAGGGTCGCGTGATCGCCTCCCTTACTTGCCCCATCCTCGTGCAAGAACACTTCTGTATTGTATCTTGCGCTTCATTGGCTGCGTACATGGGTGAATAAGCTTGCTAATGAGATCAGTGCCGAATCCTGCAGTCGGACATCAATCAAGGCGCACGGCGTGACTGTATGGATAATGGGTGTTCTTTCACTCATCTCTTTCTACTGTAGTACCTGTCATCGCTCGGAATACGCGATCCCTGAGACAAAAAAAAAATCCACACCTGCAAAGGCCAAGGTCATTGGTTCGTTATGACAAAGCTGGATGGCCTTTTTCGCTCCTCCCTCGGTACTAAGTGTGCCATAGGCTCAGAAGTTCGCACAAATACACCCTCGGATCAAGGGTTCGGCTCGCCGCAACCCCGATAATGCGGTTTATGGATTACATTCATTGTCTCGAGGTCAACGTGATGTGGTCAAAGCGTTGTCTGGAAGCACGTGAGATCCTCACTGGCCTCAACTATGCTCAAGTCCCGCAACACTTCTCGGATCCATGGCCACGCGATGGCCAAAGCACTGGAAAGTTCCGTTTAGGTGCGCCACAGGTACGACGGGGCTTCGATTCCCTTCCGCGTACATGTGGTGTTAATTGTGGGCTGTGTCTGACAGATAACAACGGACAAAGCGTCCTCCGACAACCACAAGGCGTTGTGGGAGCAGTGTGGCGGACACCTAGCACTAGCCACATCCCATCGCAGTATAAAAGCTCGCATCCCTAGTTTCGATGTCTCTCAATTCTCTCTCTGCATCCCCAACAACTATCTGAAATGTTGACCCCAAATGCTGACTCTGGCCCTCTGTCTGATGTATTCAAGGCAAAAATCACCTCTCTGATTCAAGAGCAGCTCAAGCCTATCGTCACAGAGCTGGCGGCCCAACAACAGACACTTTTGTCCAACCTTGCTCTGCTCAAACACAACCATAACGTCAATGACTATCAAATGATCAGGCTCGAGACCATCCGCGACCTGGAGCAGTCTATCAAGTATGCATTTTGCTGTCCTTCTACTGGACGTACTTCTAACCGAGCTACACCATAGCTTCAAGGTCACGGGCGCGCTCGGTTTCTGTTCCTGGCAGCACCCGAGCATGGGAACCAACCTACGCGAGTCCGTCCCCGCGGACCCTCTGAAGATACCACGCTTCATGCCCATCGACCAAGCGACTCCCGCGGAGCGCGCCGTCGAGAGCGCCGCGCTCATCAGAGAGGCGGGAACGAGCGCACGCAGACTCGACGTGCCACTCACAATGCACGATTTCCCTCGCGAACCGGTCAATGACGTCAGGGAAGACGCGATGCACTCGTCGGTCCCCCTCTTCGGCCTCGGCGCGCCGCGCTGGCGCCAAGTGGAGGGCCTCCCTCCCCATGACATCCCCGGCACAGCTTCGTACGACGGTGTATGGGCCAAGCCGAGGGGGAACAAGGGCGTGCAAGGGTGGGACGGGTGCGCGAGAAAGCTGAGGACACCGCTTTGCAGGTTGGGTGAGGAAGGCGTCGATCCGTACGGGATCGGTGCTCCGTCGAGTTCGTCGATTCGCGACGCCGGGGCGAGGATCTTGGATGCCCTGGACGTGCCCACACGCCGCACCTCACTGGATAATCCCCCTTCCACTCCCCCGATAACGACGGGCTCTCACTCTCCACACGCTGAAGCTGCCAGACCCCCGTCATCTGCCCCCGCCCGCACAGGCCTCAGCAGGACCTCCACCATGGCCACCATCGGATCTTCTACGACCTCCAGGCCCCGCCCTCCACCTCTCCGCAGGTGCCATGCGATGGCACACATCGGAGGACCCACGCCAGAAAACGCAGATTGCACCGTGGCCACGCTGCAATCTGCGTTTTCTGACACACGTTCTGCGGTCCACGGGGCAGCAACTGCCACCACCACCACCAACAATAACGACATGATCAACACGCCTGCCAAGGGCGACTTCGACATCCATATCAGATCTACATCCGCTTCCACAACGTCGCTCAGCAGGACCTTCTCCACAACGGCCACGATCGGATCGCCACCCCCATCGGGCGTCTCCCGCACCGCCAAAACCGCCACAACCGCCAAAATCACAAAAGCCAAATCCGCATCCAAAGTCAAAGCTAAAGCCAAAACCGAAGCGACTGAACCCGTGGGCCAGAAGAAGCAGGGAACCAAACGAAGGAGCGCCGCCGCCGCCGCCATCACTATTACTACCACCTCGGCATCTGACTCGGCGCTGACCTCGCCTTCGCCCTTGCCCTCGACCTTTACTTCTATCTCTGACTCTAGTACGTCGAGCGTGCCCGAACTCGAACAACCAAAGTCCAGACCGACCAAGCGCGGGCGCCGAACCGCCGAACTTGACTCCACCAGCGCCGAGGACCAACAACAGGGCAAGGAGACGGAGGAGCAGCCGGCGGAGGGAGGAGAGCCACCGCGCAAACGCCGCAAGCGCGCCGCGGCCCCGAGTCCGAGTCCCACCATCTGTCGTGGTGTCGGTGTCGATGTCGCTGTCAAGGTCGAAGAAGCCGGTGGTGGTGACGATCAGGAGCATCCGACTTCACGGGGACGAATTGGAGTGAGGCGCTCTACGCGCGTTACTCGTGCGTCGGCTGCGGTTGCTGCGACGCAGCCTGTACCTGCGCCTGCGCAGCGCGGTCAAGCCATTAAGGGAAAGAAGGCCAAAGCGCGATCTTGAATATATTTCCTTTTCATTTTTTTTTTCTCTACACAAGGTCTGGATTTGGATTTACCCGCATTTGTGATATCTTTTCCGCTGCCTCTAATCATTAGCGTTCCTCTTTTTCTCACTGTTCTCTCTTTAGTTCTTCTTTTGTTCGTTGCCCTGCGCAGTGTTTTGCGGCACGGCCGTTTTTTAGGATCATTTAGCCTGCGACGGACTCTGTTTTTTGTGTTATTCTTGGCCTGCATCATATCTTGCACGCTTACATAGTCGATACCGCAATAACGCATCCCTTGCATTTCTGAATCCGAAAGCGTGTGATGCGAAAGCGAAACGCAAAGGAATGATGATTAATTGGGCAATGTACAAATACCCATAAATATACACAACGGGTAGGTATGGTACAGTACTGTAACGTCTCATATCTAGGCAAGGCCAGACCCTATGACGGGATGCAGGACATTGTACGTATTGTAACTCAAACTGTCGAGGGGCACAGTCAGAAAAAAAAAGAGATGTCCGCAGGAACGACATGGCGACCCACCAGAAGATGAGAATGAGGATGCCATAGCACATCAGGGCAAGAGCCCCCAGGTTGAGAAGCTTGTTCTTGTTCGGGTCGTCCTTTGTCAACTGTCACGAGATCATGAGTCAGGAGGCATCCTTGAAGGGTAATTCGGAGTACTTGCCTTCCAGTAGAACAGCCCAGGGAGGATGAACGAAATAGTTGTCGACCCTGTAGCTCCGACAAAGGACAAAACTTTCGTGCGGTTAGTAGCGTGAATACGCACAGCCGTGAAGAGAGAGAGGGCATACCCATCTCAAGGTTATCCACAAAGTATGCGATCGAGAATCCGCCAGCGACGACCGCGGACGTGAGCAACGTGTACTTTAATGGCGTCATCTCGCCTGACATGTGCTCATCCTCAACGACATCCTCCTCAGTCTTGTCGATCGCCGAACCGAAATGGAAAACCTTATCGAGGCAATTCCTACATGGCTGGACCTGCAACGGGTACGAAAAGAGGACGAGGATCGCGATGGCAAGTTGTCCAACGGCGACAAAGAGCGAGGTCGCTGGGTACATCGCGATGATGTTTGCGCTGACCTGTAGGGCACATGTCGGAAAAGAAATGCATCTATGTCTATGCGGAACTCACGCGAGATCCGAATGTGAGATAACCAAAGACCGCGATAATTTCGTAGGTGATAGTTGCGGAGCCAATGGCCGTGCCAATGACGACGTTCATGCGCTTCTGCGAGTTGGTCTTAAGCTCGTTGAAGATGGGGAATAGCTGTCCACCCGGCCAAAATTCAGCGACTGACACGAAATAATGAAAAGTGGAACTGACGTTCTGTGCACAAGTGAAAGCAAAGACCTGAATAGGGAACGTCGAAACGAAGCTTGGTGTGAACTTGATGAGATGGATCTCCCCTGGTGGTGTCATCCCTTTAATCGGGCGGAAATAGCACAGAATCACGATGAGAACAAGGTATGCTGCAAGGTTAATGGATGATCAAATCGGTATCCCATGAGTTTTGTGAAGCAGAGTCAAGCGAGTCACTCACCGCAGGAGAAGAGAGCGATGTAGCTTGTATGTCTAAGACTATCTAGACGGCGAAGGAACGACAACGGTACAAGCACAAACATGACAAGAGTAATCCACACATGTCCACTGAGCGCCCACGCTGGCGGGTTTGTATCTGGAGATGTTAGGTCGTGGTATAACGAGGCGACAACGTTGGGAAGGAGTGACTTGATGATGATAAGGTAGCTGAGCCCGCCTCATGAGCCGGCGTCGCTCGTCGCGCGTATGGGAAACGGTACGGCGGCGCACCTGATAGATACGCCAAAGCACTTGATTGCAATGGCCGCGTCGAAGAAAACGGCCGCACGCGGGAAGGTGAGGCTTGCAACAGCAAAGAAAGAAGAGCGGCGGTGCGGGGTGTGGCGCGCACAGGCGGAAAGGAGATACAGACCAAACGCTCCGACAGCACCAGAAAACGCGCAGGTCAACATGCCGGGGATGATACCCGCAGAAGCGAGGGCCTATCGTTAATGCACAGACGAGGTCATTACGGGTATGAACTACCGCTATGGGACCGTACCGAGGAAAAGACGTACCCGAGGAAAGGTGAGCATGCCTGAATGATAGTGACACAAGAAACCGTGAGCAGAAAGATACGACGTGGATAGAGTGGGCAGAGGAGGCAGGGCAAGGAGGGAGTGATAAGGCTGCGCAACTCACCGCTGCCTATGATTGTGTTGGCGAGGTTGCCTACGCTGCTGGTGAGCGTCGCGTGACCCTCCGTCTGCGCCTTGTTCCTTACTAGCCCGGCACTCGAGGCCCTGCTCCCCAGCAATGCGCTCCCTTCATGCTCGGCCCCTCGACCGTCGTCGGCGTCGTCATGTTCTACCGACACGGGCACTGCGTCGTAGGCTTGCCCCATCTCGTAGTGCTCCTCTTCGCTATCGCTATCTGAAAGTATGGTTGTATGATTTGAGCGCTGACGGCCCCGAGGAAGGACAGGACGGGAATGGGAATAAGTGGGGCAGCTAGCGGAAGTATATGGGTGGGAGGTTGTGAGAAGGTCGAGACTCAGCTTAAATAAGCCATTTGCCATTTCGAGCAGCGCGAGAATTAACGAGACCTCTGCAAATGGCTGGCTCAGAGTCAAAAGCCATCTCTTTAACTTTCACAATACACGATACGCTCGTCCGCTCGTATAGCACTATTTATATTCCTCACCAATATCGCTATCTTCGTCGCATTCCTTTCGTTGTCACACCCACGCCGTACTCCTCCCCCAATAGCCTTGCCTTGTTGTGTACTGCCATTTTTTCGCTGCGTTGTATAATTACATGCTAAATGTTGAGCGAGCTGACTCCCGGGTGGTATGCATGGAAGCATACAAACGTGCTTATCACGAAGTCCAACATCATGTTCTCGGCGGCAGTATAATGACGGACAAGGTCAGGCATATGCATGTACGGATATGTGTAAACATCAGTACTATGCATCGGTAGAGCGCATATCCCCATCAAATGATCATTACGGCTTTATCAAACAGCGAGATCAGGGAGCGAAGAGTGTTGACAGGAATGCTTTCGATGCAGCATGCGCTTTCTTCTTCGGCTGTTTCTTGTTCTTCTTGCTGCGCTCTTGCCGCACTACAGACGTAACCCATCAGCACTGTGGAAGCAAAGGGACATAGGTCAGATAGGCTGCGTACAGAGTTCCTGCCGGCGGAGGGTCTTGGCGTAAGGGTTTAGGCGGAAGAGTACTGCCTTGTTGCGTAGAGGATTCTTGTGTTGCGTCCACGGGCGCTTTTGGGTTTTGGCATTGGCGGGACGAACAACCGACTGAATTTCCGAGCTGTTGATCAAGCGGGTAACATCTGGGTTCGAAATCTTTGCAGTGGGCAGGCTACACGACAAGCATTAGTGGGTATGATCCGAGCGTAACGATTAGAAACGAACATATAGTCCTTCTTGTATACTGCGGCTTTGTCAAAGGTACCGAAGACCCCATCAAGAAGAGCAAACGCGCCCTCAGTCCAAATGACAAAGCGGCCGATGTGACCACCGGGGGCAAGCTGAAGAAGGTTGAGGCGACGGACATTGACCACTTCAACACCAGGTAGGTTACGGAATGCCTTGACGATGCCACCGTCCTCGTTGTAGACAATAAGGGGACCGCGACGCTGGCGATGGCGGCGGTTGCGCATCTTGCCCTTACCCGCTCGAAGCTTGCGCGAGTTAGACACCTTTACAACGTCACGGTACGCGCGGAGAGACTTGAGGAGCGCAACGGCTTCTTTTGTCTTGTGGAAGGACTCGACGGCATCACAAATAACAAGGGGGACTTCTTCAATCTCCTCTATGCGGTGGCCGCGGGCCAGGACGAGAGAGGGAAGTGCGGACGCGGCGAGGGCAGAAACGGTGGCAAAGCGGCGCTGATTCTGGTTCACTTTGATGTGCCATCTACGCCAGGTCTTCGTGGGCGCAAACATCCGACCACCACGGCACATGTTACCGAACGCGGCCTGACCCGAGCGATGGGTGCCCCCACCGCCGACGCGGGGAATACGAGCCACAGCACGACCAGTGCCCCATGACTCGGCGGAGGTCTGATGGCCGGCTTTTTCGCTGACGGCGTAAGCCTGACGCTTGTTCTTAGCAATACTCTCTAATCGTCCCTTTGAGTGTATGATAAAGTTGGTTTAAGGATGGGACGTACTGTGAACCTGCTGCACTACATCGAGACGAATTGGGGCGGACAAAACTGCAGGGAGTGGGAGAGACGAGGAGGCCTCTAAATAATGGGGTGAGTTGGGAGTAAATACATCAGAAATGAAAAAAATTACCGCCTGATGTTGAGAGGACGTTAACTGTGGGACGAGAGGCCATCTTGAGAGTGTCTGTTGCGTGCTCTTGATGGTCACTGAGTTGGTTGGAATCGGTGAAAATCAAAGTTTGTCAGTTCTAAGCCACAATACAAATAATCACAAGCATGAGTATCCACATGACTCTGACATAATAGTTCATGTGACCGGCAACCCCGAATGCGATGCGCGTCAGTTGCGCGTCTAGAATGTCTGGAGTCCCCACTCATCATTCTGCCAAGTAACTCTTCGACACAATGTCCCCAAATACAGTGCAAACCATTCGCTCTGTCGAACGAAAGCGCGCTAAAGTCCCATTGTTATAGCACTGGGCATACTGTGCTGCACGTGCTGTACAGCGCGCATCTGACATCGGGCGGGGCGTACTACACTGCACATCCTACACTTGCGCGCATACCACATCATTGTGCAACCCCCATCACTACTACACCAGTGGTTCACCGCCAACGTCCTCTACACTGCATCCTCATGCCCAATGACTCCTATGTTCTTCGCGTATAAAAGCGGGCCTGCTTTCCTCTTGGTGAAGCATCAATCACCAGACAGACCAACGACTTCTACCTGCTACCACCACTCTCACAAACTCACATTCACGATGTAATTGACCTGCACCATCTCCTTCGCCCTCGCACTCTTCTTGACGCAGGTCACACACGCCCTGCCGGCAGCCACCCCGACGCCTTCACCCCTACGCGCCGCGTTCGACAGCACGTTCGACAACCCCACTTACTCTGTCGGCAACGTCGCGTGCTCGAACGGGGACAACGGCCTCGCCGCCAAATACCCGACGTTCAGCAAGATTCCCAACTACCCTTACGTCGGCGGCGCTTTCGACGTCGCGTGGAACTCTCCCAACTGCGGCGGGTGCTGGAGCATCTCTAACCCGAAGAACGGAAAGTCGATCTTTATGACCGCGGTCGACACTGCCGGCCATGGATTCAACTTTGGAACGGAGGCGTTCAATGCTTTGAACGATGGTCAAAAGAACACGATCGACGTGGTCGCCACCAAAGTTCCACGCTCTTACTGTGGATTACCTTAATCTTACTTCGGATTTTCCTTATTTCATGGGTATATCACTTTGGACTTTTTTTCGTTTGTTTGGGCTGTAATCGTGTATCATACGCGTAGCATACTGCTCGATGTGTTATCAGTGAATTATCGTTGTGCCGCACTATAATGAAGATCTTCTACTAGTAACTTTTGTGTGCGTCAGGGTTTTGTTTCTCGAAGCCCTGTTGACATGGTCAATAACTTACAAGTGTATCCAACACTATGAAGGGTATGGTACTGTGAAAACAAAATCAAGAAGGTAGTCGATTCGTCCGACGAGAAAGTAAGAAAATGTGGTATGTTATCGAGTACGCTGATCGAGCAGCACATACATTCGTCCGTCCATTCGTCGGTACAACGATGTGATCGAAACGACAACGCAAAGCGGACATAAGGAATGGTAACACGGAGAAAAAAAATGTCCAAGGCGACGCCTTCCTGGGCCAAGGCATATTCTATACTCTTTATGATTACGATTCGTGGCATCTCGTCATCGCACGTCATTCGAAGACTGATCTGGCACAATCCGAGCCTCGGAAGTTCGATGATTTCGGAGACGAAATTATCTACTACAATTTGTTAACGCTAACAAGCGAGCTCCGTGGATCCTACTTTATTCGCCTGTCCTTTCACTGGGACTGGGCATCAGGTTCCC
>Ga0307512_10003909_pt1 | contig 16718 bp, 17 predicted proteins | sample 14_EM_MG_FD_200267 | JGI IMG/M metagenome (GOLD analysis project Ga0307512, IMG submission 200267) | Populus trichocarpa ectomycorrhiza microbial communities from riparian zone in the Pacific Northwest, United States - 14_EM | ecosystem: Host-associated > Plants > Roots > Unclassified | place...
ACGAAGACAGCCATTGCCATTAGCTATACAGAGGAACTTAGCAGTGCCAGCGACTACGACAATCTGGTGGCTCGGTGTCCAACATTAGCGGGAGGCCAGTTGAAAGGAGTTTTATGGCAACACGGGCACGGACGCGGTGGTTGAGCACAGCGGCGACTCACTGCAGCCGCAACGCAGCAATAGAATCAGACTGGCGTAGTCTACGCAAGGAGCCGGAGAGAAAGTATCCAATATGAGTACGTAGAGGTTGTGTTATGTACATCCAACTCTGAGTGTAAAGAATCGGCTGATGGGAAGTTGTCTCACGAATCGCTTGCTCCAGTACGCGAAAGTCCTTCTCGTTTGATCCTTCGGATTGTCGATTCGATGCGTGGCTATTGCCAAGGGAGGGACTGCAGGGTACGTCGCAAGTAACGCTGCATTGTCGTGATGGGAGTCGGTTGTACCAGTTCTTTCCGATAAGATCGATATTCGGATCGAGCAGATTTCCGGATCGATCCCCGTTGGCTGTTTGGAGGTTGCTATTTTCTGGTACTAACAATACCCCGTGGCAATTGCGCTTGCCGGCGCAATTTTGCTGACAACAGGCATTGGGTTATGCATGGACAAACAATTGGACGAGCTACGATAGGAAACGGGTTCGAAGTTCCCTCGTGGTTGAGGAGTGGGACTGTCCAGCGTGATTATTGCTTCGCATTAGACCTGATCACCCAGTTTCACACGGCGGTCAACGAGCAACGGGCTTTTGATTACCGACTATCCTATGCATATACGTATGTGTATATATATATATTTACCTACTTTTATGTATCGGCCAATATCCAACGTCTCAGTGGGGGGTGGGGGAAAAAATAGCAATAAATAGGCAAGAACGCAAGAACGCCGGAATGCCAAACCCAATGAAAACACACTCTATGGCCCAACCAATGTGTCACTGCCTATGCCCTGAACACGACGCCCTTCTTCTTCTTGTCCCCGGCGAAGCGGGTGCAGCCCTTCGGCACGTTGAAGCCGTCGACGCGGAGACCGGTGACATCGTCCGCGGCGGCGTCGACGCCGAGGCCGCGCTTCGCGAAGCCCGCCCAGATCTCGCACTCGTTCTCGCCGCCGGTGAGGGCCTTGTCGGCGTCGACGATGGCGTCGCGCGCCGTCAGGAACGTGGGCCGGCACGGCTGCAGCTTCATCGCCTCGAGGACGAGTTTCATGGCCAGCTGGCGGCCGTGGGCCGGGATCGCCGTTCCGCGGCGGAACGTCGGCATCGGGTCGTAGTGGTAGCCGTGCTTCTCCTCCAAGTTCCACATCACCTCGTTCAGCATCGTCGCCCAGACGCTGCCGACCGCGTGCACGACGTCGAAGCCGGCCGTGCCCACCGTCGAGTACAGCGTCGGGTTCGTCGTGAGCGAGGTCGAGTACGGGTACATGCGGAGCCCCCTGCCGCTCGCCCAGCCTCCCAGGATGTAGTCCGTCTCGCGCGAGTCGTTGGGCTTGACCCGGATCGCGTTGCCGAAGAAGTCGCCCCAGCCCTCGCCCATACCCCCGGCCTCGATCGTGGACAGGCAGCTAGTCGTCGACGGCCCGCCCGTGAGACGGTTCGAGAGTCCGTGGGTGTACTCGTGGATCACGATCACTGTGGAACTTGTCAGCGCTGCGCTTCCCACGGGCGAGGGCTCTTACAGGCATCGAAATCTCCGTCGCGGAGAGCTCCTCCAGCGCTGTTCCAGAGGTACATCCTCATGCGGGGCCGGATGCCGTCCGGACGCGTCAGGAAATTTGCGTTGTTGTATCCCGAGCCGTCCTGAGCGTTGAGCTGGACGGCATCGCCTCCGATCCCGCCTGGTCCCGTGTTGACCTCCTCGAAGTTGCCGGCCGCCTCGGTGAATCCGAGAAGCTCAAGGAGATCGTGGAACATGTTGGAGGTGTAGAACAGCTGCGTCACGGCGGCATCAATGTACGACTTCGAGTCCTCGGCCGAGATGTTGTACGGGAAGTCGAAGACTAGGTCCTTGCCGCCGTCGGGACGCGTGTTGTTCACGAACTCGCTACCTCCGTCCCAGTTCTCCTGCGCCCAGCCGTTGTTTCCGCGCGTGTCCGTGTAGGTCACGTCGCCAGCGGTGTGCCAGCCGTTGGGAGAGGCCTTACGGTTAAACGGATCCGTGACGAGCACACGCGCGCCTTCCGTGGGATCGCTGACGCCAAGGGGACTGCATCCATCGGTCAGCCACTGCCGCGCGTGCCCGGCTATACGGGCGAGACACTCACTAGACCTTGTACTCGGCGTCCGAGACATAGTCGATCGCACCGACGACGTCGGCAGCGTCCTTGGCGTTGACATAGGTGATCATGTAGCTGTCGTCGAGGTCGGTCTCCAGGCGCCATGCGGCCTTGACATCGTTGCCGGTTGCATAGTAAACCAAGTCCGCCCGGGGCTCCTAGGGATCGACACTCGTCAACATTCAGGCCGACGCATAGCGGGGTGGAAGGCAACATACTTCCTGGGCTCCCTCGACACCGACGAGGACGTACGACTGTCCGTTCCCGGTCAGCGGAGTCTCGGGAACGGCCTCGGCGTTATCAACGCTGAGCGGGTATCCCAGCTTGACGATGGCGCCTTCCAACGCATCGAGAGGATCGATGAGATCGGCTCTCTTGACGATCGGCGGGGCGCTGACCTTCCCCTTCAGCAAGCTGGAGCCGCTGGAGAGGATGGAGCCGTCCCTGTTGACGTTGACGTTGGCCTGGGCGTTCTCGACGTCGATGCCGTTGAGGGTCTGCGTGTAGTAGCCATGCCAGATGCCGGTGTCCTCGTCGGTGTAGTGGTCCGGCCGAAGGCGGACCTCGGCGCCGGGCGCGATCTCCTTGAGGTGCTGCAGGGCGATCTCCTGCGGACTGCCTGCCGCCGCCGTATCGGCGCGGCTACGGAGCTTCCGCGTCTGCTTGTGCTGCTCCGAGTTGAGGTAGACGCCGTGTCTGGTCTCGGGGATGGCGTACGACTTGCGCTCAGCGTGCGCGGCGACGCTGGCAGCGAGGAAAACGAGAGTGAATGCGGTCGAGAAGCGCATCTTGGAAAAGGAGTGGATTGCTCTGGGACTAGGAGTGAAGAGTGAAGCCCACCGTCGAGCGGGTCGTCCGACGTTTATAACCGTCTCAACCCATCTCACCCATCCCCTCTCACGAGCGAGTCCCTGATGATGGAGGTGGGGGGCCGCCCAAGTTCCCCCAATGGTGATGCACAGCTCGCAGATAGGAGGCGATAGAGGAGGGGGCGGATATCGTGCTCTCGCGTGCTACGGGTCCCCCGCGCACCGAATCTCGCGGCCTGCCATCCACTATGCGGATTGGACAGCAGGCACATTCATAATCTGCGAGCGAGAAGGAAGTTCCAGAAGACGCCGCGCCGGCGGACAGATGGTAGGCCGTGAGATCTATTCGACACCCAGTTAGTGGCACATTTCACGGACGTGAAGGGAGAGGGAGACAACGTTTGGCTGCCGGCATCGGAATGCAATTATTTCATTGCGTACGTAGCTCCAACGGGCAGGACGCGTGCGAGACAGCTGCACGGTCAGCTCGAAACTTGTGGCTGCCCCCGACACAACTCAGCCGGATAGATATGTATCTCTCGCAGATTGTGGATGTACATAGAGCGTGTAGATACGCCAACCATCGTATGAGGCGCAGCAGTAGGGCGCATCCGCATGTCCGTCCGTCCGTCCACTCGGATGCGGTGTAGCTACTTATGTGCCTGCAGAATTCAACGGTCTGTATGTATGGCCATCGCTGACAAGGATGGACCGGCGGGAATTTCCTCACGCCTTGTCGCAACCGACTGCAATCCTTGCCGTCCATCCCACTGCTGCACCCAGAATAGGGAGGACGTAGATATGTACGACCAGATGAAGATTCGATATTTCGGCAGGGAGGTCCACTCGGAGCTCGACATCAGCGTGTAACCGCCCGCCGCACGCTTGATATAGTTAGTACCGTGGCTGCGTTTCCCCTTCCCCTTTGCCGCTCCCGCAGATGACCTCAGCAGATGGGCAATATCGAGCTCGAGCGGTGGCGCACCACTGGCGGAGCGTGGTCGTGGGCCGGCAATCTCGCACATCTTTTCGGAGGCGACGAATGAGCCGGGAAAGGGAGAAGAGGGGCCCTTGGAGAGCAGTTGTGGCCTGGTGGAAGGAATGGTTGAGACCTCGGCTGAGGATGCTGCGTGTGCGCACCCGTGCTCTCGACACAGTAGCATTGCAATCGGTCATTTGCGTAGTGCTCATTCGAGAGCCGCCCGCCGGAATAGATACTCTGAGATTGCGCTGCGAGATGCTGCATTGCACCGTCAGCATCATCAGCATCTTTTTTTATTATTCATCAATCGTGTGCGACCTAACTACCAAATAACTAGATCATGGGGCCTGTCCCCACAGTGATACGACGCACCAAGGAAAAATAACAAAGGAAATGGCAACGGGAATCACAAGGTAAAGACAAAAGAAAAGAGATGTAGCTGCCGATCGATAGCCGCAGTGAGCATCGCTGATCTCCACCGGAGTCGAACTCGAGTCTCGCTGTACCACACATGCGCAGGGCCGTTGCAGAAGCGGACAGTGTTCTTGGGTGTGTGCGTGCAAGCGTCCGAACACGGATGCATCACGAATATGGGGATAAGGTTGATGTTCTCGCTACCGTCTGTTTTTGGCAGCAGGGCAGAGAAGTGGTGTACATATATCATATTCATAGATATCTGCAGAGTGAGTTCGTCTACCCTGCCGGTCCGGTCCGACCCGCCTCGGCTCCCCGCTTTCCCCTGAACGCGGCGTGTCGGCGCGGCGGGCGGAACATTCACCGCGGCGCCGGTCATCACCATCATCACCATCGTCACCCCCGCCTCACATGCGAGGCGAGATTCACACGCATCCAGTCTCAGCCAGCGGCGAGGCATGGAGATGGACACGCTCCTTTGCCGTCCATTGCCCGTTCGAATTCGAAGCGTGAAGCCGCCGGCTCGCGCGCAGTCTACACGTCGTGAAGCGCACATACCAGCGGGAGTTACATATCGCTCTGCATATTTAAGTACCTAGAAGCTACATCCAACCGCTGCAATCGGCATCTCCTCGCCCATCAGCGTTTGCAAATTGTTTGCAGTGCGGACTGCATAGCGGCATGCTAAGCGCATTGCCGCCCCACTAGCGGGCACTTACGGCCCAAGCTCCGCAACGGACTTCCAACCGCCGACGGCTCGGGGGACAGCACGGCACCGGCACAGCACCCCACCCAGCCCGGCCCGTCCTCATCCCGATCGAGCAGTGCAGAGTTAGCTCTGCCATGCTTAGCGCCAGCAGCGGCCGACGCAACCACTGCAGGAGGCAGTTACCCGGTGTGGAACCGGCCGGAATGGCAACAGCTGGTATGAATCGGCGGAACCGGTGGAACCGGCTGCCGAGAACCAGTTTGACTGGTGAAACTGGAAACAAAATCTGCTGGTCGGTCCCGCCGGAAGGACCAACCGAACCCAGCCCCAGACGCAAAAATTCAAAAGATAAGGATCTCGTCGTCTTGCAGCTTCCGGTGGCGAATCCTTAAGATACGTGCAGTACATCCCTGGGGTTCGCGACGGTTGCTGCATATTTTTTTTTGCTCAATACTCGCATTTGACCTTGTGTAGATCATAGCAAGCCAATCTCTTCTTATACTCCTAGTTCCTTTATTAGGGAATGTCGACCGAAGAAGAGACAGGATCCAACCCGAACAGAAAAACCAAAACACACCTAGTCTGTGCGAAGGGCCTGGGGAGCCATAAAACTCAGCGACCAGGAGAATATAAACCAACTTGCCGAAGTCAAGCTCGGGCGAGTTACGATGAGACTCTCCAAACCCAGACGGTCCCTACTAGGAAACTTTCTGGGCAAGGCTCTTCAGCAGTGCGAAGGATGCCGGCCTCTGGTGTTTATTCAGACAAAATTCAAATACCATGTCTGAGGAAAGTTTTTACTATCTGACCAAAGATATGTAGTTGATAGCTTAAGGATCTAGCTAAGTCCCGAAGAGTTTTGATGCACATCTTGTCAGATGGATTTTATAGACTTCAATTGTCTGCAATTCTCTTCCAAAAGTGATACCTCGCACAAAGATCACTCTCTTCCTCGAGTAGTTAGAGGGCATGGACGTTCTTTTTTGCTGCAGGGTGAGATTTATGGCTTCCCAGGCCCGCGGTTGCTGCATATGAGCGAATGACGACTACTCGCATGCAGCTATTTTTTTTTCTTTTTTTTTTCTTTTTCGGCTTCTTCGTATGATCGGGTTGCGGCTCCAGTTTCCTGCCGATGCCCACAGAGGAGATGGAGGACGTCGAGTGATGTTCTATGGCGCACGTCTTTGGAGATATCGGTCCAGTGCTCCAGTGCATCCACTAATGCCAGGGGAATGCATACAAAAGGGCAAGGCGTGTCGACAAGAAAAGGGAAAAAAAGAAGTAACTTTCTTCCAAAAGTCCTAGAATAAACAGTGCTCCATAAACTCCGAAACAAACAAGTTGCAAGATAAAAAATAAAAAAAAAGGTAAGCCGAAATTAGAATCGAAGAATCGCATGCTGCATACGATACGCGGTCATCCCCACCAACGCAGCTACGTGTGTAATTACTCTTCCATCGCCTCGGGCTCCTCGCTACCAGAGGCCTCCATCTCCACGGATCCCTCGCGATCGGCTTGCTCGGCCTCCTGCTGCAGCATTCGCTGCGTGTGGCGCTTGAGACGTTCGCACTTGGCCCGGAGGACGCCGACGGCCTCGATGAAGATGTCATCCGAGTCCCACTGTCCGACGCTCTCGACGAAGACTGCCCACCGCCGTTAGCGACTGCGTCTTCGCAATGCATGCCCCGAAGGAGAGAAGAACCCACAGATGAAATGATCCCTGACCCTGCCCAGCTTGACCTTGCCCTTGAACTCGTCGTGTCTGAGCACCTCCCTGCTGACGGTGTCGTTCCTCGGGTTGACGACCTTGGCCTCGCCGTCCTCGATCTCGACGACGCCTTTGGGGAAGCAGGCCTTGAACCTCTCCGCCGCCTTGCCCCTGATGGGCTCGAGGATGGTGATCTGCGGCAGAAGGCGGTATCCGCAGGTAGCGACGGGCGAGAACTTGGCATGGTCCTTGCCGAGCCCCTTCACCGCATGACTGGTGACGATGATCTCCTGCCCTGGTCGCAGCTTTGCGATAACGGTGTCCGGATTGCCCGCGCGCACCGGATCGTCGCCGAACCTCAGCTGCTGGGCCTCGTTCGCCGGCCGCCACTCCAGATCCCGCGCGTACACCATGTGGCGCTCGTACAGCTTGTCCTTGTCCGTCTCCTCCGGCGATACCTTCGGGATGCGCTCGCACTCGACGTGCAACTGCAGGATGAGGGTGTCGTGGACGGTGGGCATGTACGGCAGGTTGTTCTCCGGGTTCTTTCCCTGGCGCGGCCACTTCATGGATTTCATCGCCTCGTGGTTTCCGACGATCGGAATGAGACCCAGCCGGTGCGCGAGCACCTCGTCCTGGATCAACGACGTGTTGTTCAGGAAGTAGCACTGCTCGATGGCGAAAGAGTAGACTTCCGCGATCATGATCCGTCGGAAAGCATTGACGATCGACGCGTCGACGCCCACGAGGTCGAATTCAGCGTGGTAGCGGTCGTTGCGGAAGAAGTCGACACGGAAGCGGTCGTGGAACTTGGAAAGGTCCCACGAGTGGTCTTCGCCAGGCCAATGACCCGGGAAATCGTTGCTAGTAACATTCGACACCGTCTCGGCGTGGATGCCGACAATCTGCAGTTCCTACCAGTCAGGCTAGCGACCACCGCTTGCATTTGGGCGACATACATTTCTGCTGTCAGTGTCCACTGAAGGCATGGTGAGAATGTTGAGGTGAGTTGCGATTCCAACGTTCAAAATTTGTTTGCGAAGAGATTAGAACTAGTTAACTGGCCGGAAAATCCGCAGAGCCTCAATCATCGCTTAAGGTGTAACTAGCATTGACACCAATTCCAACTGGGCTAGTGGGAATCACAATTTATCCCCCGAATCATGTCCACCTCCGACGTTGACCCGCAAAAGAAAGAGGTGTGTATCAGGTCCTCGCTTCTTGATTACCTCTGTGTGTTTCCGCGGAGCTTCTCTAGCATGGCTCATTGAGTTGGCCTCGCCGGGCGGGATTGCGGTCTATGAAAGTTTCGCGCAGTATGAACGATCAGCAGCAGCTTTGACTTACACCATTATTCCTGTCTATGGCGTCTATCAATCTCAGAGTAGCACTACATGTATCCCACCCATCTATGAGCAACAAGTGCCTCTAATCTTCTTCGCTATCGTCGTCCTCGGACCCGTCGTCATCGCTGTCACCATCCTCCTCATCCTCCTCATCCTCCTCCTCCTCTTTACCGTCTTTCAGTCCATACTTGACTCCATAATCGTCCTCAAAGTCTTTCAGTGTCTTGAGTTGTGCATTGAACCCGTCCTTCCTGAACTGGGCGGCGATTTCCTTCAGAGCCAGTCAGTATCATCCACATTGTTCGTACGATGGCAAGAGCATACCTGTGCCTTCAAGGGCGTGGATGCAACAGCCACATTACTCGTCTCAGGGTCGAAGCAGGGCAGGACGAGGCTGTTTAGCACCGCCTTTAGGTCATCCACCGTGAGTTCCTTGATCCGTCGTAGCAGTATGGTGTTGAAATCCTTGGGGGTGCCGTGAACAACCTGTCGGATGAAGCTGACGGTCCCCGCTCCACTCATGTTGGGTTCCGAGTCAGCAAAGATTACAACGATACTGGAGATAGCGCCTTCCAGCGAGTTTTGGTCGAATGCCGTGGTTCCGTCGGCAAGGTCGGTAATGACTTTCTTTACGGCAGCGAATGCTTTGTATGCGTCGGAAGAACGGTAAACGTCAAAGGAGATCTGGCCAGCATCGTGATCCCTTGTCATGTGGACGCCGTATGCAAGGCCGCTTCCTCGGGCGGCAATCCAAAGCGGACCCTCAGTAACTCCGAGATACGAAAGAACAAGCATCAAAGCAGGCAGTTGGGGATCATCGTAAGTTGATGGGCCTTTGCAAGTATGCATCGAGTAGGAATTGTCGATGGTCGGCATCTGAACGACATTGCAGATGCCTCCAGGATTCTTTCCGGCGCCTGTGAGACGATCTGTTCGCTTGTCCAGTGGGGCAAGTGCTCCGCTGAAGGCCCGGTTCTCGACGAAGGGCTTCCAGGCAGAAACAGGGTTCTTCAGCTTTTCCACATCGGCGATGACTAGAATACGGAAATTCTCCAGCTTGCAGAATGCCGATCTCAATTGTTCGAACTGCTTGATGACAGCCTCGGGGTCCTCCTTCAGGAGAGCCTCGATACGCTTGAGGTACTTGCTTTTGACCAGTGTGTCTTTGGCCCGACCGATCGATTCACGAGCGAACTCAACCATGTTCCTAACGGAACCGACCATCTATATCCGTCAGCACAATCGCACCACCAACAGCCGCCATAGCCACACACCTTGCTGCCCTGCCTCTTCTCGTCGGGAATGTCACTCTTCATTTTTGAGTTGATTATGCCGAGTCGCTGACGATCTGGTCAGCGTCAGGAATTCCTTTCTCCGGATTGCACACACCTTCTGATCGAAGATGCTGTCCCAAAGCAGGGTCTTCAGCCATTTGATGGCCGCCTCGTATTTCTCAGGTTCTACCTGAAGCCGGATTCTAACCGATTCAGGCATGGATACATAGCTGCCAGACGATATGCCATAGTAGATAGTGTCCTTCTCCAACAACGGAACTACTTGCTCGTACTCCACACGAACACCGTCCATCATCACCGGTGAGTCAAAGAAAAGTTCCCAGTAGAGTGGGATCAGTGGTCTCAGCACGACCGGGATGGACTCTGTTGATACAAACAAGTTGATATGGACGAACTTCGACGGAACACTCTCGAAGTGGAGATACAAAGGCATGTCTCTACTGTCCTGGTCGACGATCTGCTGCAAGGGGCTATCGCTGCAAGTACAACCCAGCCATCAGCATCAATCCGGTATCCCAGACACCACAAAACTTACTGCTTGCCATCCTTTGCTAGCCCTGCCTTGACAGTTGTAGTGCTGATGAAGTGGATCGTATCCACATCCGGAACCTTGAACTGTCCCACAACCTCCGGCGGAATCTCCCTATCGTTTTCGGCCTTCGCGGCATCCAAATTTTCTTGGAGCTTTTTCAATCCATTGGGACCTAGCTTCTCAATGCGAGCAGATATCCGCTTTTGCTCGTCCTCCTCGATCTTCTTGAGCAGCTTGGCAGACGGACGGCCAAGTATCGAGACGTGGTGGTTGTCCGCCAAGTACTTTCGCATAAAGTCCCTCCAGTCCTGATCGGTCCAGCGCTTCAGCACCTCGTAGTTCTTGAGGCTCTCTATCGTTCTGAGGTCGCTTCCGTCCCGGTTTCCAAACAGGTGATCGGTGATGATGGGAGTCGATAACGAATACCCGCTGGATTCTGCAGAGAACACCGTCTGGCGTCTGGTGCGGTGAATCAATTCTGTGAGGTACTCCATATTCAGAGGCTCGTCCACGGTCTTCCTCAGGACTTCAAAAAGCTTCTTCTCGGCAGCCTCGAGTTTGTCGGTGTTGACGGCTGTCAGCTGCAGCCAGAGAACGGTGTCCGGGCGCTCCTCGCTATAGAATCGAACACCAGAACACCACGGATCCTCAATCTCGACCATCTCCTTCTCCAGAACCGAAGCCGACGACCCAGCGAGATACATGCTGACAACTTCGATTGCCACCATCATCACGGGGTCCAGGCAGCTGGGTCCAAGGAGCCCCACCATGACCTCACCCATCGATTCATCCTTTTCGGGAAACTCAACAGTGGCAATGGAGGACCTGGTGAGTGGCGGAACGGGGGGAGAATCTATCCAAGGTCTTGGCACCCGTGACAACGTCAGCTCTTTCGCATGCAACTACTCATCAGAACCATTCCAGCATCTCACCTTCTCCACGGCGCATCAACAGGTGGAACGTCCGTAATAATTCCATCCTCAAACTTATCCAACACCCCAAGCAGGTTATCATGGTCCACCTCTCCGATGATGATAACGCACAGATTCTTGGGCTGGTACATCTCCTTATGAAACTGCCGAATTCTATCGGCTGTAAGGACACGCAGCGCCTCCATCATACCCCCGGTCTCATATCTGAAACCCACCCCCTCGGGATACAGCATCTTCACTGCTTTTCCGTTCATCAATGTTTCCTGGGAATTCTGGATGCCTTGCATCTCCGAGTACACCACGCCAGCATCCTGTCCCGCGCCGTCGATGTGGTGAACTTCCGTCAGACAGCCAGCATCCGTGAGCGTAGGGAACAAGGCGTGGTCTAGGTACACAGGCAAAATCTGGGCGAATCCAGCCCAACCAGCCGTATTGAGTGTGTAAGCGGTGTGATCTGTGGCGGTCCACGCGTTCGTATCCGAGTATGACCTGTCGTCGTCAATTTTAATCAGTGCCGGAACAGTCACTGTTGGAGGGGGGCACGAACCTGATGGCTAAGCGGTCCAAGATACCCTTGTAAGGGTAATTCTTTGAGCCCATGAAGCACAGGTGCTCGAGGGTATGTGGAGAGCCGGAGTCGTCAAAGATCTCTGTTGCGAAGGTAAAGAAACCATTGACCTTGGGACCTTCCTTATCGACCACCACGACTGCCGTTCCCGTTCGTTTCGACTCATATTTCGTGATCTTTGAGGGCGAATAGTCCATCTCGAACTCCACGATCTTGCGGAAGTGCTCTTTGGCCATGCTGGCGTGGAAGGTAGCGTTGTCGGAGAAGACGAGGCTGGTCGGCTGGAGAAACAGATCCCGGCCTCGTTCCTGGCGATAGTTGGATGTGTCAGTGGGAAGGCTGTCAAGGCAGGTTTTTATACTGGGACTGTCCGCAGTAGATAGCGAGGCGAAGAGGAAGAAAACCAAGATGACCGCTACAAAGTAAAGGGAGGCCATATTGCCTGCAATTGCAACCATGGCCAGTACAGCCAGAGGGATATGAAGGCAGAAGAAAGGAAACCGCAATCAAGAGGTAGAAGTATGGATCCTCACCTGCAGAACTGTGTAGCAACCAGAAGACTACTGGGGCCTCGTATCTGAGGGCGACGAGTTGTCCGTTTATTTTGTCGTTTTGAACAAAGTAAGGGAGGAAGAGAGTTGAATGTACCTCGTGGGTCTCTAGACTTCGATTTCAGTTAGACTTCCTGAAGACGCTCCCCCTTGTTGATGTCGGTGAATGGTTATGGCACGTAGCAATACCCCGCTAGCTGGCGCCCCGCCATCCATGGAAGAGAAAAGAGCCTCTAACTACCTAGGTATTTTGGTACCAGTAACTAACTAGCGCAGCTGCAATTTCCCCACAGCCATTCCACAGGTATAACCATGTGAGCACATAAGTTTGTAATCAACCTCGTTCCCGATGCAAACAACGTCTCGCATGAGGCTCTTTGGAATCCATGGATTTGAGGACTGGTGATGGGTATTTGACCGTGCATGGTTGCCAATAACTAGCTAACATCGCCGGGCCAACTTGAGCTGTTACACAAAAGGATTGCTGCTGTCTATGTTGCTCTGCGAGATTTCACACTAAGCTTAGGGTATGTACGAAACGAACAGTTCAGGGCTTCTATTTCCTAGCTCGATTCTCTTTGGGCATTACACCTGGTCTGACGCTTCCGCTGCCGGGACTACATAATGCAGCTGTACTTTAGTTGACCACCTGAACAATGCAGCTATCTATCCTACATACCCACGGTTGTAAATTTGTTGCAGACGGGAGAATTCCAGCAGAGATCCCAACCATGGCCTGTTAATCTCCTCCTCCAGCTCAGCAAAAAACCTAAATTGATTACAACCGCTTTACCACTCTCTCTGCACCATCTTACACTGCAACAGATTTGCTTGGTGCTGGCATATAGGCCTGTGGGCGGCAATGACGAACCAACATCACATGTAGCACTCGTCCTTTCGAACCGTCATTCCGCCCGTCTAGAGGATTGACGGCACTTCAACGAGCTAACGATCGCACAAATATTTCGCGTCCACAGATCGCCGACTCATTTCCATTGTACGTCGTTATTAAGGCCACGCCCCCCTCCCCCCAAACCCAACCCTCATCCCATCCATCCACCCATCCTTATGACTCTAGCAGCGACAAAGCAAGGGGTTGCTAAGTGTAAAGGCGACAACAAAAGCAAGCAGAAAAGAGAGCAACGAAAAAAGAGAAGAGGAAAAGAAAAGAAACACCGTAGAAGATTTCTTGTAACAGTAACAGGGAAGACGTGAAGACATGTAAACGCGGAAAAGGATGAATGAATCGGGAAGAAGAAAAGCTTCCCCCTCCGAACCGCTTTTCGCTCCTTCCGCCAGCATTAACAGCATTTTCCCTCCTTCGAAGGTGTATCGGCAGGCTTCGTGACATCGATACGGTGGCCGCCTTCTTGGCTGAAGGGGGTGGCATCGCCGGCGTCCAGGGGTTTACTAGAGACAATTCTATAGATCTCTGTGGAGGGTGTCAGCACCATAAACGTGGGGGAGGGAGGGAATGTTGTATGGACGCGATCACTCACCGGTGAGTATGTTCTGGAACGCAAGCTCCACGTTGCTAGCATCAAGCGCAGAAGTCTCGATGAAGGAGAGGTGGTTCTCCGCTAGATGCTCGTCCAATCAGTTACAACAGTTCGTTGCGAGGTTTGGGATCCCCGCCGAAGGCCTCATACCCGCGAAGTTCTTCGCGTCGTCTGTGGGCACGGCCCTCAGGTGTCTCAGATCGCTCTTGTTTCCCACCAGCATGATGACGATATTCGAGTCCGCATGATCCCTCAGCTCCTTCAGCCAGCGCGTGACGTTCTCGTAGGTTATGTGCTTAGAGATGTCGTAGACGAGAAGAGCGCCGACGGCACCACGGTAGTAAGCCGAGGTGATGGCGCGGTATCGCTCCTGACCAGCGGTATCCCAGATCTGTGCTTTAATCGTCTTGCAATCGACCTGGATTGATCGCGTGGCGAATTCGACACCGATTGTCGACTTGCTGTCGAGGTTGAACTCGTTGCGAGTGAACCTACTGAGCAGGTTGGATTTTCCGACGCCGGAGTCGCCAATCAAGACAACTAGACAGATCGCACAAACACTGTTAGCGACAACGCGAAGCGTTTGCGAGTAATGAAGCTAGTGGTCTGTGCTTTATTCCGGGTGGGTGAGGGGTGACGGTGGTTGTCGGGACACAGATGACGGCGCTGATGCTCTGTTCGCCGCCAGCGACAGGTTGTCGCTACCCACTGGTAAAGAGGACGATAGCGATAGCAGGAGGGTAAGAGACGGCGATGGATCGGTAGAGGTGGCAGAAGCTGGGGAGAAATAGCGACAACGGGATATGCCTAATACCTTTGAACAGGAACTGTCATGAGGGGGGTTAGCATCACCGAGAGGTCATGGGAATATAAACCATATGCGGGGAGCGTACATCGTACTCGTCGTTGGCCATGGCTGCTTTGGATTTCGGTTGTTGGGGTTATGTATGTGATAGAGGAGTTGGAAGACGAATAGGGGAGCTTGTTGGTGAGATGGTTGGGCTCCGACGTGTTGGTGGAGGAGGTTTCGAAGGGGAAAGGGCTGGGATGGTTGACGGTTGGATCGGGGAAGGGAAGAGTCGAAGTTGATGATCTCTCTCCTAAACTTGTTAGTTCGGGTAAGTGGACCAGAAAGGTGGTCTTGGCTTTTAGGGCAGTTGCCAAGGGGGAGCGCCCTCCAGTAAACGCTCACCGATGGGAATTCATTCTGCAAGGAGACTCAGGAAAAATTCGAAGAATGGATAGATATCAGGACACAAACGTATCCACATCTGTATGCGCACTTCTACCAGTCCATTTCACGGTATCTACCTATACACAAGGTTGGAATGCTACCGCTGGTAGGTGCCTAGGTAGAGTAGGCACTACTTCGGTCGTGCGACACCCATTTACTGACTACGGCTCCTCGGACTTTTCGCAGCATTGCGTGGCCTTGCGTGGACCTTTAGTGCATCTCTAGGATGAATAACCCCATGATCAACCCACCCCATACTGCTTTCATCCGTTTCAAACAGCTCCATCTCGAACCTGGCAAACAACGTAGCAAGCACGAAAAACAGCTCTGCATACGCCAAACTACCCGAATATCAGTCTTATTTCGATATATCCTCGGCAGATGGAGAAAGCTCACTTGATTCCCGCACAGGCTCTTGCACCCTTTGAGAAGCAGACGAGATACCTATCCAGCCCCTTAGCGTTGCCGATCCATCGCTCGGGAAGGAACTCCTTCGGTCGCGGAAAGACTAGGGGGTTGTGAAGGACCGTATAATGGCTGACGCTGATGGTGGTGCCGGGAGGAATGTAGTGGTTTGTGGAGCGGATGTAGCCGCCCTCCTTTGGGGTGATGCGTGGGAGCTTCCCAGGGACAATGGTTGAAAGGCGGAGGGATTCTTTTATCACGCCAGACTGGATCATTCCACATCAGCCGGTTTCGGGCCTCACCAATAGGGTGGATAAAACATACAAGATAAGGCAGACTTTCCAGCGCCGCAAGGCCGATCTGACCACCCGCGTCTGGCACAACGGTGTCAAGTTCCTCCAACAGCTTCGCTCGCACCAAGGGATCCCTCAAGACGTAATACGTCGCGTAAGTAAGCGCCATAGCCGTGGTTTCCGTCCCAGCAATGAATATAAACGTTCCCTCAGCGATGATCTGATCTCGTGGGACAGGGGTTGCCCCATTGGGCGGATCCATGAGCGCATCGAACATGGTATTAGACTCCGTCTTCACACTCTTTCCTGCGAGAACATCGACAGCTGACGCCATCATCTACCCCCCATCAGCAAAATCCCCAGTTGGAGAACAGACGGGGAGACAAACTCCTAAGACCTCCTCCAAGCTCGAACTCCATCCCAAACCCGCCAGTAGTGGGAAATGCTTATTCAACGCCTGCACCTCCGCGCTGCGCCGGACCATATCCACGTACTTTGACCGAAAGCCTTCTGCATTCAGCAGCCCCAGACTTGAGCCAAAGGCATACTCGCAGATAAAGTCCGCAGTAAGGCAGTGAAACGCATCCTGCAACGGCACCGGCTTGCCTGATGCCACATAGTCGTTCAGTCGGGTAGAGAACTTCTCGACGGTTGTTAGGATCCTTGGTTCGAGAGAGGCGATGGCGCGCTTAGAAAAGAACGGATTTAGGAGCTCGCGCCGCTGTCGGGATAAGTACGGATCTGCGAGGGTCACCGAGGAGTGCGTGATCCCTAGCCCACCGTAGAAGGCCGGGTCTTTTTGGTACACCGTGTTTTGCTTGTAGACCCTAAGGCATGCGGTGTCAGCCATACTAGCCCAGCGCGAGCCTGTGTGAGGGTTGGTACTCATGATAGAAATCTAGGTCAGAAATATGGAGCTCGCAAGGACTTATTCGGACCACGGGCCCTATGGTAGGAAGGTTCATCAGTAGCCATGTATTAGGATAAACCAAACGGTGATACCGTACCGTATTTTTGGTGCATCTCCGGAAGTCGTAAGACGTACCGCCCATCTTTGATGACCTCAAAGTAGCATTCGTACCACGATGTTGCAGCTGCCAATCGCGGACCAGGGAAGCGGGACAGTGGGTGGAAGTGCAGACGGTAAACCACCAACAGAATACACCAGAG
>Ga0307512_10003910_pt1 | contig 16711 bp, 23 predicted proteins | sample 14_EM_MG_FD_200267 | JGI IMG/M metagenome (GOLD analysis project Ga0307512, IMG submission 200267) | Populus trichocarpa ectomycorrhiza microbial communities from riparian zone in the Pacific Northwest, United States - 14_EM | ecosystem: Host-associated > Plants > Roots > Unclassified | place...
GGACTATCAGGCATGAGTTGCTTGAAAACTACCTCATATGGACAAATTCCAGTTTTCGAGTGGACTTGTCGATTCATGGACCGCATTGCGTCGGGGAGTGGCAGGGACCATTCATTTGATTGCTGCTCAGTCATCCACGCCAGGATCATTGTATTTAGTACTCCATTTTCTTGTTTGATAAGACCATTTGTCTGAGCGGTGTGAGGCTTGCTGTGTACAACAGGTATACCATGGTGCTTTACAAGATGATTACAGGCTCCATTGAACTCGGTTCCATTGTCGCGTTGAAGAATACCAGGAACTCCAAACATTGCAATGAATGATCCCAGGTTTAATGCAACAAGTTCACTCTCGTTCGATTCCATGGGATAGGCAGCTGAGAATTTAGTCAAGTGATCCCGTACATGCATACACCATTTGAATTTCGGACCCAAATGCCAAAAATCAATAGGATGAATTTGAAGTCATTACCAGTGTTCCTAAGCGGCGTGGCCTCCATTCCAAAAGCCTGCGCTAACGGCGGCCGCGTCTGGCCTGGGTCAGAAGCCGCCCCGGACTGCACGTGATTTACACAGCCTGCATTGTCCTGCATAAGCCTTAGTTGTTGTTGTTGTTGTTTTTTTATACTGTGTTCACTCTTAGTAGAGTATGACAGCACCTAATACCCCCTCCGCCTCCGGGCGAACCGGCTAGAGGGCTGAGCTCCCCCCACTACGCTTCATCCCCACCATAAACCTTGGTCTGGTTGATGGATGGAATACGGCAATGGCAGGGCTACGATGATTGAGTTGGATACGGTTTATGTTTCGTACTTATGAGACTTTCTTAGTAAAGGCAGCAGAGAATCTTTTGAAAAAATATTCTGTTTAGTTAGTCCGCCAAGAAGAGCCGCCCGGCCGCCAAGAAAAAGGCTGAAGGCGCGGGCGGAAAAGCCTGCAGGCCCGGCCCGGCCTTCATTTAGAAGCCGCCGCTAAGGGCGGCCCGGCCTGGCCTATGCCAAGCAGGGCTGGCCTGGCCGCTTAGGAACACTGGTCTTCCCAGGGTTCCTTCACCACAATGGCCTCAAGTGGAGCCGCTGTTTGGGCAGATCGTGTCATCACACAGGTAGCACAGTGCTCAATTAAGAAAGCAACATCTTTCTTCGTAATCTCATAGTACTTGCAATCTCCCTCTGCAAATGTCATGTCTTGCCCTGGATGCATAAGTTCACTGGCACCCTCTTTGACAATTTAGTTGGAAACCTCATGCTCATGAGGACACAAGCGAGGGGTCTTGTGCCTCTCTTCTGGCTGGCGGTAGAGTTGTCCATCTATAACTTGATAATCCTGCAATGCAATATATCTAGCACGTTGCTGCTCAATTGTATCCACTGGTTGCTGTGGATTTTCTGCGTAGAGCAAGGTTTCATGGAGTGTTAAACATATTCAGAAATACAAGATATGCTCTGTTTGCTAACGTTAATTTGAAGCTGCTTAAATCAATCCAAGTGGGATCGATTCTTGTGCCCAGCAGAATCGATATACAGCACAAAGGCATCTTGAGCATCGCTGCTGAAGGGCTCACGGGAAGCCGGGGGGGAACTGATACAGCAATTGATTGTGATCTGGATGATGGGTTTCGATATTTGGAAGATGTTATACTAATAAGCAATGTTGTAGGTATATGTTGAAAGATCGGAAGGCAGAATCAGTGGTTCATATGCGAACAGACATCGTGTATATGTTGATCATTTGCATCACAGCAGCCATAGTCAGCCCGTCTGAAGATTCCCAGTTGCACTAAGCTATCTGTATATAGTTGCACTGGGCTGAAGGTGCTTAGTTGCGCTGGGCTGAGAGTACTTAGTTGCGCTGGGCAGACAGCATTTAGTTGTGCTGGGCTGAAGGTACGTAGATGTGCTGGGTTGAAGGTATTTATTTCCGCTGATTTGATGCAGCGGGATAGGGCCAGCTGAGTGAGCATATGTGCGTGCACATAAATGCATGCAGAGCATTCACGAAGTGCGCTCACACCGCGAATGAACCAGTCCATTCACGGAAGATGGGCATGCTCTGTGAATGAACTAGTCCATTCATGGACAGTGGGACCCCGTGAATGGACCGGTCCCTCCGCGGAGGAACCGCCTCCGTGACTGATCTACAACAACCATTTTGAATTGAAGGCCTCTAAGCAGGCAATGGATTCGGTCTCAAGAGTTGATATGATGATGAGGATGTTTTTTTTTTTTCGAGACTGCCACGACACAGCTGCATTGCTGCCTACAATCACATGGCCTCACTGACGTTTGCGGTCCGCGCTGTCATTTGCTAAATCGCAATCCAAGTACGCGACGAGACCAGTGATGTTGGGCGAATAACCAGCGGTCTAGTCCACCATAATGAACGACACCACGGCAGCCAACAGCGCCGCGCAGTGCTGGGCAAGAGAGAAAGAAGCAATAATCGGCGCAGGGGTCTGGATGTGGTGGCCAGATGGATCGCGCTCAGACGATGGGCGAGTGGGAGCCGCAGCAGTGTGTAAACACAGAAATGAATGGAGGTTTTGCTGAAGGTTCGTAAGCACCGGGCGTATGGAGGTCTTCGATACCGAACTGTGGGCGTTCGGGCTCGCGCTTGACGTGGCGATTGGGAAGAGAGACGCATTGCAGATGCATGGAGTGAGGACGGCGGCAGTCTTCAGCGACTCACAGGCCGCAATCTGTCGAGTGGCACACTGGAAGCCGGGCCGAGGGCAGCGACTGGCAAGGCAGATCAACCAACTGGCACGGAGTCTTCTCGCACACGGCATCGCAACCGAGATCCGCTGGGTCCCGGGACACTCCAGCATCGCCGGAAATGCAGAAGCAGACTATCAGGCTTACCTTGCCCGAGACGCGAGCGGAAGCACAGAGATAGAGCGGCCATACACCTCGGCCTCAAACAGCGCTAGACCAATCTCCGAGGGAAGGTGGGCAGCTAAGGCGCAGTGGGTGGCCGTCAAGTGCAGCAAGCACTTCAGCTACAGACTCAAGGGCAAGTCGGGGACCAAAAGGCCTATCCCGATGACAAGCGTAAAGTCGCCGGCTGCCAGGTTCTATCGACTGATTTCCGCGCATGCACCCACGTGAGTCTACCTGATGATGTTCGGCCATAAAGATGAAGACAAATGCTGCTGGTGTGGAGGGAAAGTGTCCCAGACGCGGGATTACCTCTTCCACCACTGTAGCCGGTGGAGAGACACCCGGAGAGAGCAATGGAAGGGGGTGGGAAAGGATAAGGGCTGGATTGCGGGCAGATGCCGGCACGAGCAGATATCTGAGCATTTTACCAATGAAGAGTTCGACCAAGCGGTTATGGACTTGCTGGTGGCCACTGAGGTCGGGAAGTTCCCGCTCAAATGAAGATGGAGCGGTACGGAGCAGGCTCAGGGCTTGGGGCTCAGGAGTAACATTGGCGGGTACGGGGTTATACCATTCTTTCTTTCTTCCTTTGCTTTCCTTTTTGTCTGTCTCCTATCTTTCATTGGTCAGCGGGGACGAAGGGTAGCGGGGCGGGAGCTCCGCCATCTAACCGGCTCGCCCAGATGCGGAGGGGATATCATGGTCCTGTCATACTCCAATTAGAGTCAATACAGTATGATTCAACAACAACAACCACCCGTGCCATTGCCGTTGGTGTTGCTGATGAAATACAGCCAAGATTAGGTGTCGATTTGAAATACCAAGAAACTCTCTTTGCAGCGGCCATATGGCGGTGAATTGTAATGGGAAACAGCAGCAACTGCACCGAGTTATCTAACTGAGATGCAAGTGCTGCGTACATTGGTGATCCTACAACTGGTTGATAGTCTCTGATAGCCTCCAGTTCCTTCTCCCCCCGATCCTCGGCCAAGTGCAACTGTACATTCGTGTCCATGGGTGTTGATACACCGTGAGTATGCTCTATGCCGAATCGCCTGAGAATTGTGGTGATATAGGCTTTATAACCAAGTTTGATCCCAGTACCATTGCCATCGCAGTCGATCTCAATGCTGAAGACTCGGAGTGCAGCGCCGACTCTCATGGTCTTATATTTCTCTCAGAGTTTCGCATTGACTTTGATCGCTGGGTTGGTAGCTACTTCCGCACATAAGATGGGGATATAGTCGACATACAGATGTATCACAATGCTGTCGCTGCGGTTCCAAGGTTGGGATCGGCTAAGGCCTGTATGAACCCATGTGAAGGTAGAAAGACATTGATATCATTGTGCCATAACTGCGGAGCTTGTTTGAGAACATAGTGAGCCTTCCTAAGTCTGACGATGATCTTCAGTTCGTTGAGGCCTTCTGGCCATCCTTCTGGTAGAGTCCTATAGATATCATCATCATTGATTCCAGAATTTGGAAAGGCAGTAACTACATCTAAATGGTCTATATTGCACCCAGTTCGGTATTTCCCGATGAGACATGAGTTACCCAAAAGTAGTTAGCTTCCCAACAGGGGCATAAGTCTTATTGGAATATGGCTGCTCGTATCCCTTTATGGCTAACCGTGCTTTGTACCATGTGGACCAGTCAGCATTGTGTTCGGTTTTATAAACCCACTTAGAGCCATTCGGCATAACTTACAGTTGCCGTGCTTCCCGGGAGTTGACAGCAGAGAAGGTCTGGATCAGCAGGATCGATGTGCTTTCTACCTCTATGGCTCTTATCCAGTGATCTCGTCGAGGGCTGTCCTATGCTTCGGCGTAGGTGAATGGATCTCCAGTGGCTGCGGATGTCATTCATGCTTCCGTGGAGGCTTTCCCCTCACATCTTGTCACACGACTCGCTATCGGCGGAGCTGGAGCTGCTGGTGTTATTCGGCATGATTGTTGCAGGAAGCCCTAAGGTTCATGATCGTGACTGTCTCATTAGACTTCACGCCATGACTGCCCTTTTAGACTTCACACGATGCTCGCCCTCATGCTCATCATATATAAGACGCACCTTTGTCCGTCTCTCTTGTACCTACAATCAACTCACTCATTCACATCAACAATGATGACTTGGTTACTGCTGCGCGACAACGGGCAGTCCGATCCTCTCTACGAAGGCGCCGGCTATGGGCGATACATTCTGCGTCTGCTGCCAAACGCTGCGCAGACTGATCCTCCCGGTGGAGGGGCCGGCTGCGGGTGTTGACTGATTCTCTGGCCCAACACTGGTGAGTGTGATCCCCTCGGCGGAGGTGCCGCATGTGGGCATGTCTGCTTCCGCGTCAAGAGCTTCATGCATTTGACATGTGGATCACTTGCCTGGCTGTGTACGTTTACTATTTGGTCCGCGGAGAGGCTCCTTTCCGTTATCTGTTTCCTAGACATTCCTCGTTTTCTGGTAGTACAAACATGTCGATCTCATTGCTACCATGCTGATACCACATGCGTGCATTTCTTCATTGTCAAAGATGTCATATGATTGGGCTTTCACCCTCTTGAATTCCGCGTCCCATATCCTCCACAACGTCTTTGAATCATGTGCATAGCCTACCATAATGCAGGGATCCGACTAGTCGACGATATGGACAGTAACCACCAATTCAGTCAACAACAACGATGGCAATTGGAAAACGGAGAGTGGCAATCGATTTCTAACGTCGAATTGACCCCAGAACAAGCTTCCCAGCATGTAGTGGTCCCCCACAGGCGGGCGCGCACGAAAATCCTCGCAATTGAGCGGATTTGCGTAATGTTTTAGCACAGAACGCGACTGACATGACACATCGCCCGACGAGCAAGTGACGACAAGGACTACCCTGGAAGAGAGGTCTGCCTAACAGATGTGATGAACACCGTCAGAGTGAGCGAGAGGAGCGGACTGGAGGCAGGAGAAGCGGGAGATGTGAGGAGCAATGCACCCATGGATGTGGCGATGGAGATGGCGATAGCTGCGACACCCATCACCGCGGAGACTGCGGGCGCAACAGTAGTTGAGCCAATATAGAGAAATGAGAATGTAAAGTGCAGATGGAGGAGCGAGGCCCAGGCGACCGCCTTGGCCCCCAGTGACTGGAGGAGCCGCATGGAGAGGGCAGCGCGACAGCAGGCACAGGAACTAATGCAGCTGCACAGAACAGTTCGACACTTAACAAACATGTTGGAAGCCCAGGCATCCCGCGAAGAAGCACAGTGGCGGGGATTGTTGACATGGATGCACGAGGGAGAGCAGACATGGGACGCCCACCATCAGGACGACATGGTGTGGGCAGCGGGCATCACAAACATCATCATAAGGGTCATCAAAGGAGTAGCACCAGGCCAGGAAGCGAGAGAGAAACAACGAGACAAAACTGCAAAGATGGACGGCAGAGGGCTAGAGGCCTCGCGACATTCAGGTACAACGCAGGAAGGAAGACCGGTGAAGCGCCAACAGCTGCTAAAACTGTAGCCTAAACTGCAGCATGAACCCAAACAGAGGTTAGGACCCGCTACCGTCGGAAGGTTGGAGACCGTCCCACCCTGGGCCTAGGGTCAGAGGGCACCCGGTGGCCAAGGCCCCGGCCCAGGCCCTGCCGTGACGGCTGCAACGATCACGGCGGTGAGAAGCCGGATATTGAGGAGAGATGAGAGTGGACCGCCCCCCAACAAAATGGACCAGGAAATTGCGTCCGCGATTGACTGTGCGCTGTTCCACCTCAAGGCACCGGCCCACTGTTCTATTATGGATGCAAGAAGCAACGCTAGAGGGACAATTACGGCAGTCACCCACCAGAACGCCTTGGCGGCGATGGCACTGATGTTCCGTGGCGTCTTCATCACCGCGGCACTCACGGTCGACAAGGGATCCATCGATGTTGAACAAAACGAGTTTTGGGAAAGCCTGAAAATCTACGCAGAGCCACTCGTAAGGTACATGGGAAATGGCACAGAGGGCCTGCAAAATATGCGGAAGGAGATTGAGGCGGAGAACGAGGGCATAGCGATTTGCACCCAAGTGCGATGGCTGGCGAACCCCCGCACCCTTAGCGAGAGGAGGTAGAACAGAGAAATTGCCGCGTCATCTGTATTTTTTGTCATAATGGGGAGCAAGCCGGCGCAGAAATTAATCAAGAACGGCATGAAGGCGGTGGGAGTGTTGTACCGAGTGGAGGCTCTCATGAACGCGGGCCCTGACAGCAGGTGTGAGCTCTGCTGTGGGTGGGGCCACATTGAGAGCATGTGCAGCAGTAAGCCCAAGTGTGACTACTGCTCAGGCAATCACCAGACAAGCGACCACAAATGCAATGTCGTGGGATGCACACCATAGCAGGGATCACTCTGTGGCCACACGCTGGAGAAGTGCCCTAATTGAGGAGGAAATCATATCACATTCAGCAGAAGATGCACGAAGAAGACCGAAGCCTCCAAAGCTACGCCGCTGAGTACGAAGATGGGACTAGCAGGACGAGCTCCCACTGGAGAAGCTATGAACATAGCAACAGGGACAAACAGAGAGGTGTTTGGATTTAGGCCCAGGGGAACGGCAGCAGATGGGGGAAGAGAAGAAGAGGAGATGGCGGATGTGGAGGTTGAGAAGGCAACGGGAGAGGCAAAGGACGTCACGATGACCGAGAGCGGGACCGAGAGTTTGACATAGGCTGGAAACGAAACTGAGCCCGAGATTGCAGCGAGAGTGCTGGCTACCAATGAGTAGAGTGATCCAGCACAACTGCGCAAGGTCATACGAGTGGACCATTGTGGCGCTGGAAACAGGGGCCAAATGCATGGTGGATGTAGTATGCTTGCAAGTGCCACCTAGAGTGAGAGCAAATATTGGGATCAGCCATTCGCCATTCAAAATAATAATAAAAAACACAGTTTGGACGCCGATACTGAAGCAGAGCGGTCTGGTGGTTGATGAGCATACGGACCTAAGCAGAGGTGCTAACGAAGATGTTATTGCTACCGACGTCAGGACAGCAGGGGAGAACATAACGAGGAAAGGCAATGTTTACCATCAGACAGACAGGCAGTCAGGAGAGCGACCAGCACAAAAGGTGAACTGCCAGAGAGTCATCCGGCAGGGCGGCACTGTCCTCAAAGGAGACATCAATACCCACAGCAGACCATGGGATCCGAGATGCCTAGGGCAGCGGAAAGCTGCGTTCTGGGAAGAAGTGATTGACAAGAATGGACTGGAGATGGGAAATGACGGCCAGTCCACCCACCTCTGGACGAGAGATGGCCACCAAGGCGAATCGGTCATCGACCTGACCTTAGCGAACCGACCAATTACACAGTGGTCCATACTAGCCGATGTCCACGCCACTGGATCCGACCACCAAGTTATAGAATGGCATGTTGAATGATGACATCAAAGAAGGAAGAAAGCCGGTCGGAAGGGAAAAATGAAAACGGAATTTGAATGAGGCCGCTCGAGCGAAGACTGAGCTCCAGACCGGGGGAGATCGAGATCAAAATGGGAGCCGCCGGAGGAAAGAGAAAGAATTGGAATCAGCCATCCAGCATACGAGATTACAAAACGAAAGAGAGTGAGGACAGCAGTGCGCAGGGGGAGCGACCTGGTGACTGACCAACGGGCAGTCCTGAGCAGGGGCGCGAATGACAATGTCATTGTGACCGATGTCAAAGGAAGAGGAGCCAGGATGATGAGTATGATACATATCTATGATCAAAGTGAAATGCAGACCGGGGTGAGACAAGCGAGGAAAATAAACTGGAGTAGAATCATCCATCAGAGAGGGGGCACAATATTCGCGGGCGACTTCAATGCACACAGCCGCAGGTGGGATCCAACATGCAAGGAACGACGCGATGAGACTTTCTGTGAAGAGATTATTGATGAGTACGGACTGGAGATTGGGAATGACGACCAGCCCACTCACCATCGGGCGAGAAATGGTGAGAAAAGTGAGTCCACAATTGACCTGACATTAGCCAGCCGACCGATCACTCGAAGGACCATACTGGGAGGGAGGCACGCTAAAGCCTCTCACCGCAAGGTGATCGAGTGGGAGTCCAGCGTCAATCGGCAGGAGGAGGCAGACCACGCGCAGGTCATAGGATGGAACTAGGCCGCAATGTCACAACAGGACAACAATGCAGCAGGGAAGCCGTGGAAGGAGCTGGAGGGACCGAGAGCTGGCCTAGACGAGGAGTGCTCAGGGGACGAGGTAAAGCTGGAGGCAGAGTGGTTCCAGGAATCGCTGAGCAAGGTCCCGGATCCCAAAGCACAGAAAATAGGAATCTGTGCCAGGTCGAAGAGGTGGTGGAACTGTGAAATAAACGAGAGGAGAAGCGCATTAAGGAGAGAGAACAGGTGGGGAAGGAGGTCAGAAGCGGCAGCGCATGCAAAAGCGGAACTCCAGAGGTCGATTCGGCAGTCCAAGAACCCCATGTGGAATGACAACTTACTGAACCTCAGAGGGGGCGAGATCTGGGGCGCAGCAAAGTTGCCCAACCCTCGAGCGGGAGCCACTGTGGAAGCGTTGACCGATGGAGGGAAAAAGTAAGCAATCACCATGGCCGAAAGAGATTCAATGCTCAGAGGACATTCCTTCCGAATGAACAATGGCGACCAATACTACGAGCTACCCCCAGCTGGCCAAGCTCACGAGCTCATAACAGAACAATTAGGCGAACGAGCCCTATTCTCGCAATCGGTCAATCAACCCCCAGGCCTAGGCAAGCTGTCCTTTGGAGTCATACTCCGGCTCTGGAGGTTGAGTAAAACGAGAATTGTAGGATTAACAAAAGCCGCGGTCCGAATGGGACATCATCCAAATGTTTAGAAGCACGCGAGCGGCGTGGTGATTCGGAAACCAGGACAGGAGGACTATACGAAGCCAAAATCGTACCAAACGACCTCTTTGCTCAGGTGCGTGGGAAAAGTCGCAAACAAAGTAGTCGCCGAGCCGCTCTCCGACGAGGCCGAGTGAAGAGCACTATTACACGTCGGCCAGTTTGGCAGCAGAAAGGAAAGATCAGCCATCAACGCAGCAGGCATCATGGTCAACAGAGCGCACTCAGCATGGAAAGATGATAACTTCACGGGAGTCCTCCTGATGGATATCAAGGCAGCATTTCCAAGCGTAGCAAGAGGGAGGTTGTTCCATGCAATGAAGGCCAAGCGGATGGATGGAGACATTATACGATCGACCGAGAACTTCCTCTCGGACAGGACAGTGGAGATGGTAATCGAGGGCAATGTCCTGCAGAGCCGCCCCGTGGAAGCAAGCGTCCCACAGGGCTCACCAGTATCGCCGATCCTCTTCGCAATACACACCGCAGAGCTAATAAAGTGGGTGGTAGAGAGAGTCCAAGGTGTCAAAGGCCTCTCCTTCGTAGACGACCTTGGATGGGTAGCAACCGGGAACGACGTGAATCAGTTGGTCTGGACACTCGAAGCCTGTGCAGCGCAGAGCATCGAGTCGGCAAGAAGGCGAGACCTCCAGTTCGACACGGCGAAGACGGACGCAGCACTCCTCACACGCAGGAGAAGCCACCAGACCCACCTCCAGCCCAAACTTTCAGCGAAAATCAAGGTGGGAGACGGCTTCGTCCGGTTCAACCAAGTAGCGACACGGTGGCCGGGAGTATGGATGGATGCCCACCTAACGTTCAAATAGCGTCCCAACCGCTGCATGGAAAAGGCCAGGGCAGCAGACGCCCGAGTGTGGGTAGTGACGAGGATGCACGGAATCATCCCTGAGCGGGTCAGGGCCGTCCAGGTAGCTTGGGTCCAAGCAGTTGCACTATCCGGCAGCAAATTATGGTGGGACCCGACACAAATCGGCAGACGAGAGCATCTCCAGCTCTTCCTCAATCGGCAGGGCAGGTAGGCCCTGCGCGCCCTGCCGGTGACGCCACTCGGCCCGCTCATGACAGACTCAGGACTGACACCTGTGCCCGTAGTCCTCGACTCTAGGCAGCAACAATTCGCGGCGAGGCTCGCAAGTGCACGCGAAGGCTCAAACAGAAAGGAGACCTACAACCACCCCACCTCTGGCGCACCAATATGCAGAGTCATCAACAATGAGCAGGAACTAGGCCTTGAGGCAGAGCCTATGCGCTGGCCCCACCCGCACAAAGAACCGGCGGTCAAGACGGTCATACTGAGCGATGACCCGGCGGCAAAGATAGAAGTGAAACGCTGGCCGAGTGAGACGGAGGCCAAAGTGGGTGTGGGGGTCTGGATGTGGAGGACAGATGGATCGCGATCCGATGAAGGCAGAGTGGGAGCGGCGGCAGTATGTAAGCTGGAAAGCATTGCGCAGCCATCTCGGCACTGGTTGAATGGAGGTCTACCATTCAGAGTTGTGGACCATAGGACTCGCACTCCGGAGTCAGTAAAGGAAAGGGACAGACTGCACACACACGGAGGGACGAAGATAGCCGTCGTCAGCAACTCACAAGCAGCCATTTGACGAACGGAGCACCTGGAACCTGGGCCAGGACAGCACCCAACCAGGTGTATCTGCCAATGCGCAAGGAATCTCTGCGAAGCCGGCATACGGACAGAAATTCACTAGTTCCTGGGACACACTTGCATCCCCGGAAATGAGGAAGCAGATCGCCAATCAAATCCACCTCGAGAGGGACACAGAGTGGGCACAGTACAAGAATGAATATGGACCTCGGTGGAGAACAGGACCAGACAAATCTCAGAAGCAATGACGGTGGCACAGGCTGAGTGGGAGGCCGACAAATGCAGTAAACACCACGGCTATAGACTGAAAGGTAAAGCTGAAAGCACGAGACCCATCCCAATGCACAGAGTGAAGCCTCTAGCAGCCAGGTACTACCCACTGAAGGCCTGACATGCGCCAGTGGGGATGTACCTAATACGGTTTGGACACTGAGACGACGACAAATGCTGGCGGGGATGTGGCGGAGCCAGGACAGTAGCCTAGAGACGGGAGCATCTCTTCCGCCACTGCAGCCGATAGAAAGTCCAGCAGCAGGTGCACTGGAAAGAGGTGGGAAATGCGACGGGATGGAGAGCGGCCAGATGCCGACACGTGATAGTCTGTGAGCTGCTCTCGATAGAGAAGTGCTACCAAGCAGTGATGGACTTCCTGGCGGCCACTGACGTCGGGAACTTCCCTCCCAGAATCGACGGAGAAGGAAGAGCCGGCGGACGACTGGCTGAGGAATGAGAGCCGGTGGGCTACGGGCGGAGGAATATGAGCCTGCGAACCTTCCTTGATTTCATCACTTTTCTTTTGTATTTTTTGCTGACCAGCTTGTCGGACGCCTTCTGTCTTTCATTCTTTCTTTCTTGATTGTATCAAGAGGGGACGCCGGGTAGCAGGAGGGGAGCTCCGCCAATTAGCTGGGGAGCCCGGAGGCGGAAGGGATTAAGGGACTGTCATACTCTAAGTAGAGTGCATACAGTATGATTAAAACAAGAAACAAAAGCTGAGCTCCAGAGATCGATTCCGTGATCCCAGCGCCGAATGTGGAGCGTCTATTTACAAAACCTCAGGAGAGCCGAGGGATGGAGCGCAGCATGATATGCTGTTCTAGTCCAGTCACGGAGGATGTCCCTCCGCGGAGAGACCGGTCCAGTCACGGAGTCCCACCCTCAGTGACTGGACTGGTTTATTCGCGGAGTGTACCCCTGCACCCCACCTCCGTGACTGGACTGGTTCATTCGCGGAGCATGCATACAAAGTGCTAATTACACTCAACGTCGTGGTGCAACTACAATTACACTATGCTCCATATCCTGACTTGAATCCAGCTCTTCTTCCTCGTTGCCCTCTTCATCTACATCGTCCTCTTCATCCTCCTCTTCCTCTTCCTCCTCGTCCACATTCTTGTACTCCTCGAGAACCTCTCCTTCCTCAATATCCAGTTCTGTCAAATCACTTTCGTCGTTTTCCTCTGCGCTCTTGTTGACATCACCAACAGAACTTGGAGTGCAGTAGGTTTGCGTTGTTGCCTCTCCTTGTGTATTTGCTCCGAGCAAAACCGTACGAGTCGCTTTCAGGTTTTTTCAGGCTTTCACCGGCGCGAAAGCAAATACAGAAGGTGTCAGACTGGGGCCAACTTTGAAAGCGCGGCGAACTTTCAGGCTTTCCGGCGGCTTTCGCTGCGTTTTTCCTTTCGCGCAGATATACTTTCATGGTTTCTTTTGCAGACGAGGCTGCAGCGCTACACTCAAGGTTATCCGGCACGATAAACTCAAGCTTTTGTATCCGACTGGGAGATCTGCTCTCCCCATGAGTTCAAGTATCGCCATTTACCCAATACCATTGATTAGAATCCTCAACACCATGGCTGTTGGGCATCGTGAGATTCTCAGGCTCAGGCTGCAGATTCAGGCCACGAAGTTGGTCGCAGGGATAAGCTTTCGTGTAAAAGTCAATCGACGTCATGATTGTGGTGGAACAAACTAAAAGTTAGACTCAAAATTTAGCCAGCTCCTAACTCCGAATGTAGCGCGACGGTACCCATACCGTTGAGGATCATTTGTAGAAGTCTGAAAGTACGACTCTGTAGCCTCTGAAAATCTCACGATCGCCAACAGTCATGGTGTTGAGGATTCCAATCGATGGTATTGGGTTCATGGCAATACTTGCACTCATGGGGAGAGCAGATGTCCGAGTCAGATTTCCCAGCGGAATCTGCTGCTCGATTTACATGGATTCCATATACATGCACGAGTGCGAGTATTTGAGATCGACCGTCTGAATGATTTCGATGATGGTCATGGTGATGGTGATAGCGATGGCCCCACGACTGTCAGTAACACCGATGCACTCTAAGTCGAGCTCATACCTAGAGTTAAGCTCACTGAGCTCACTGCTGGCTTCGACTGCGGGCCAGAGCTTCCGGCGTCTTGGCTAGTAGCCAAACCTTCAGTTTACCAACCTTGACTATACTGCTACGGAAGCTTCGTCTCGTGAAAGCAGGAAAGCCTGAAAGTTGGCTCTAAGAGAAAAGTGAAACGGTGCGAAAGGAAAATCGCAGCGAAAGTACGTTGAAAGCAGCCAAAAGCTGGAAAGTACGTCGCGCTTTTAGGAACTTTGAAAGTACCTTGGGGTTTCGCGATGATGTACGTAGTTGCGCTGGGCTGAATGCAATTGCGTTGATTGAATTCAGCTGCATATAGCCAGCTGAGTGCGTATACATGCATGGGCATATATATGTGCAGAGCATTCACTGAGTATACACTCGGTGAATGGACCAGTCTATTCACGGAGGTGGGGTGCAGGGGTACACTCCGCGAATGAACCAGTCCAGTCACTGAGGGTGGGACTCCGTGAATGGACCGGTCTCTCCGCGGAGGGACATCCTCCGTGACTGGACTAGAACATATGCCAAGCCTCGGGCAGGTGCGACCGTCGAAGCCTTCAGAGATAGAGAAGGCAAGCAAGCAAACAGAAAGCTGGAGAATGAGGAGATGCCAAGACGCGAGTCTTTTCCCCCGAATGACGACGACAAGTACTATGAGCTACCTCCAGCAGGACGCCCACATACACGCGTCACTGATCAAACAGTTGAGCAAGCCCTGTAGTCCCATTCAATCAAGAAAGCACCAGGGCCAGACAAGCTGCCGTTGGGTGCCATACGACTGATCTGGACGTGGCACGAAGAGCGGATGGTGAGGCTGACGAAGGCGGCCATTCGGCACAGCACGACACCCAGCAGTGTGGAAGCGGGCTAGTGGGGTGGTGATTGGCAATCCAGGCAAGAATGACTATACGGAGCTGAAGGCCTATCGCTCTGTATCCATGCTGAGCTGCATGGGAAAAGTGGTCGAAAAGGTGGTCGCAGAACTACTGTCAGCAGAGGCTGAGAGAAGAGGGCTACTGAGCGACGGACAATTCGGGAGAAGGAAGAGGCAGTCAGCCATCGATGCAGCGGCCATCATCGTTGACAGAGCTCATGCAGCTTGCACAAACAGCCAGATAACAGGCATGCTTCTCACGGACATTAAGGCAGCCTTCCCATGCGTGGCGAAAAGAAGGCTAGTAAACTTAATGAAGGTCAGGCTGATGGATGGAGCCCTTATATGGTGAACGGAGAGCTTTCTTTCCGAGAGAAAGGTGGGGATGATAATCAAGGGCAATGCCATGGAGAGACACCCAGTGGAAGCAGGGGTTACGCAGGGCTCACCTGTGTCACCAATTGTTTTTGCGATCTATGCCTCTGGACTGATCAAATGGGTCGAAGAGTACCTCGCCGCTGGAGGGCTGGCTTTTGTGGATGAACTCGGCTGGGTTGCAACTGGAAGCGATGGCAATCAGGTCGTCACGATACTCGAGAGATGTGCAACGAAGAGCATCGAATCAGCATGTGGACGAGGGCGACAGTTCGATACGGCACAAATGGAAGCGGCACTATTCATGCGCAGACGCGGACACAAGAAACTCCTCCGGCCAATGCTAACTGCATATATAAAGGTCAGGAACAGATTCATACGGATCAACAAAGAGCCGACGCGTTGGCAAGGCGTCTGGACGGACGCGCACCTTACGTTGCAGGAGCACCCCAACCGATGCATCAAGAAAACCAGAGGTGCAGAAGCGAGACACCGAACCCTCACAATGATATCCAGGGTGGTACCAGAGAGCGTAAGGACCGTCCCAGTAGCCTGTGTCCAAGTGGTCGCACTGTACAGGAGCGAGCTCTGGTGGGATCCCAAAGATGTACGCAGGCGAGACGAGCTCCAGAGTTTCCCCTATCGACAAACCAGATCCATCCTGGGCGTGCTGCCCACGACCCCGAGGGAGGCACCAATGAGGGAGTCAGGGCTCACACACAGGCTGGTAATCTTAGACTACAGACAACAACGATTCACTGCGGGACCTGCAGATGTAGGAAGCTGCAAACTGAAGGAGCTGCACGAAGACCCTTCATCCGGCACACCGATATGCGGAGTAGTCGAGATGGAATACATGCATGGGCAGAAAACCTCAGACATGAGCTGGCCGGCCCCAGGCGAAGAACCAGTGGTTAAAACCATTAAACTGGATGACAAAAGAACAGCCAACAGAGCATCAGCAATGCTGGGCAAGAGAGAAGAAAGCGAAAGTTGGGGCGGGAGTCTGGATGTGGTGGAGAGAAGAATAACGCTTTGACGACGGCCGAGTGGGTGCAGTAGCAGTGTGCAGACACGCTACTGAATGGTGGACACGCCGCAGTTATCTCGGCACTGGATATATGGAGGTCTTTGATGCCAAGCTGTGGGCGATTGGGCTCGCGCTTGGAGAGACAGTCCACAGAGGAGAAAGACTGAAACAGCATGGAGTGAAAACGGTGGCAGTCTTTAGCGACTCACAAGCCGCAATTCGACAAGCGGCACGCCTGGAGCAGGGCCCAGTGCAGCGACTGGCGCGGGGGAACAACAGAAGGGCGCGGAATCTCCTCACCCACGGCATCGCTGCCAAGAGCCACTGGGTCCCGGGACACTCCGGCCTCCCCGGTAATGAAGAGGCAGACCAGGAGCCGAACCTAGCCCGAGACGCAAGCGGACGCACAGTGACTGAGCAGCCGTACACCGCAGCGTCGAATAGAGCTAGTCGAACCTCTGACGGATGGTCAGCAGCCAAGGCAATGTGGGAGGCTGACAAATGCAGCAAGCACTTCACCTACAGACTCAAGGGCAAGACGGGGACCTGTTGACTAGGGGTTTGGCCCGGTGGCTTACGGCCCCCATTGGCCTCGCCTGCCCCCACCAGCCTCGCTTGCCCCCATCGGCCTCGCTTGCCCCCATGGCCAGGAGGAGGTTCGGCACTGGTACTCGGCATTGGGCTCCGGCTTTG
>Ga0307512_10003911_pt1 | contig 16706 bp, 15 predicted proteins | sample 14_EM_MG_FD_200267 | JGI IMG/M metagenome (GOLD analysis project Ga0307512, IMG submission 200267) | Populus trichocarpa ectomycorrhiza microbial communities from riparian zone in the Pacific Northwest, United States - 14_EM | ecosystem: Host-associated > Plants > Roots > Unclassified | place...
GGCGACGTACGCGTCCCATTCGCTCAGATCGCGCTTGCCGAGGATGAACTGCAGCGACATCTGGGTGACGTAGTCCTTGAGCGGGGTCTCCCAGAGCGTCGCCTGTTCGCGTTCCTCACTGTTGAACGGGAACGGTGGCGGCACGGCCAGGGTCTTCTTGGCGGCCATCGCCTTCTGGAACTCCTGCTCCTCGGGCGAGAAGAACGATTCGAGCAGTTCGGTGCTGCCGCCGTACGCGAAAACGCCGTTGAAGAAGCCGAAGTCCTTTTGCAGCAGCTTGGTTCCCTTGGGGTTGAGGCCGACCACGTTGACGTCCGGGGTCAGCGTGCGCTTGCCGGCGGCGTCCTTGGTGTAGGTCGTGCCCTCGACGCCCCACTTGGCGAACTCCTCGCCCGCGTCGGAATACCACAGCCAGTCGATGAACTGCATCATGGCGACGAAGTTCTTGCTGTCCCGGGCCTTCTTCGAAATCATGATGCCGTTTTCCAGGCGGGAGCCCACCTTGACCTCGCCGGCCGGTCCCGACGGCACCGGGATCTTCACGAGTTTGGCGCTCGGAATGGTCTTGGCCAGGGCCGGCCGGTACTCGTTGACCAGGCTCTGCGCGTTGCTGGGAATCACAAAGGCCTTACCGGAGGCGAGCTTCTGCTGCGCGACCTCGTCGCTCTGGGTGAAGCTCTCCGGGTCGATCAGCCCCTCTTTCACGAACGTGTTGAGCTCTTGCAGCATCTGCTTGTACTGGTCCATGGCGCCGGTGAAGACGAACTTCTGGGCGGTCGCGTCCCAGGTGGCGTTCTGGTAGCTCCACCCGGCGTTGGTCCCGTAAGCCTGGCCCATGGTGCTCAGCAGGGAGCCGCCCGCCTGTGGGATGTTCCACCGGCCGGTGAACGGATACACCGTGGGGTAGGCGGCCTTCATCGCCTTGAGTACGTCGTGCAACTGATCCCAGGTCTTCGGGATCTGCAGGTGCAGCTTGTCGAGGATGTCGGTGCGCACCGCCAGCGAATAGTCGACCCAGACGTCCTGGTGCACCCCCGGAAGCAGGTAGTACTTGCCGTTCTCCTGCCGGAGCGAATCCATGTCGGCCTGCAGATTCCACTTGGCGATCTTGTCTTTGAGATTCGGCATCAGGTCGATGTAGTCGCTGACCGGCAGGATCGCGCCGGAGGCGACGAACGGCGTTTCCGAGCCCGGATACGTCTTCGGGATGATGAACGGGGCGTCGCCGGACCCGACGATCAGGCTGCGCTTCTTCTCGTAGTCGCTGCCGGGCACGTCGGTCGGCTGGAGCGTGACGCCGGTCCGCTTGGTGAGCTCCGACCAGAACAGCCAGTCCTTCTTCTCGGGATAGTTGGCGTTGTTCAGGTGCAGGATGGAGAACGAGAGCGGTTCGGTCGCCTTGAACTGCGTTCCGACGCCGAAGTCGGCCATGGCGCCGGCCCGGTTACCGGAGAGGTCGTTGGCGTCGGACGAATCATTTCCACTGTCGCAGCCGCTGACGGTGAGAGCGAGGGTGAGCACACCGGCAGCGACCGCTGCCGCGCGACGCCGGGATCGTGGGAACATGCCGCTTCCTTTCGGCTAACACGTCGTCTGCTGGGCTATCCCTTGACCGCGCCGAGCATTACCCCGGAGACGAAGTAGCGCTGGATGAAGGGATAGACCAGCAGGATGGGGATGACGGTGAGGACGATGGTCACCGACTGGATACTGGCGGCGGCCTGGGTGAGGCCGTCGGCCGCGGCGCCGGCCGAGGTGGCACCGGTAGCGCCGGCGATGAGATTGCGCAGATAGATGGTGACCGGGAACAAGTCCGCCCGGTCCAGGTAGAGGAAGGCCGCGAACCACGAATTCCAGAACGAGACGGCGTAGAAGAGCACCATCGTGGCGATGACCGCCTTCGACAGCGGCATGACGATCCGCAGCAGGATCCCGTAGGTGCTCAGGCCGTCAACCGCCGCGGCCTCCTCCAACTCGACCGGCAGGCTCTCGAAGAACGCCTTCATGACCAGCAGGTTGAAGACGTTGATGGCATTGGGCAGGACGATGGCCAGGATCGAGTTGCGCAGGCCCAGGCTGGTGATCAGGACGTAGTTGGGGATCAGGCCGCCGGAGAAGAACATGGTGAAGACGGCGATCCCGACCAGCGCGGTCCGGCCCTTGAGCTGCTTCTTCGACAGGACGTAGGCGTAGCAGGTGGTCAGCACGATGGAGATGAGCGTGGCCACGACGGTGTAGACCACGGTGTTGCGATAGTTGGTCCAGAAAATCGAATCCGAGAGCACGAGCCGGTACGTCTCGAGGTTGAATCCGCGTGGGATCAGGCTGACCTGACCGGCGACGATGTAGTGCTCCTCGCTGAGCGAGCGGGCCACGATGTTGACGAACGGATACAGCGTCACGATCACGACGACGGTCAGGATGACGCCGTTGACGGCCTGGAAGATCCGGTACCCGCGGGTCGGCCGCGGGCCGCGTGGCCGCTGCCGGTTGCGCGTGCCGACGGTCACCACAGGCTTGTGCCCACCGTGCGGCGGGAGATCTGGTTCGCGGTCAGCACCAGGGTCAGCCCGATCAGCGCCTCGAACAGCCCGATCGCCGCGGCGTAGCTGAAGCTGCTGGACTCGACGCCCATCCGGTACAGGTACGTGGAGATCACGTCGGCCGTCGGGTAGGTCAGCGGGTTGTAGAGCAGCAGGATCTTTTCGAAGCCGACGGCCATGAACGTGCCGATGTTGAGGATCAGCAGCGTGACCATCGTCGGCCGGATGCCGGGCAGCGTCACGTGCCAGGTCTGCCGCCACCGGCTGGCGCCGTCGATCCGGGCCGCCTCGTACAGATCCTGGTCGATGGTGGTGAACGCGGCGAGGTAGAGGATCGTGCCCCAGCCGACGGTCTGCCACATCTCGGAGGAGACGTAGACCGTCCGGAACCATCCCGGCTCCTGCAGGAACGCGGTGGCTTCACCGCCGAACACCCGGACTAGCTGATTCACCGCCCCGTCGACCGACAACAACTGCATGAGCATGGCGGCCACGATCACCACCGACAGGAAATGCGGCAGGTAGGACACCGACTGGACGAACCGCTTGAGCCGCCGGGCCCGGACCTCGTTGAGCAGCAACGCCAGCACGATGGGCAGCGGGAAGCAGACCACCAGCGTCAGCGTCCCCAGGATCAGGGTGTTCGCGAACACCTGCCAGAACGTCGGGTCGCTGAGGAACATCCGCACGTAGTGCAGGCCGACCCAGTGCTCGCCCAGCACGTTCCCGCCGGGCTCGAACCGCCGGAACGCGATCACGTTTCCGATCATCGGCAGGTACCGGAACACCGCGAAGAACAGCAGCGGCAGAACGGCCAACGAGTAGAGCTGCCAGTCCCGGCGCAGCGACTGCCGCCAGGTGCGACGCCGACGCCCGGTGGACAGCGCCGGCTCGATGCGCGGCGGCGGGGGATTCGGCGTACCCGATGGTGCGTCCACCGTGCTGGACCTACCCATCCTGCGACCCCCCTCGGGCTGGCGACGCGGCTCCGAAACTTCCCGAAACTAGTGCGTTACATTTGTCGGCAACTTAGGTCGGACCGCCGAGGCATGTCAAGGGTTGTCGATGGCTTACCCCTTATCGCGTACGGCTGAGGGCCTTGATCTGGCTCGGCCCGGTGTTACAGTGATCGCGAAACTTCCGGAGCGGCGGTGGAGATTTCGATGACGAGTGCCAGCCCAGTCGCCGGAGCGAATTCCGCCACGATCGCCACCATCGCCGACGAGGTCGGCGTCTCGGTGACCACGGTGTCCAAGGTCCTCAACGGGCGCGCCGACGTCGCGGCCGAGACCAGGGCGCGGGTCGAGGCCAGCCTGGAACGGCACCGCTACCAGCGCCCGGTGCGCCGGCAGTCGACCGGCGTCGAGCAGATCGATCTGGTGTTCCACGAGTTCGACGTGGCGTGGACGATGGAGATCATTCACGGCGTCGAGGCCGCTACGGCCGCCGCGGGCATCGACCTGGTCCTGTCCCAACTGCGCGGGGAGCACCGACCCTCGCAACGGTGGCTGGACGGCGTGCTGGCCCGCCGCCCGCTCGGCGTGCTGTTCGTGCTCTGCCACCTGACGCAGTCCCAGCGCGCGCAGCTGCAGCGCCAGCGGATCCCGTTCGTCGTCGTCGACACGGACAGCGCGACCTCCGCCTCGGTGCCGACCGTCGGCTCGAACAACTGGAACGGCGGCCTGCTCGCCACCCGCCACCTCGTGGAGTTGGGCCACCGGCGGATCGCGGTGATCTCGGGACCGGAGGACGTGCTGTGCAGCCGGGCCCGGGTGGCCGGTTTCCGGTCCGCGCACGACGAGGCCGGCCTTGCGGTCGATCCCGGCCTGGTGCGCTGCGGCAACTTCTCGGCCCACGCCGGCCACGAGCACGGGATGGAGCTGCTGACCCGGGCCGAGCGGCCCACCGCGATCTTCGCCGGCTCGGACATCCAGGCGATGGGCGTCCTGCGCGCGGCCCGCCAGCTCGGCCTGCGGGTGCCGGAGGACCTTTCGGTGATCGGCTACGACAACCTGCCGATGGCCGCCTGGACCGGTCCGGCGCTCACCACCGTGAACCAGCCGCTGCGGGACATGGCCGGCACGGCGAGCCGGATGTTGCTCGACCTGGCCCGCGGGATCGAGCCGCCGATGACGCGGATCGACCTGGTGACCGAGCTGGTCGTACGCGAAAGCACCGCCCCGCCGCCGGACGAGCGCTGATGGCCCTCTTCGACCTCCCGCTCGACGAACTCGAACGGTACGCGCCGGCGGTGTCCGAGCCCGCCGACTTCGACGCGTTCTGGCGCTCCACATTGGCGGAAGCGGCCACCGGCCCGGTGCTCGTCGACGTCCGTCCACACCCGACCGACCTGGCTCTGCTCGACTGCTGGGACGTCACGTTCGCGGGCTTCGGCGGCGACCCGGTCCGGGCCTGGTTCACCCGGCCCGCCGGGGTGGATGCCGAGCTGCCGGCCGTCGTGGAATACCTCGGCTACGGCCGCGGCCGGGGCCTGCCGCACGAGCGTCTGACCTGGCCGGCGGCCGGTTACGCGCACCTGCTGATGGACAGCCGCGGGCAGGGCGGCCAGTACGGCACCGGCGGCGACACCCCCGACCCGCACGGCGCCGCGCTCGGTGGCCCCGGGCCGGTCACCCGAGGCATCCTGGCGCCGCGGGACTATTACTACCGCCGGCTCATCACCGACGCGGTGCGCGCGATCGAAGCGGTCCACGCCCTGCCAGGGGTCGACGCGGCTCGGGTCGTAGCGGCGGGCAACAGCCAGGGCGGCGGGCTGGCCCTCGCGGTGGCCGGGCTGGTGCCGGATCTCGCGGGGCTGGTCAGCACGGCCCCGTTCCTCTGTCACATCCAGCGCGCCATCGACCTGACCGATGCCGCACCGTACGGGGAGATAGTGAACTTTCTGGCCGTACACCGGGAAGCGGAGCCGGCGGCGCGGCACACGCTGTCCTATGTCGACGGTGTCGGCTTCGCTCGCCGGGCGGTCGCGCCCGCGCATTTCGGGGTGGGCCTGCGCGACACCGTGTGCCCGCCGAGCACCGTCTTCGCCGCCTACAATCAATACGGCGCGGCGAACGGCCGGACGGCGCCGCCGGATCGGACGATGCACGTCTACCCGTTCAACGGCCACGAGGGCGGGGAGGCGGTCCATGTGCGTCGCCAGTTGCGCTGGCTGAGCGCCCGGATGCGTGGGTCGATGGCAGTGTCGGGGTGCCGTGCTGCACCGTAGGCCCGATGTTGATCCCGGTGCCCTTCTGCGCAAGGTCTTCGGCACGGCCGTTCCGCTGAGCTTCCAGCGCACCCCGGACGGGGTCTCCACCCAGGTCTACCGGATCCAGCGCGGCGCTGAGGTGTTCTATCTGCGCACCGCGGAAGAGGCCTGGGAAGACCTCGAGACGGATGCGGAACTGCATCGCCGGCTCCGAGATCTCGGCGTACGGGTCGCCGACATCGTCCATGTCGAGCCGTTCGACGCTGGCATCGGCCGCTCGGCGATGATCACCACCGAGGTACCGGGGGTCCCGCTGGCACAGATCGCCGAGCCGGCGGTCGCGGCGTCGGTCATCGAGGAAGCGGGCGCCGACCTCGCGGTGATCAACCAGATCCCGGTGACCGGGTTCGGCTTCGTGCGACGGCGCGGCCGGGGCTGGCCGCTGCAGGCGGAGTACGCCGACTACGTCGCGTTCGCCGTCTCCTTCCTGCCGGAGCCCTGGCCCGGCCCGCTGCCGTCGCTGTTCGGCGCCGCCGACCTGGCGGCCATCGAAGCGCTGATCGACTATGAACGCTCGCATCCGCGGTCCTCGGCGGTGCTCAGCCACGGCGACTTCGACGTGACTCCCGTGTTCTGCGCCGGCGGCCGGTACACCGGCATCATCGACTTCGGCGAGATCCGGGGCGCCGAGCCGCTGTTCGACCTGGGCCACTTCCACCTGCACGACACTTCTGCCCCGCTGCTGCCGGCGCTGCTCAAGGGTTACGAGCGGGTCCTGGCGCTGCCGGCGGACCACACCGAAGCCATCCGGCGCAGCGCGATCCTGCTCGGGTTGCGGCAACTCTGCCGGTGGCTCGGACCGCCGCGCCGCTACCCGCTCGACAGCCCCGCGGTGACCGACCGCGTGCACCGGATCACCGAGTTGCTAACGGCTCGTTCCTAGCAACTCGGTCGGGGGACAGCGCGACCGAGATTGCCCGAGATTGGAAGATTCGGCCACTGAAATTGCCGCTACGCTGCTCCCATGTTTGTTGCCGCCGACGGTGCGACCGCGGCCGATTGGATGCAGGGCTGGGGAATCGTCCTCAGCGTTCCGTTGTCCTTTATCGCCCTGATGCTCACCTACGGCCTGCTCCGACGCGAGTTGCTTTCGCGTCGCTCGGCGGAGGCCGGAGCGCGGGCGGCGCAAGCACGCCTGGTCTGGGCGGAGGTCGTCGAGATCGCCAAGGACGCCGACGTCGGCCGGGACGTGGTGGTCTGGCGAATTCACAACCGCAGCGCCGCCCCGATCTTCCATCCGGTGGTCTTTCTGCAGGACGAAACGGGCCGCGAGCTCGGCGCGATGAATCCGGCGCTGCCCAATGTGATTGCCCCCGGCAGCCTTCTCGAGGGCCGTTCGGACGTGATTTCCCAGGAATGGCCCGGTAATGACGCCTGGCTCCCGGAAGACGAGTTTCGCCGCGCGGTCGCCGCGTCCCTGGCGGCCAACGTGATTTTCACGGACAACACCGGGGCGCAATGGACCCGCAGCGGCGCCGCGGCTCCCGTTCCCGGTGCGGGGCAGCAGGGCCGCAACGATCTGCCGCATCTGCTGGCGGAGTATTTGCGCATCCCCGGGCGGGTGCGGCAGCCCCGGGCGGTGCTGGGGCGCGGGCGGGAGCGGCTGGAGAACGGGCTGCGGAAGCGTTTGGCCAAGCGCGATCGGGCACGGCATGCTCGCGTGGTGGACGAGACGGCGGGCCAGCCGGTCGACGCCGGCCAGACCGGGCAGTTCGGCTGAACGGCTAGGCCGCGACCGGGTAGCCGTAGCGGCGGAGCAGCGGCAGCGAGATCGCGGTGCTCACCATGCGCGGCGGCCACGGCTGGGCGGTACGCCAGTCGTCGTCGGCGCGCAGCACGACCTGGCCGGTCCGGAACCGGCTCGGATTGCCGGAGACCGTGTGGTTGGCCGGCAGTCGCACGGTGGCGACATCCTGGAACGGGCCGGACGACCAGGCGGTGCCGGTCGACTCCAGCAGCGACTCGACGGTGTCCCGGGGATCGGCGACGAAATCCTCGTACCGAAGCCGCCGCGACCGGCCGGCGAACCAGGAGCCCGTCAACCCTTCGATGAGCAGGTTCCAAGCAACCCAGCTGGCGGCGCTCTCGGTCGCGCCATGCCGGTCCATGGCCCGGGCAACCTTGACGTCGGGCTGGTTCTTGGGCCGCATCCACGAATACGCCACCGCACGCGGGTCACGCACCATGTGCAGCAGGTACGAATCGATCCCCGGAATCTGCGCCAGCACGGCGGCGCCGGACGGAACCTTGGACGAGTCGATGATCAGCTGAGCGCCGGTGACCGCGCCGATCGCGGCGTAGATCCGGCCGATCTCGTCGCGATATCCGGCCGCCTCCCCATCCAGCTCGGCCCGGGACAGCCGCCGGGTGTCCCGCACCCGGACGGTGCGCCGCTGCACGGCCGCCGTCCGCTTGGCGTCAAGGTCGTCGCCGGCGTACGCGACCTCCAGGATCTCCTGCCACGTGCGGCATTTGGGCAGCTTGAGGCCACAGCCGCAGCGCCGGCCCTGATTGAGCCCGCGACGCCAAAGGTAGAACAGCTCACCGGTGGTGAACACCGAGTCATAGGACCCGAGAATGTTGTCCAGGATCGTGGTGCCGCTGCGCCCCCAGCCGGCGATATAGAGAACCTTCACAGGCGCGTCCCCCAAGAAATAGGTGAACGCCGGTTCTACCGAGGCGACCTGTCACAGACCTGTGACAAACTCATGAACACAATAAGGACCGCACTCTGCGCTAGGCTTGCTGGCACTAACCTGAGGTCTCATGGGACTACATGCGGATTTCCTGCACGAGATACGCTGAGGCGGGTATTTTGGCCGGGGAGGGGTGCTGTGCTTCTTCGCTTCCGGGTCGCCAACCATCGATCGATCCGTGCTGATCATGAGTTGTCGTTGGTGGCGACCGAATTCAACGAGGGCACGGCCCGGCTGACCGGAGTCCGTGCGGAGGGCCGAGAGATCGGCGTCGTCCCGGTGATCGGGATCTTCGGTGCGAACGCCTCGGGTAAGTCCAATGTGCTTGCCGCCCTTCGCGCCATGCGGGAGGCCGTGCGCTCGTCGTTGGCCGAGTGGGCGCAGGGCTCGGGGGTCCCTCGAGAGCCCTTCGCACTTGATCCGGCGGCCCGGGAGGACACGACGCTCTTCGAGATCGACCTGCTTCTCGGCGAACGGCCGATCCGCTACACCTACGGTTTCGAGGTGTCGGACGAGCGGGTCGAGGCGGAGTGGCTGCACGCTTTCCCGCACGGGCGCAAGCAGGTCTGGTTCGACCGCGAGGCCGACCGCGAGCAGAGGGAGGAGTTCTTCTTCCCCGGCGACGGCCTCCGGGGCGGTAAGGAGAGACTCGCGCAGTTCACCCGGCCGAACTCGCTGTTCCTGACCGTGGCCGCGAGCCTGAACCACCCCCAGCTCAGCGCCATCCATCGTTGGTTTCTCGACAACATCTGGATCGTGGCGCCCGGCGACGATGTCGCCTTGCGAGGTGAGTACACCCGCCGGTTGCTCACCACCGCACGCGACAGCGACCGCCGCCAAAAGCAGATCGCGGCGATGCTCCGGGTGGCTGATCTCGGGGTAGCGGGCTTGCAGATCGACCCGTCCGTGGCCGCCGAGCAGCAGGTTCGGCTGTTGCATCACAGCAGCACAGGCCAGCCCGTTCCACTGGACTTCGCAAGGCAGGAGTCCTTGGGTACGTTCGCCTGGTTCAGCTTTCTCGGTCCGCTGCTCGACGTGCTCGACGGGGGGTCGGTCCTGCTCGTCGACGAGTTGGACGCGAGCCTGCATCCCATGCTCGCCGCCGAGGTGATCAGGCTATTCCAGGATCCCGCGGCCAATCGGCGCGGTGCGCAACTGATCTTCACGACCCATGACGCCACGCTGTTGGGCACCTCGCTGGTCGACCGGCCCATCGATCGCGACCAGGTCTGGATCACCGCCAAGCGGCAGACCGGCGAGACGGAGCTCTACCCGCTGATCGACTCGAGGCCACGCAAGGACGAGAACTTGGAGCGCGGTTACCTGCGCGGACGCTACGGCGGCGTGCCCAGAGTGACCAGCGGCGAGTTGGCCAGAGAGGTTGCCCAGGCGCTGGCGGAGGCCGGATGAGCCGGCGCCGCCGCAGCGATCCCCAAGCGGAGCGGCCGATCCAGCGCGGCCCGGCGCACAGGTGGCGCGGGAACCGCGTTTTCTATGTCGCGGTCGAAGGCGAGTCGACCGAGCCCGACTATCTCACCCACCTCAATCGCGAGTTCGGATCCGACCATCAATTCCTCATCCACCCGCTCTACAAACGGAACGGGATGACCCCGGGCCGGGTCGTCGCGAGGGCGTTGGAACAGCGGGACGAGGTACTCGCCGGCGATGATCGGGTTCAGCTCTGGGCGCTGTTTGACCGTGACCGGCATCGGGATATCCCGCAGGCGATGCGCGAGGCCCGGGACGGCGGTGTGCATGTCGCGTTCTCGCACCCGTCGTTCGACCTGTGGCTGTTGCTGCACTTCACGGATACATCTGGTCAGCAGGGCGGATCGAATCGGATCGTCCACGAGAAGCTGCGGCAGTTCGCGGGGTTCGAGACGTTTGACTCGCACAACGACAAGAGCGTGGCCGGTCGGCGGGCACAGGCGTTGACCGGCAGGCACCGACGCCGTCCGACGGGCGAGTTACCGCTGGTTGTATTCGTCGTCGGTGACCGGGTCGGACCAGTTTGATTCTGGGCCTTCGGTGGGGGCTTCCCAGATTGCCAGGTGGGTCATGAAGTGGTCGGGGGCCGCCCCGTGCCAATGCCACTCGCCTGGGGGTGTGTAGATCGAGTCGCCTGGGAGTAGTTCGATGGTTTTGCCGCCGCGGGACTGGGCGAGGCCGCGCCCCTCGGTGACGTGCAGGGTCTGGCCGACCGCGTGCGAGTGCCAGGCCGTGCGGGCGCCCGGCGCGAAGCGCACGGTGTTGACGCGTAGGCGGGACGGTAGCTCGCCGCGGGCGATGACGTCGAACCAGACGTCGCCGGTGAACATCTGGGCTGGGCCCTTGGCGGTCGGCTGCTTGGTCACGATCTCCATGGGGCTCTTTCTGTCGGGTCGGGTCAGTCCGCCGGGCGGGCCGCGGGCTGTTCGTGTGGTGTGGCCGTCCAGCTGGCCAGCAGGTTCAGGGCGTCCTGGGACGCGGTGCCGGGCTCGGCGCTGTACGCGTTGAGTCGCAGACCCGCGTCCGCGGCGAGTTCCATCGACTCGAATGTCAGCGTGAGGTCGCCGACCACCGGGTGATGCAGGCGCTTGACCCCGGTTCGGTGGAAGCGCACGTTGTGGGCCGCCCATCGAGTTCTGAAGATGTCGCTGCGGGTGGACAACTCGCCGATCAGCTCGGACAGGGCCCGGTCGTACGGGTCGCGCCCGGCTTCCGCCCGCAGCAGCGCCACCGTGTCCCCGGCGATTCGGTCCCACTCGAAGTAGAAGTCCTGTGCGGCGGGGTCGAGGAAGATGAACCGGGCGATGTTCGCCGGCCGGATCGGGTTGGCGAACAGCGGGGCGAAGACGGCGTAGCCCAGCTGGTTCGCGGACAGGACGTCCATTCGGCCGTTCCGCACGTACGCCGGCGCCGTGGCCATCGAGTCGAGGATGCGCTGCACGCCCGGCCGGACGTGCTGCTGGGTGGGCCGGCGCCGGACCCGGGCCGCCGCACCGGTGGCGGCGTTCGCCGTGCGCGCCAGGTCGAACAGGTGCGCCCGCTCGGCCTCGTCGAGTTGCAGCGCGCGGGCCAGCGCCTCCAGCACGCTCTCCGAGACGCCGTTCAGGTTTCCGCGCTCGAGCCGGGTGTAGTAATCCACGCTCACCCCGGCCAGCATCGCCACCTCTTCGCGGCGCAGGCCGGCGACGCGCCGGTTGCCCCCGTACGCGAAAAGTCCGGCCTGGTCTGGGGTGATCTTGGCTCGGCGAGAGGTCAGGAACTCGCGGATGTCGTTGCGGGTGTCCACCTGCATGACGTTACGTGCGCCTCGGCGCCTGAGGGAGGTCCTGCCATTACCTGGGTTCTGGCAGTACCAGGAACGACAGGCACTCCCTGATCGGCTCCGGTGGCGGTTTCGTTGCCCGGGACGACATCGTTCGAAGGAGTCTCAAATGCGGGCAACACTGCTGTACGGCGCCGGTGACGTGCGGGTGGAGGAGGTGCCCGACCCGACGCTGCGGGAGCCCACCGACGCGCTGGTACGGGTGCTGCGGTCGTGCATCTGCGGCAGCGACCTGTGGCCGTACGGGTCGATGCCCGCCACCGAGCAGGGCCGGCGGATCGGGCACGAGTTCCTCGGCGTGATCGAGGACATCGGCTCGGACGTGTCCGGGTTGGCGGCCGGTGACCTGGTGGTCGCGCCGTTCGTCTGGGCGGACAACACCTGCGACTTCTGCGCGCAGGGCTTGCAGACCTCCTGCCGGCACGGCGGCCAGTGGGGCGTGCCCGGGGTGGATGGCGGCCAGGGCGAGGCGGTACGCGTCCCGCAGGCGCAGGGCACGCTGGTGAAGCTGCCCGTGGCCGAGGACTCCGCACTGCTGTCGTCGCTGCTCACCCTCTCCGACGTGTTCTGCACCGGGCACCACGCCGCGGTCACGGCCGGGGTGGGTCCGCGGACGACGGTGACCGTGATCGGCGACGGCGCGGTCGGGCTCTCCGCGGTGCTGGCCGCCAAGCGGCTGGGCGCCGAGCGGATCCTGCTGATGGGCCGGCACAAGGACCGGACCGATCTTGGCCGCGAGTTCGGCGCCACCGACGTGGTCGCCGAGCGGGGTGCCGAGGGCGTCGAACGGGTCCGCGAGCTGACCGGCGGCGACGGCACGCACACCGTGCTGGAGTGCGTCGGCACCAGGCAGGCGATCGAGATGTCGATCGCCGCCGTACGGGACGGCGGCGTGATCGGCCGGGTGGGTGCCCCGCAGTACACCGAGGCGCCGATGGACTTCGGCACCGTGCTGCGCAACATCACCCTCACCGGCGGGGTGGCCCCGGCCCGCGCCTACATCGAGGAGCTGATGCCGGACATCCTCGACGGCACGATCGAGCCGGGCCGGGTCTTCGACCGGACGGTCAGCCTGGACGAGGTGCCGGACGGCTACCGCGCGATGGCCGGCCGCGAAGCGCTGAAGGTCCTGATCCGCCCCTGAGCACCGCGGAAACTGACGAACCGCGGAAACCAACGAGGAGACGCCGATGGCCACCTGGACGAGTGACGAGTTGAGCAGGATCGGCGCCGCGGAGGAGCTGCAGATCGCGGCGCGGCGCGGCGACGGCACCCTGCGCCCGCCGGTGATCATCTGGGTGGTCCGGGACGATCAAGCTCGTGCCGAAGGGCCTCACCGGTTGACGGAACGGCGGGCGAACTCCGGTTCGGTCCGGCCCGCGTTCGCCGTCCGGGCGATCTTGTGGTTGGCGCCGAGCAGCAGCTTGAGCTGGTATCGGCTTTCCAGCCGCAGCGCCCGCCAGGTCGGGGCGGGCCAGGTCTTCTGGAACATCCGCTTGGTCGCGGCGACCGAGTCGGGGGAGCGGGTGGCGATCTGCTGCGCCAGCTCCAGGGCTGCCGCGAGCGGATCGCCGGTGACCTCGGTGATCAGGCCCAGCTCCTGCGCGCGGCGGCCGTCGAAGGTCTCGCCGGTCATCGTCAGCCGTTTGGCGACGTCCAGCGGCAGCAGCTCGCGCAGGGTGACGGTGCCGCTCATGTCCGGCACCAGGCCCCACTTCGCCTCCATGATGGAGAACCGGCAGTCGGGCTCGGCGAACCGGAAGTCGGCGCCCAGCGCGAGCTGCAGCCCGCCACCGAAGCAGTGTCCGCGGATCACCGCGAGCACCGGGATGGGCAGCCGCCGCCACGCCCAGCAGGCCTCTTGATACAGGTTGGTCATACGCCACGGCGGGCGGAAGAAGTTGGCCATCATCCGGCCCGGCTGCTTTCCCACCGAGGCGAAGTCCAGGCCGGCCGAGAACGACGGCCCGTCGCCGGTGAGGATCACGGCGCGGACGTCCTTGTTGCCGCGCAGCTTGCCGGCGGCGGCCACGAGTCCCTGCAACATGTCCAGGTCGAGCGCGTTGAGCTTGTCGGCCCGATTCATCGTGACCCGGGCGATGGTCGCCTCGATCGTGGTGACTACCCGATCCGTGGGCATGGGCTTTGGTCCTTTCTGACCCCGCGCCGTCAGAGCGCGAGCGCGGCCTGGGTGCCTTGGGAGATGGCGCGTTTCGCGTCGAGCTCGGCGGCGACCTCCGCGCCGCCGATGACGCGCGCGTTGACGCCGGCCGCGCGCAACTCGTCGTAGAGGTCGCGGCGGGCTTCCTGGCCGGCGCAGATCACCACGTCGTCGACCTTCAGCAGCCGCGGCTTGCCGTTGGCCGTGATGTGCAGCCCGTCGTCGTCGATGCGTTCGTAACCCGCGCCCGCGACGAACTCGACCCCGCGCGCCTTGAGCGTGGCCCGGTGCACCCAGCCGGTCGTCTTCGCCAGGCCGGCGCCGACCCGGCCGGTCTTGCGCTGCAGCAGATAGATCTGGCCCGACGGGGCCGGACCGGCCGGGGAGCCGAGCCCGCCGGGGAGCGCGACGGTGTCGTCGACTCCCCATTCGCTCATCCACTCCGCGCGCGTCTGGGGCACGCCGTGCGGCCCGGTGTGGGTGAGGAACTCGCACACGTCGAAGCCGATCCCGCCCGCCCCGATGACCGCGACCCGGCCGCCGACCTTGGCCTTGCCGGTGAGCACGTCGGGATAGCTGTGCACGTTCGGCCGGTCGCTGCCCGCAATGGTCACCGCGCGTGGCGTGACGCCGGTCGCGACCACGACCTCGTCCCAGCCACCGGCTTGCAGCTCGGCGGCCGTCGCGGCGTGGTTGAGCCGCAGGTCGACGCCGAGGACTTCGAGGCGCCGGGTGAAGTAGCGCAGCGTCTCGGCGAACTCTTCTTTGCCGGGGACGCGGCGGGCGAGCTGGAACTGGCCGCCGATCACGCCGGCGGCCTCGAAGAGGGTCACGCTGTGCCCGCGTTCGGCGGCGGTGGTCGCCGCGGCCAGTCCGGCGGGGCCCGCGCCCACCACCGCGACGCGCCGGGCTCGCGGGGCGGGCCGCAGGATCAGCAGGGTCTCGTGGGCGGCCCGCGGATTCACCAGGCAGCTGGCCGTCTTGTGCGCGAACGTGTGGTCCAGGCACGCCTGGTTGCAGCCGATGCAGGTGTTGATCTCGTCGGCCCGCCCGGTCGCCGACTTGCCGACCCAGTCGGGATCGGCGAGCAGCGGCCGGGCCATCGAGATCAGGTCGGCGTCGCCGCGGGCCAGGACCTCCTCGGCCGTCTCGGGCATGTTGATCCGGTTGGAGGCCACGACGGGCAGCGCCACCTCGCGGCGCAACCGACCGGTGATCTCGGTGAACGCCGCGCGCGGCACCGACGTGACGATGGTCGGCACCCGGGACTCGTGCCAGCCGATCCCGGTGTTGATCAGGGTGGCGCCCGCGGCCTTGATCTCGTGGCCGAGCACCACGTTGTCGTCCCAGGTCTGGCCGCGTTCGACCAGGTCGAGCAGGGACATCCGGTAGATGACGATGAAGTCGTCGCCGACCGCCGCGCGGGTCTTGCGGACGATCTCGGTGGCGAACCGGCGGCGGTTGGCCGCGGTGCCGCCCCACGCGTCGGTGCGCCTGTTCACCCGCGCGGAGAGGAACTGGTTGATCAGGTAACCCTCCGAGCCCATGATCTCCACGCCGTCGTAGCCGGCCGAGCGCGCCAACGCCGCGGCGCGCGCGAAGTCGTCGACGGTCCGGGCGACCTCGCGGGCGGACATGGCCCGCGCGCGGAACGGTGTGATCGGCGACTTCGACCTCGAGGCGGTCGCGCTGAACGGGTGATAGCTGTACCGGCCGGCGTGCAGGAGCTGCAGCGCGATCTTGCCGCCGTTGTCGTGCACCGCCGAGGTGATCTCGCGGTGCCGCCCGGCCTCGCGGCGAGTGGTCATCTTCCCGGCCAGCGGGAGCAGCCAGCCGGTGCGGTTCGGGGCGTAGCCGCCGGTGACGATCAGGCCCACCCCGCCACGGGCGCGCTCGGCGTAGAACTCGGCGAGCCGCCCGGTGTGCTTGGGCCGGTCCTCGAGACCGGTGTGCATCGAGCCCATCAGCACGCGATTCGGCAATGTGGTGAAGCCGAGGTCCAGGGGCGCGAAGAGATGCGGATAGCGCTGGGCCGAGCGGTCTGCGGTCACGATGTCTCCGGTCCGGTGATCGTGGGGTCAAGGGCCGCGGCGACCTCGTCGTACCAGTCGAGCAGGCCCTCTTCGAGCCGGATGCCACCGCGGAGCACGAGCCACTGGTGCAGTTGCTGGCCACGCAGGGCGGCCGGCTCCGGGAAGTCCCGCTGCGCCATCTTGTGGTAGTCCTCGAGGCGCTGGGCGTGCAGCGCCCGATGCCGGCGCACCTCGGCCGCGACCGTCCGGGGATCGCCGAAGGCGGCGCCGCGGATCTTGACCGCCAACTCCGACCGGGTCGTCTCCGGGTCGCCCGGCTCGGCGAGCCAGGAGTGCAGCTGCTCGCGGCCCAGCGCGGTCACCTCGTAGACCCTTTTGTCGGGCCGGCCGTCCTGGGCCACGGCGGTCGAGCGCACCCAGCCGTCGTCCTCCATGCGCCGCAGGACCTTATAGATCTGCTGGTGGGTCGCGGTCCAGAAGTATCCGATCGAGCTGTTGAACCGGCGCGCCAGGTCATAGCCAGTGGTCGCCCGCTCCGCGAGCGATACCAAGATCGCGTGTTCCAGTGCCACGCCGTCAAGTTACTATGCAACTAGTTGCAGTTCAACTCGTTGCATATTATTGGCCGGGCAGCGGTTGCCGATCCACGGGGGCAAGGGCAGGGCGCTTCGCCGTACGCCCATCGCCGGACG
>Ga0307512_10003912_pt1 | contig 16703 bp, 11 predicted proteins | sample 14_EM_MG_FD_200267 | JGI IMG/M metagenome (GOLD analysis project Ga0307512, IMG submission 200267) | Populus trichocarpa ectomycorrhiza microbial communities from riparian zone in the Pacific Northwest, United States - 14_EM | ecosystem: Host-associated > Plants > Roots > Unclassified | place...
TTCGTTATGTACCGTTGAAATTTCCCTCAGTCCAGGACATGGCCTTTAATTACCGGTGGATGACTTTCCGTAAGCCTGTGAGACTTCTACATAAGGATTGATATTGAATACATGCGGTGACCCCCCCGAAGCCGTCGCTTCGAACCAATACAAATCCTTTGTGTATGACACTTTATGACTATACATACTCAGAGACAGGTACATACACACTCGCGGTCTCTAAAATCGTCTCTTAATATGTATACCCGACGGGAAATGCCTCACTCAATTGGATCGTCCGAACCGTACCTGACAGGGCCGATAATATATCCCTCGGACGTTTTCAATTCATTGAGAATGGCGTGATGGGGAACCGTTCGTGGGGGTCGCACGGTGTATACGGGGTACGTGTACACTACAGAGACCGAGGGTGGGGGTGCTCTATATATATGAATCGCGTGGGACGTGTAATTAGGTACAAAAGAGAGGACAAGCGATGCGCGAGCGGCGGGAGGGAGAGAGAAGTACAGGATCTAAGAAAAAACAAGCCAAGACGTGCGCAAGGTCGTGAGATAGCGAAAGCTACTATGTACCTTAATATAAGCAGAGTATGTGATGCACAGAGTACATGTGAGAGAATCCATAGGTTGTGGGCGTGATGGTGAAGAGTGAAAGATAGTTAGTGGTTATGCGGAGGGCATCGCAGCAAGGTGAAGAAGGAAAAGGAGAACGCGTAGAAAGGGAGAGAGAACAAGGAAATATAACCGAGGCAGTAACTCATCAAAGTCATACATGGATGTGAGTGTCGTCCACGATCAACGTGAGGGCAAGGGACTCAGACGCAACGCAGAACCCACATAAAACTCATCAAAAAGGGAAACAATACATCACAAACCCATTAAAGATGTCATAAGATTCTGGAGAGATACAGAGAGAGAAGAGAGAAATATGAGAACAAGGGAGGAAACGGGAAAAGGATAGCCGCGGATAAGCACCGGTTCGCGTGACTGGGGGCAGAGGGAAGGGAAGGGGAGTAGGTACGGATCATGATGGAGAGACGCCTCAATCCACTAAGGCCATCCCCACTCCATCACAAACACTTCTGGGTCTTCAGAGGGGATGATGCGAACGAGTCTAGTCATTCCCATCAAGCAATCAACCCTCCTCACAGACCTAGCTCTCTCCTCGGCCTGAGTAAAATCATTTGACAACCTCCTGACGCGCCTCTCGAAGGTCTGAAGGATAACCTCCCTATCTTGCGAGGTCCCGCACAGAGGCCACTCGGCAGTGACGACCGGGATCCTGAGACTCACGTGAATCGCCTGGAGAACGTCGTAGTTGGTGACGAAGAGGTTGGGAAGGGACGATGAGACTCTGATCTTCCAGGGCAAGTTGTCGCACATGAGAAGGATGGATGGGATGGGAGGGGATGTGGCTGCTTCAGCCAGGATGGCGGTATCGTACTCGAAAAGCGGGGACGAGCGGCCCGAAGATGTGTCGTGGGAAACCAAGCGAGGCTGTAAGGTCATCCCTGCATCGAACTGGAGGTCGTTCGCCTGATAGAGGATAAGGTGAATGCGGGTTTGCTGCTGCGCCGGTTGTTGTAATGAGGATCCGGTCGATTCGGGGGAGGTGGGGGTGCAGTAACCAGAGGAAGTAGGAGGAAGGTCGATAGTCCCCAAGTGAGGCGAAGGTGGGACGCTCACGGGCGGCGTGAGCGGCTCAAGTTCCGTTCTGACGTTACTAGTTGGGTCCAGAAACGCGACCTTGGTGGGGGTCGGGGGAGCCATCGCGGTAGGATAGATGGTGAAGAGGGCGGATGGGGGAGTTAGAGGAACAAGTGGTGGTTAAATGTCAAGGGACGAAGGGATGGTGAAGAAACCTGGGACCCTCGGGACGAGGTGCTTATATATATGGACGTTACAGCAGGTAAAAGGATCTGAGATCATTTCTGGCTGCCAAACCAGTGGGAGGGGAAAAAGTCCGTCAGCCACAGTCAAATTAGAGATTGGAACATCACGGACAGATTGGCGTCGGATTGAATAAGATCATCTCCCAAAATCCGGCACGGGAGAGAGGGAGACGCCATTAAGATATCAAATTTACCTCGTGGGTGGAGCTCAGCACAGCGAGAACGAAGCCCATAACCCATGTCACGGCAGTTGGCGAAGGAGGGGATCATTTAAGCCATAAACCAATGAGGCACTGAGGAATGATGCGAATGCCAGGATTGGAACTGTGGAGCTGTGCAGCGGAAGTATCTAGGAGGGTTGCATCTCTACGCGCCCGCAAGCGAACGAATACGCGAGGACCCTAGATTATGCTTCCACTCAGCGGGTGAGTGAGACTACTAGTACCTCGGTGGTCCCGGAGTAACACTCGCAGGAGCACCCCGCTAACCGTCGGTAAAAGGAGTAAACCATTCGATAGGAACTATTCTTCATATGGATATTCAGACCAGACCACTGAACATAATCCCACCGCACCGGTTTGAGGAGTTTTTCTCGCCCATTGTTTGCCGAGGGGGGGGGGAAATGGAGAGGGTTGTGTGTGCGTGCGTGACACGCGGCGAACGAACGCAGTGGAAGGATCGCCCGGGTAATTCCGATGGATTTCTGGGAGAGGCGCGGCATCAATATCGCCAAGCCACAGCGTTCCAAACTCGGACACCAGCACAGCCGCCACCCCCACTTTGATCACATCTTCGTGAGTATTTCGCCTTTGTTCCGTGATCCCAGAGGGTAACTATGATCCCCGCATCGCACAAAAATACTTACCACACCAGAGACACCTCGATCCTCCTCGCCAGCCCATGGGTCCGGTTCTCTCATTGCCGCCCCTTTCGAATCTCCGCATAGTTAGTCAACTCGCAAGCGGGTGTGTGGGAAAAAAAACCAAAACGTATGCCTCAAAAGAGATCGTTGCCAGCCGGACAGTGATATTATCCCTTAACCCTAACTGTCGTGACCAGCGCCTTTCCCAATCCTTCGCTTGGATGTCGAAAGCGTGGCGTTGTTTTGATAGGTCTTTGCGCCCGTTCCTTTCAATTCCCGACATCAACGGAAATATCCCCATAGGCTTTTTGGGTCGCATTAGTTCGCCATTCGGCGGCCACAATGACTTGGTTCCGTCTCGATGGGGTTTAGACCCGCAGCTCGGGCTTGGATGTTACCTGCAGTATGGAACAGTCTAGAGTCGTATGCTTGAGTTGCGCTCACGGAGCTGGTACAGTGGACTTAGGAGGCTCGAACTGCGGTTGCCAGTGGTTGATACATGCACAACAAACACGTCGGATGACTCGACAACACGCAGTCGCGAATCTTCCTTGAGACACTTGGGTATACGTGGCGGGTGGCCGACCGACGTCAGTGGGATAACCCTAATTCACTCCATTCGCTCGCTCGGATATTTAGTCCGTTTACCCGAGAAGACGACACAGTAAACTAGGATCTCGATGTCGATCTAGGGTCTCAAGGGGCTCGGGGATGACCCGAAAGTTGTCACCACCGGTGGTTCGGGAATTAGGCTTTGGGATTCGGGAACGAGATCGAGAGACGAAAAAAAACTGGGGTTCATCCATTCTCGTATTCGCGCTCCAGACCGGAGGAAATCAAGGTCCAGCCAACTTGTACAAACCTATCGCGGTAACGCGCTCATCGATACCCAATCCGACGGGACACTGTCCTAGGGTAAGGGCTCGGAACTGTCAACGCAAGCCTCCGACCGGACCGCCGGTGACGAGGGCTCTGGAACCTCGATCCACGGTGTGACCGTCTACCGTACAGCTCTCGCGTGGCAAACTACCAGTGACGAAGTCACGATTTGACGCCAACGAGCGATGCATCCCTGGAGTCCTGGAAATATCCGCCTGGAGTACATAGGCGATCACTACGCGCCGCTCACTTGTCAGTCCCCGGACAGTGATTGGCTGAGCAGTTCAACTCCACACCGGATGTAAATGCGATACCGTATCAACCGTACTGGTGGTCGTGAGGAAGGTTCTTTCATCTGTAGGTCTGGGCGTAGTGCTTACCCCTATGTATCTCCAGGGGGGATGAGATAATCAAATTAAATCATTGCCCAGACTTCCGAAGTTCGCCTGTCAGCGAAAAACCCAAGTGATAGGTATGACAAGGAAGATATGGCATGGGTTCGTGAATTCGCGCGGCCCCGAGGGGCCTCGCAACAGAACCAGCCCCAGCCCAACAAATGAACGTGATTTTACATGCAGGCATCAACATCACACCCAGCGCATCAAGGAACTTCAATGTTGACAGACGATCCGCCTTGAACAAAAACAAAAAAAGACTTCGGTACGTAACATCACAGGACGTCGATGTTCGTCGGCATCATTCGCGGGGCCCTAATCGATATCGAACACTCTAGAAGAGAAAAAAAATAGCGGTCGGAGTGACCTGACATGAAGCTGATGTTTCGACGAAATCACTGAACGAGATCGTCCATCAAGCTATCAAGCTATTAAGTCTACCCGAATACCGGTGAAACCCTGTACGTACCATCGTAAACATCGGGGTATAGACGAATCCCGGGTTGTGGAGATAAAGTCGATGACCCCAAGACCATCCCGAATTAGTGTACACCAACCATCGCCCTGAACTGCCATTGGTCCTCATCGGGATGCCTCAGGAGAGTAGTGGGGCTCTGAACCTGCCAGTAGATACCCCCATTATCAAGCCGAACCAAACCATACAATGAACAATAGGCAGGAAATAGGTATCGAACCTCCACATGGCGAGTCTCGAGCAGTGCACTTGCATAGGGATAAGGTGGGGTGATGTGATGTTCTCGGGGTCATGCAATCTGTGCCTTGACCATCACCGCGTAAACGTACCTTGGTCAAGTGGTCAAGGAGCTACCTTTGACTGGCGGTGAGCGGCGTTGCTGCCTTTTGCGGATATCATGTCTTTCGGAGGGTGGTGGGTGAGCTACGTCGGTCCTCTATGAGTTGGTATACATCGTTTGGATGTGGGACAGAAAGTCTGGAGAGCTCAAAGAGGATGGGAACGTTCGACCCTTGCAGTGGATCGTAAACCTGTACATTCCCAAATCAAGAACCACCACAATTATTTTTTCTTTTCGAGATGACTGAGCTGTGTTCTGGGTTCGGCGGGAAGGGGAAAAAGACGGTCCATGCCTGATTCCCCCCCTTCAAACATCCAACGAAAACTCATACAGGAACGTGGCAGTGGCCCAAATTGGATGGTCACGGCGGCCATGAGGTTTCCGATCGACCACGATCAAAATTCTTGAAATCGAAGGTTGGGTTGATCCGATTTTCTCAACCACACACGAGGCGTTACCTACACTCCACCCAAGTAAGGTACTAGTCGAGTACCCTAGATATTGAAACACTTTCAAACAACCGAGTCAAACAACCGAGAGCTAGTACAATTGCGGATCATGGCCGGTGACCCGCAGGTACGAGCATTACAGGATGTCATCATCTCTCGAGACCCAGCACCCCAAAAAAACCCCAGTGGTCGATTCCTGATCCCGATTACGAGCTACCGAACTCAGTCTGAATGCACACAAAACGGGTTTCAGAGGAGGAATCTCGATGGTTCGGGTATTACGGGTGCTCTTCATGATTCCAAATATCCTCCTAGTGTACAAGGAACTTTTGGGAAGTCTTGAGCCTACGGAGTTCTGTCCATCAGAGTTTGCAGGAACCATGACTGCACGTGAGAGGAGGGGGGATATTATTCGAGGAACACAGGTATCAAATGCTACAAAAAATGCAATACAAGTGAGCAGTGAGTGAATGCGATTAAAATAGATGAGCTACGGAGATGTTACTAGTCTGTCAGTCTAAGCGGTCCTGGTAACGGTAGAGGATGAAGCCTCGTCCTTGATTTCAACGATCTTTCCATCGTCATCGTGTTTGGGGCTGAATAGCATGTCCCAGAGTTCCGGGCCGTCTCTAATGAGACACTGTAGACAGCATATCGGTGAGTCTGACAGTTCCATAAGGGAACGGAGAACATACAATGACGACCTCGACGGCGATAAGGAGGATGATGATCAATTCCATCCTCGAGGCAGATGTCTACCACAACGTAAGGTTCCGGTGACAAGGGTGCATATACAATTGGATACCCACCTCAGTCAGCAGCTGACGCAGCACGGATTGCAGCTCAGCGGCATAAGTGATCTTCTCGTTGATCAAATGCGTCCTCGCCTTGATTTCCAGAGCGTCGCTGACGGAATTGAAATAGCCTAAGGGTACAACACTGTAAGCGAATAATGAATGGGGGGAGACTTGTGACGGGAAACACAGACCTTCCAGAACGGGCTGAGTCCAATAGAAGTCCGGCGTGTCGGCAAAGTTCTCTCGAGAAAGGTTCAGCCCCTGCCTGAACTTCATCAGCTCGCCGAGTTTCTTGATCAGCTCTCGTCTTCTCAAGCCGGGCTTTCCTGTCATTTCAAGGGAGTGTGGGAGGTTCGCAACCGACGAGAGGTACTCTTCTAAAGACACCTCAAGCGCAGACAACGACGTTGACCTCGAGAGTGCTTGCGAGAATGCGTAACGAGCCATGACGGTGTCTTGAGGGAAGGTAGACTTGGGCAAGGGGGATACGGCATCCCCAGTCTCGGTCTCGTTCTGTCCTTTTCCCAGAATGATTAAATCGCCTTGTAGCCTGGTCTGCTCGCTAGGGTCTGTGATAAAATCCAGTTCCTCCGTCTCGGGTTCCTTCAAAGGCCCAACTTGAACACCCTGGAATCCCAATACCCGTCTAGCGAACTTTTGGGCCTCTTCTTCACTCAATCCCCAACACACAAAACTGCCGTTGTTCGGGAAGACGAAGATCTCGCCTTTATCGTACTTTGGTATCCAGCATGCCTCGTGGACGTTCTGGGCGGAAGCAGGGAGATGGTTGCGGAGTTTGCGGAAGTTGTAGCGTTCTGCGGTGGAGAGGGTGAAGACGGGCTGTATATCGGATCGTGTCGGGGTTGGATTGGAGCGGATTGGGAGAGAGGCAGCGGCAGCCCTACGCAAGGGTGTAGTTGCCTTCGGTTTTGGCTTGGAGGGTCCAGAGGCAGAGGCGAACGTCCGAAGGAGGAGAGATGACGAGTTGGGGGATGAATGTGACGCGAGAACTAAGCTCGACCTTGCTGTCGGGGATTGGACTCGAGCGTAACGAGCGATGGTCGTCCTGAACATTTACGGTTTTCCGAAGGTCGCCGTCAAGACGGGGCTGAAGATGAGAGAGACTGAGTTGAGTAAACGCGTAGCATGCGAGTGCTTCCGGAGGCGCATGGCCGCCTTCTGATCGGTAATTTGACGGAGGACGGCGGCTGACCGTCGGACGACCAGCTGTGAACGCAAGGCGGGGTCAAGAATCTGTTCTCTTGGTCTTTACAATATCGTTGAATGGGGTTCGTGGACTGAAGTGTAACAAGGTTTATCTATCGGTTGTGGTGCAAGAGCGGGTGCTCGAACGGCAGAATTGTTTTTTTTTTCAATACACCCCCCCACACGGTGATAGCGGCGAGTGACCGCCAAAGTGGCTTTCAGTGGTTATTTCGAATACAAAAAGGTTATACGAACGAACAAAGGAAGGTACAAATACCGTTTAGTAAGGGGATCTTTCCTAGGGCGCCATCGGTCACCCGGTAAGACTCGGCTAGTAAGAGATTTTTAACGTCTTATCTACTCGCTGCGAATGAAACCCGCAGACTACCAGAGACGCGAAGAGAGAGAGGGAGAGGGAGACTCGAAGCGAAGGAGGCGATGGTTTCCAGATTCGGACGCCACGCTCAGATCCCAATCTTACCGATTTTCGACCTCGTACCGCCGTCTCGCCCGCTCGCAAAATCAAGTATCTTTCCAAAAACTCTTCTCACACACGAAGGATGGAGCACGAAGTCGACGCTTGGATCGCACAGCTCACCCAATGCAAACAACTCTCAGAATCAGACGTGAAAATCCTCTGCGACAGGGTTCGTCTTCCTACATCCGCTCCATCCAAACGACGGCCTCATACTCTCTTCTCCTTCCTCTATACTTCATCTCTTCTGTCTTCTGTTTCTAGGCTAGAGAAATTCTGATGGAGGAGTCAAATGTTCAGCCCGTAAGATGTCCGGTCACAGTTTGTGGCGATATCCATGGTCAATTCGTGCGTTCTATCCTTGCTCCACCACAAATCCCCAATAGCTCATTCTCCAAATATCTTTTCCATTACCCCCGACCCCTCCACGCATTCCTCGATTTCACACAGCACGATCTATCGGAGCTCTTCCGCATCGGCGGTAACTCACCCGATACCAACTACCTCTTCATGGGTGATTACGTAGACAGAGGATACTACTCCGTCGAGACCGTCACTCTTCTCGTCGCGATGAAGCTGAGGTACCGCGATCGCGTCACCATCCTTCGAGGCAACCACGAATCTCGCCAGATCACCCAAGTCTACGGTTTCTACGACGAATGCTTGCGGAAGTACGGAAACGCCAACGTATGGCGGTACTTCACCGATCTCTTCGATTATCTCCCCCTCACAGCTCTCATCGAGAACCAGGTCAGTAATTTTCCCCCCCTTTTCCCTCCCTTTTTCCCGCCTGTCTACGGGCAGTGGAGTGTGGGTGACGCCATTGATCACCGATTGGCCCTCTCCTCCTTCTCAAGTTCGATTAGACTGATCTTTGGATTTCATCGTCTAGATCTTCTGTTTACATGGCGGATTGTCGCCCTCAATTGATACTCTTGATCATGTCCGGTCGATCGACCGGGTACAGGAGGTCCCACATGAAGGGCCGATGTGTGATCTCCTCTGGTCTGATCCGGACGACCGCTGTGGCTGGGGCATCTCTCCTCGTGGCGCTGGCTACACCTTTGGGCAAGATATCTCAGAGGCTTTCAATCATAACAACGGCCTGACACTCGTTGCACGGGCCCATCAGCTCGTCATGGAAGGTATATCGAATTCCCGACCGATGTCCATCAACCCTGACCGGCACCAACAGGCTACAATTGGGGACAGGATAGGAACGTGGTGACAATCTTTAGCGCACCGAACTACTGTTATCGATGCGGTAATCAAGCGGCTATCATGGAGATAGACGAGAAGCTGTCTTATAGCTTGTAGGTCCCGTCTCCCCCTCCCTTGTTCAACTCGGCTGACGTCCTTCCCCTTTCCCAGCCTTCAATTCGATCCAGCTCCGCGGGCCGGAGAGCCATTAGTCTCTAGACGTGTACCGGATTATTTCCTTGTGAGTATATCTCTGATTCGTCCCCAGCCGACGCGGGGTGTGCTGATGCGTGGTCCAGTGATGAACATGAACGCACGACTGGACATGAACATCCAATTAGTACTGGTGATTTAAACAGTGACTGTTTGCAACGACTTATTACTGTACATACCATAGTCTCTCTACAATTGTTCTTCACCGGTCTCTGTTCTTGTCACCATGCACGGGGCCTCGGTCTTCCTTACGTACTCCCTCCCTTCTTTTTTTCTTTTTTTTTTCATTCTATATCGCTCTGTTCTTTCTGTGTAGCCGTTGTTGAAATGAAGACACAGTAAAACAAAATATTTATCGTCCTTCATCTGTTCTGGTACGTTTCAGTGGACTCGTCTCGTACATAGGCTCGTGTAATCACCAGAGTCGATCGCCGATCAAGGGGTCCCTATAGTCACTGCGCTTACGCGAAAAAGGTGGGACGATGCTGTCGGAATGGTTTGGCGTCATATAAAAAATAATTTCCTTGTGGTTGTACTCCCGGTAACCCCGAACTTACCCTCTCCATCCCCTCCTCCTCCCTTTCCTTCACGAGCAGAGAGCTTTTGCAGCTCCTCTAGCCCATCCGCCAGCCATCGAAAAACGGAAGGAAACAAATGGACCTCATCCTACAAGTCGCGGATCACTTCGTTCTGGACAACTTGTACGCCAAGTTCGTGCCAGTAGCGGCATTTTTACCGCCCCCTACAATTAATGGGACTATATGGGAGCATTCGACATGGCAGCATCTCGTTTCCTACCTCCCACACCCTCCTTTCCCATACGAAGTCTATAGGAGCTACCCGGAACAATTCCTCGTCCCCGCCTCAGCTTGGCCACAAGACTACATCCCACGACAATGTCTATCCCTCATCGTCACGACCCTAGTAGGAGTGCATTTGCTGTACTTCCTGTTTTCGACGTTTTCGTATTATTTCGTGTTCGACCATGCGATGATGAAACACCCGAGGTTCTTGAAGAATCAGGTGCGGCAGGAAATCACGATGAGCCTGCAGAGTTTCCCCGTGATGATGCTCTTGACGCTTCCTTGGTTCGAGGGAGAGGTCCTTGGGTATTCGAAGCTGTATGACAATATTGATGAATATGGGTGGGCTTGGTTCATCCTCTCGATCCCTGCGTACGCCGATTTCTTGACCTTCTCCGCGTCTCTCACTTCGTTTCTAAACCCGAATTTGATTTTTAGGTTCCTCGTTTTCACCGATTACTGCATTTACTGGATTCACCGGTTGGAGCACCACCCACGCATTTACAAGCATGTCCACAAGCCACACCACAAGTGGATCATTCCCACCCCCTTTGCCGCGTACGCTTTCCACCCAGTCGACGGTTACCTCCAATCCCTCCCCTACCATATCTTCCCCTACCTCTTCCCTGTCCAGAAACATCTCCACCTCGTCCTCTTTGTCGGCGTAAACGTTTGGACGGTGTTTATTCACGATTCGGATATGATCACTGGCCATTGGCTGGAAAACATCATCAATGGACCCGCGCACCACACTCTACACCACCTGTATTTCACCGTTAACTACGGTCAATACTTCACGTGGGCGGATAAGGCTGGAGGATCGTATAGGCAGCCTGATAGCAGCTTGGACCCTATGCTGGAAGTGAAGGGTTTGCAGGCTGAGAAGGAGACTGTCAGTCCCGGGAAATCACTGTAGGGAGCACGGACCTTTGGGCCTCCTGCCTCTTTCCCCTTCCCTTGGGCCGATCCCGGTCGATCTTGATCGGTGTTTGGAACACCGCGTTCCCACCATTCCCTCTCCCTCGAGGTCTCTTCTCCCCCACATCCCCGTCACCATACCAATAATCGGGAACAAAAGCGAATTCTCATACCCCCACGCGTCTCACGCCCATCACGCATCGAAACCACACATCCGCCCGTCTCTCCGTTCTCACGTTCTTCATTTCTTACTTATTCATACCTTTGTCCTCCGGCTTACGGTTACTAATCTACTCTAATCTTTCTCCGCTTTTCTGTCGAGTTGTCTGTGCATATCTAGCATTGGGTTTTTTGTGTCTTATCGTTCGTCGTTTGCTGTTTCTTGTCTGACTTTGCGCGTACTTGCGCGAGAATTTTGGTCCCCGGTGGTGACTTTGGGATAGACGTCGGGGGATGAGTATACGTACGTAAATGGGCGGTGATGTCAGATTTGAGAAGGCTATCCGGAAGTGCAATGAAACGTTTTGTGATAGTGTGATAACCTTGATTTTCGTGAATGTCGCCTCTGAATACGGCCTAGTCCTGAAGTGAGGCAGGAGCTTCGACGATCGAATGGAACGTACTTGTTGAACTGTATCCACCACCATCCAACATGTCACACTCATATCCGGGAAGTGAGCTCAGCGTCGAGCAGCTGGTTCACGCATTGGCTCAAGTCTTGAATCCAGATTCTCTGCTCAGAAGGTACGCGTTTGCGCAGTTAGATACCATATCGTCGTCCTTGCTCAGCTCGTTCTCCAGAAAGTTTCTTGATTTGGGACCGCGAAAGGTCCGATACCTTGGGACTCTGATATGACCCGTTACCAGTTGTTGATCTCCCTATGATTCACAGATATATAGCATCGAGTGTGAGCTCTCCAAGATTTCGCACACAATTAAGGGGATCAAGAACACGTTTGTCCCCGTCAACAGAGTTCCGCCAGAGATCTTGTCGAGAGTCCTCGAATATCGCACTAGCGAGCGTGATCTGGTCGTGGCCACGCAAGTCTGTCGGGATTGGCGTTCTGCCCTCATATCCAGCCCGTCTCTCTGGACCTGTTTCCAGTTTCAATCTAGCTATGATCCCGACCGCACACTCACCTACCTCGAGCGGTCCAAGTCGGCGCCCATCGACGTATGTATAAATACTAGTCGGGATCTCGATGTGCTAAAGTACCTCGCTCCCCATATCGCAAGAACGAGATCATTGATCATCCGTGCCTCCTACGGCGTCGACGATGCCACCCTCCTCCTTTGCAACCCCGCCCCACTCTTGCAACACCTAGAGATACATGCTTTCGGAGGTATTATACACCTCTCCAACGACTTCCTCGGTCGACAAGCGCCGTCACTCCGTTTCATCAGATTCAATTACATATACCCAAAACTCGAAACCCTCCCTCCACTTCCCAACCTAACCGAATTTCATCTATCCTTACCGAGTGGCACGGGTCCACTCCGTATGGGTGCGCTATTTCGGTTCTTCTCCGGCTCTCCTCTGTTGCAGAAGATTGGTATCGACGTCCGTGACCAGACTGTACAAGATAGTTCCCTGGACCAGGTCATATCGCTGGAGTCGTTAGTGGAATTAGACTATACCTCCAATTTGGCTGGCCAAATTCTCCCCTTCCTGAGGCTCCCGTGCCTCAAACGACTTCGGGTGACCTCCCCACTGCAACCGGGACAAGCGCAGACGCTGGCCGATATTCTACCCTACGGTGGTCGTCCAATTCTGGCCGGAGCAACCAAAATGACCTATCGTTCCCGCCTTTATGGATACGCAGATATAGTCGGATTATCCAACAACGGGGTTGATGTATTATTCAGTGCATTTCGCACCACGCAAGGTCCCATCACCGTTGACCGGTTTTCCGACCAGACGTGTGTCCCAATGGGACAGATAGAAGACCTGAAACTCGAAGGAGATTCTCCTACCGCCGCGGGTTTCCCTATCGATTTCTTCGCCTTGAGGAGCCTAAGGGTTCTTCGGGTAGCTATATGGGGTGGAGAGTACACTGAAGAACTCTTGTGCTCGTTGCGCCCAGAGTCGGGGGCAGAGGTTCCTTGTCCATCCCTCGAGGAGATCGAGATCGAGCATTGTTATTGGGGATCCCAGGAGCCACTCCCGAGGTTGTTCATAGATTTGGTCAGGGAAAGGAAGCGGGTTGGTCATCAGTTGAGACTTGTTTGTTTGGTGGTCACACCGGATTCTGATCAGGATCTGGTGGAAGAGTTGAGGGAGCATGTGGAGGAGGTTCGAGTTAGGGTATCCGGGGTTGGAGACGTGTAGGTATGTTGTTGTTTGTGTTCTGCTTCGGCTTTCGGTGGGTTTTCTTTCTTTGCGATTGACACGGATGGCTAACCACACACTCCTGTGTACCGGTTACGTGTACTATAGCAAATCGTTGATTATTAATTACTGCTGTATCCCTCGAAGCCAGTCGATAGGTGTCCGCGCCAGGCGGACGATGACCGCGACGATATCAAGCGAGTTCACTCGGTTCGTTGCGCCGACGAAAAAAAGCAGTTATGGTCTCACCGGCTCCATTGTATCCCGATGAAGTCACTGGCTGCACGACTGGTGTATCCCCCTGCGTAGTACGTACTCTCCCGATTTGAATTTGCCTCCACCGAAGCCCCGACGCTGCTGGATTATATGCATTTCACGCCCCCTCGCTCTTTACCTTTTACGGTAGTTTGTTTCCACTGCGTTTTTTCCCTTTACCTTTCGGATGATTACTATTACCTACTGGGAAGCCGTGCCGGCCAAAGGCACGATCGTAGAGAAATTCCCTACGCCCATGTACCTCACCTGAAACATTGAGATCTGGCAATCGAAGAGACCACATGCTAATGTACCTACAGTAAAATCTTTGCGTCGGTAGACTGTACACTGAACGAGCAACCGAATGGAAAAGTCAAAACGAGAAGTCGTGCTCGAACGTGACAATCTTGGCTGGGGGTCACACGAGAGTCACCCGGATCAGCTCGTGCTGTGTTCAAACTCCACGTTGCCGGGAGGTTGCCGTCAGATAACTTTCTCAAATTTCTTGTGCCTCCTATCGAGAAATCGTGCACGGCATGAACGTCGCTTCTGATGGCCGTGACGCAGGTTTTCAAGTTTTCGATCAGGATGCACGAAAGAGGCATTGGACGTGTATTTGGATACTAAATATCAACTACCCAACTGTGCGAAGTAAACATGGGGATTGAAAGGTGGGTGGAAGAAATAGGGAGGTTGTGAGGGAGGGTTTGGGTGTTGGATTGGTGCGAAGCCACAGGGATAAGCATCATTCGTCGATGGACCCAAATGATTGTAACCTGGGGTGAACGAGACCGGAGGATTCATCGAGTAGAAAAAGTTGATGGCACTAGGGATTTCGTTGAACAGGACTTGGGGGTTCGTCCGACGGCTTAAAGTCTAAGGGGAGTGGGGATCGAGGAGATTGGGGAAGGAGACCCGAATTAGATGGTGGAGGCGCGACGTTCTCGCCCACTGCGTTCCGTTTTCGAGTGCGTTCGCGAGACAAGAAGAGACCCCTTTCAATAGTCTGTAAGGCCGCCGCGATCACGCAGTGCCCTTCGTATGGTCCTGAGAACCATCACATGACTGCATGGTTTTTTGCGTTTTTTGCAAGACGGAGGTAAACGAAAAAACTATAAAACCCAAGACTTACGTCCCGGGAACTGTATCCACCACCATCCAATATGTCACACTCGTATCCGGGCAGTGAGCTCAGTGTCGAACAACTGGTTCACGCATTGGCTCAAGTCCTGAATCCAGATTCTTTGCTCAGAAGGTACGCGTTTGCGCAGTTAGATACCATGTTGTCGTCCTTGCTCAGCTCGTTCTCCAGAAAGTTTCTTGATTTAGAACCGCAGAAGGTCCGATATCTTGGGACTCTTATATGACCCGTTACTAAACCAGCTACTGATCTCCCTATGATTCACAGATCTACGGCATCGAGCGTGAATTCTCCAAGATTTCGCGCACGATTAAGGGGATCAGGAACACGTTTGTCCCCGTCAACAGGCTTCCGCCAGAGATCTTGTCGAGAGTCCTCGAATACCGCACCCATGAGCGTGATCTAGTCGTGGCCACGCAAGTCTGTCGGGATTGGCGTTATAGCCTCATATTCAGCCCATCTCTCTGGACTTGTTTCCGGTTTCAATCTAGCTTTGATCGCAACCGTACACTCACGTACCTCGAGCGGTCCAGGTCGGTGCCCATCGACGTACGTATAAATACTAATTGGGTACAAGATCTCGACGTGCTCAAGTACCTCGCTCCCCATATTGCGAGAACGAGGTCGTTGTCGTTGAGCATCCATGCCTCCCATGATGCCACCCTCCTCCTTTGCAATCCCGCCCCACTCTTGCAACAACTAGAGATACATGCTTCCGAAGGTATTATACACCTCTCCAACGACTTCCTCGGTCGACAAGCACCGTCACTCCGTTTCGTCAGATTCGATCACATATACCCAAAACTCGAAACACTTCTTCCACTTCCTAACCTAACCGAATTTTATCTATCCCTGCCGAGTGGTACAGGTCCACTCCGTATAGGTGCGCTATTTCGGTTCTTCTCCGGCTCTCCTCTGTTGCAGAAGATTGGTATCGAGGTCCGTGACTGGACTGTACATGATATTCCCCTGGGCCAGGTCATATCGTTGGAGTCGCTGGTGGAATTGGACTATACCTCCAATTCAGCTGGCCAAATTCTCCCCTTCCTGAGGCTCCCGCGCCTCAAACGATTTGGGGTGGCCTCCCCACTGCAACCGGGACAAGCGCAGACGCTGGCCGATATCCTACCCTACGGTGGTCGTGCAATCCTGGCCGGAACAACCAAAATGACCTATCGTCCCCACCTTTATGCATACTCAGATATGGTCGCATTATCCGGCAACGGAGCCGATGTATTATTCAATGTATTTCGCACCATGCGAGGTCCCATCAACGTTGACCGGTTTTCCGACCAGACGTGTATCCCATTGGGACAGATAGAAGACCTGAAGCTCGAAGGGGGTTCTCCTACCGCCGCGGGTTTCCCTATCGATTTCTTCGCCTTGAGGAGTCTAAGGGTTCTTCGGGTGGCGTTTTGTGGTGGAGCGTACACTAAAGAACTCCTGTGCTCATTGCACCCAAAGTCGGGGGCAGAGGTTCCTTGTCCGTCCCTCGAGGAGATCGAGATCGAGCACGGTTATTGGGGATCCCAGGAGCCACTCCCGAGGTTGTTCATAAATCTGGTCAGGGAAAGGAAGCGGGTTGGTCGTCAGTTGAGACTTGTTTGTTTAGTGGCTACGCAGAATTTGGATCAGGATCTGGTGGAGGAGTTGAGGGAGCATGTGGAGGAGGTTCGAGTTAGGGTATGGGTTGGAAACGTGTAGGTCTGCCGTCGTTTCTGTTCTGCTTCGGTATTCGATGGATTGCCTTCCTTTGCAGTTGACGTAGATGGCTAACCACATACTCTTGTGTACCGATTACGTGTACTATAGCAAATTGTTGATTATTAATTCCTACTGTGTCCCTCGAAGCCGGTTGGTGGGTGTCTGCGCCAGGCGGACGATGACCGCGACGATATCAAACGAGTTCACTGAGTTCGTGATGTCGACGAAAAAAAGTAGTTGTGGTCTCACCGGCTTCCTTGCATCCCGATGAAGTCATTGACTGCACGGCTGGTGTATCCCCCTGCGTAGTACGTACTCTCCCGATTTGACTTTGCCTCCACCAAAGTCTCGACGCTACGGCAAAACAGTAG
>Ga0307512_10003913_pt1 | contig 16694 bp, 18 predicted proteins | sample 14_EM_MG_FD_200267 | JGI IMG/M metagenome (GOLD analysis project Ga0307512, IMG submission 200267) | Populus trichocarpa ectomycorrhiza microbial communities from riparian zone in the Pacific Northwest, United States - 14_EM | ecosystem: Host-associated > Plants > Roots > Unclassified | place...
TTAGAGACCTACTGACAGTCATTGGGTGCACAACAATTGTACAAAACATGCATACAGCCTCTATTGGCAGCCAGTATACAATTTCTATGTAATATCATTTGAATCCAAGATCTTCGAGAAATCTCAGCTTCTGAGCCACCACTATACACGTTATGTACATGATTAATGACGTAGGTCCATCGCGTTTCAAACACTTTTGGCCAGCAATTTATGGCATAACACTCCATGCACTAGTTTCAGATATTTATAGGCTGACTTCCTCACCATTCCTTGTCTAGCTTATCCTCCTCGATGTCCATGACGTACCACAAGCAGTTTTCAATTTCTCGACCATGAGCAGGAGGTCTGAGCGAAGAGATCTATAGTTGGCTGCATGGATTAATGCAGCCTGTCGGCTGTCATTTGTCCGAGTTTCGCATGTGCTTTGACCGCTACTTCTGTCAGTTATATGACATCACTGACTTAAACTCTGTTAGTAAATTTCATCTCAAATTTAGGTTTTGCTTTATCATTGATACGTAACAGGCAACATCATATAAAGATCGTCGTTTGTCAATAAACCTGATTTGGAGTTTAGAACATTCGGATGGCCCGTACGACCCTTGTACACACACTGACGAATAATCCTGTTTAAAAATTTGGTCACTGATATCCAGAAAAAGCTGACACGTAACAAGACAGGTTCACAAATTGCTTTTACACGAGATACATCGTCAAAAATACCGATTTGGCTATCTACACTTCCGGTGACGCAGGAGCCGTCACCAGGTCTTCGTCCGAATCCGATATCTATATGGTAATTCGCTACGGACGCTATATGCAGGGGTAAAAGCTTACGGGTTGAACTGGATTCGCAATCTCTGTCTGTGATGAATCGGGCACCGCAGCGGGCGTCGGCGGTACTATGCGATTGACTGCCTGAGGTTTCTCCGAACCCAGCCTCATTTGACTACGTCGCTGTCGAGATGTCACTTGCGGCATTTGTGATTGTCCGGGGACGATATCAAGAGCCTGCATAAGCTCTCCAAATGTTCTCGGTGATGGTGTGGCTGCAGTCGAGTCTGTTTGGGGCTTCCCAACAGCCGGCAGCTTCAATTAAGTCGTCCCATACTTCATATCTCTCTCACGGAAGTAGTCGGCTGTGTCCCCCCATCCCGGTTGCGTCAGTTGGTCAAGCCTGATCTGCTTCTGCCGAAAGCTCTCCATGCGGTGCTGTACTGTTTTGGAGATTGTGCCCATCACCCAGCCAGGTTCGTCATCCTCGCTCAGTTTGCCATGCCCTGTATCTTCTTCATCATCATCCTCATCTTCCCCATCCTCCTCATCTTCGGAACTTGCAAGATCACTCAGACTGTCTCTGATAGCATTCAACATCTCCTCAAATGTTATTTCAGGCATTGTGGTTGTCGATCGTCCATTTTCAACATTACCCATATGTTCCTGCTCTTGCATTATCGCTGTCTCTGCGTCTTGAACTCGCTGTCTTGCCACTGCGGTCTCTCGCTCCACATAATCCTCGATCCATTTCTCTCTCTCTTCGTTGCTTAAAAAGTGCGTTTCCTGTCATTTCTCCGCTGCAAGCTTCTTTTTGGATCATAAGCTGCGCAATGCTCCCAACGCTCGGACCCTTTGTGCCTCCAAGCCACTCTTGCCTTTGTTCCCCTGATGACGTCGTCGGGTGGAATGCTTTGTCGATTTGCCATATTTGCCCGCCGGAAGTGGCGAAAGGTTCTTTTTCCGAGCATTGACCATTGTATCTTGTATTGAACTTGTTGTTGGGCGAGATGTTTGGATGTTGCAAGAAATGGACCACATGGAGGCAAGCTGCATCTTTTATGTCAAGGTTGGTAGGTTTCATCAATTCGAACAGAGCAAAATCAGCATTTTGACCGTCACTTCATTTGGAATAGTCATGCTAATAGTAAATTATGACTTGATAGTTAGCGTGTGATTCATGTAACATCCCGGCAATGTCTTGAGAAAACCATCGCCAGACGTCGTTTCCGTCGAAGAATGAACTTTTTATATCTATCAAACATGAGATATCAGCTGTCGTTCATCTCGATGTATCCCTGTAAACCAACATACAACGTCGGACCGACTGACTGAAATCGCACGACCGTTGGAATCCCCTGCAGTTATACGAAGCAGGATTCAGCTTCAATTGAACGTGCAAGTTGGCTGTCACTCATTCCATTTTGACTTGTAGCTCACTATATAATCTTATGCACTTCCCACTTCTTTTCGTGATCATCTTCCTCAGGTTTCTACAACAGCAAGCCATGGCTCCCGAAACACTTCCTCCAGGTGCTATTCGAGCCGAATCAAGCCGAACGACAGGCGCTTCACACAATGAGCCACTTTGCGAGACACCGCAGCAATGCAGACACCAGTTAGTCCACCGCGACGCTGCAATTGTAGCCACCGAAACTATGACCCAGGACGCACATTTGAAAAAGGTACGTAAAACCGGAAGCAAGAAGAATAGGAAGCAGCATGCGATCGGATGTGAGTCAATCCATATCTGTATAGACGATGGTCAACTGAGAATATGACGCACAGCTGGCGTACGTAGAGAGCTACGTGACCAATTCATCGCTTCCTGTAATGGCGAATCTCCATGGTCGACCAGGGCATTTGTCCGCACAGTCCGTGAAATTGAACATCACGATGTTGTCAGTTCTGGGATTTTTGCAGACGAATTTCGTGATAAACGTCCCCGGGAATGGACCACACAGGCTCTAAAGACCTTAGAGGAGGCTACGCAGTCGTATATGGTTGAGGTACTACCCGGATCTCACTGTAGAAGCAGCATCTAATTTCCTTGAGGTTTTCAACATGTCAGCTACTATGGCAAGACAAGGAGGTCGGGTACAGCTTGAACAGTCAGACATGCGTCTAGCCTTGAATATGGCCAAAATGGCCAAAGGATGGTTTTCACGCACCGCTATAGAGGGAACGCAACAACTAATCAGGAAACCTCATGCCGAAGTCCGAGAAGAGAAAAAGCGGGGTGTCGAGTTTCCTGGGCGCAACAAGGTGCAGGCTGCGATCGAAAGACACCCGGCAATGGTTCGCGAAAATCAAATGGATGGCTGCCTTCCTTGCCAAAATGGCACCGCAAACAATGCACAGACACGCTGGAGGCGCAAAGGCAAGGGTACACCACCACCCAAACCGGCGCCACCTCGGCCCGAATCGCCACCTGTGCCATCTGATGACGAAGAGAGCTCCGAAACAGAAGGTATGCCACCTGCATATATGCAGATGCATACTCCGCTTCCCAACGCTCAATTTTTGCCAAGGATCGCATGCGCAATAAAGATTCCATTCCAGATTTGCTGACTCATGATGGTCCATTCACAAGTTAGTACACTATCAGCTGCGTGGTAATGCATCTGACAGCCATTTTGATGACGAGGGCAGCCGTTTGAGTGAATCTAACGGCGAAGACGAGAGTTGACTGAAGGGAGCTGGAATTTTGAGTATTATCATTATCTACAATCAGCGGACACTTTAAAGTATATTTTGAAGGGTATATTTATATGCATCATTAAAGAACGATGTAGTAATAAAGGAGAATGTACATCAATAGCACAGAAAGGCTGCCAAAAGACCATTATTGATATACTATGCCAAAGGGAATGGTTCTATATTGCGGATACGCCTGTGGCAAAATGAGCGTCAACGGAGCGTTAACCATGTTTGGCTTAGCATCATGGTTAATCTGGATGGCGATTGGTCGCAGTGATGCATAAATGATGTACAGGCTGCCTTGATAGGCAAAAGCGAAATCGATACACTCCCTGCCCGTTTCTGAAACTGAGTGTCAACAGAGCGTCAATGACTTTTGGTCTTGTAAGTCAGGTAATTATTCAGAGACTTGGCCATCTTGATGCATACTTAGAGTATTGGCCGCCTTTATCGGCCAAAGGGAAAGCAACACGCTCCCTGCCTGATCATGAGAACGAGCATCATTGGAGCGTCAACAATTTTTGGCCTTGCATTATGGTTAATCAAAGCGCTATGTGGCCGTTAATGGCTATATACAAAGTTGTGACCGGTTTTATAGGCTAAAACGTTCAGTGTCACTGGGTGGCAGCTTTGAAGATGAACTGAATTGTGGTTGTCCGGGAGGCTGTCGCGGGAAGGTTGCTTTTTATCTGCCTTTAAAGGCTACCAAATCCCGGTTTATAGATGTCTGCGATCATTCGCCAATTAGATTACCCAAGATGCAAGACCAAAAATCATTGACGCTCCGTTGACGCTCATTTTCAGATTGGGGCAGGGAGTGTGTCACTTTTTGATTTGCGTATAAATGCAGCCGATACGTCATTTATGAACGTCTACATCCAATTGCCACTCTGATTGCCCAAGGTGCAAGACCAAAAATCATCGACTCACCGTTGACTGTCATGTTCAGGATGGGGCCGGGAGTGGTTCTCGCTTGTTTTTGATCAGAAAGGCGGCCAATACATCAGAAAAGGACAATGATATACCAATGTCAAGATTTGGCGATGAGCAATAGGAAATCTGAATGCGACCAGAAATAGAAATACCCGAATACCGGAACCGGAGATTGGAACTGATGGGTGTAGCCAAACCCGGCAAGACCCACCGGTTGATGAGTACGGGTCCGGGTTTGGCCCTCCAAGATGCAGCGGGTCGGGTTATTGGACGGGTTTGGAACCGAACCGAACCGTTTCAGCGGTCCGAACCCGGACCGCTGGCGGGTCACCCGGACCCGTTGCTAACACTACCCTACCTGTATATTGTACTTCTTCCTTATCAATCCTATCCTGCTCTTACCCAATGGTTTGTGCATCACTACCAGTGGCCTGTGAGGCTCATTTGGGGGAAATAAGATTATGGAAATCTAGATTAAGCTCGTGCAGCGGAATGTAGGTGAGGGAGATCTGGATCAAGGTCTTCGTCCAGCGGGAACAAAGTCATGCACTTCTAAGTGTTCGCCTAGCAGGATTTTAGTTATGGAGATCTGGATCAAAGTCATCGTCCAGCAAAAACGTAGTTACAGAGATCTATATCAAAGTCTTCCTACAGCGGGAAAACATTTACAGAGATTAGAATTTCGGTTATAGAGATCTAGAGCAACATCTTCATCCAGCAGAATTAAGGTTACAGACATCTAAGTGTTTGCATAATAGAATGTCGGTTATAGAGACCTAGATCAAGATCTTCATCCAGGGGAAATAGAATTACGGAGATTAGAATTTCGGTTATGGAGACCTAGATCACACACTTTGCCTAGCAGAGTATAATGGAGAATCACTGAAGATCCGGGCCCCAACTAGATACATATACTATGATGAGTGCACTCTGCAGGACACTCTCCCTTCCTCCTCCTACCTCTTCTGCTATGCTTTCAACAACCCTCATCCATTACCTTCGAAATGGGGAGAAGAAACATTCAGAGATCCAGGAGCGATGCAGTGGCCAAATCCAATGCCACCAGCTGATCGACGAGAGTGCTCGAGGCAAAGTAAGATAGGGAGGAAGCGGAAGAAATCCCTTGTTCTAGAAGCGAAGATGAGTATACTGAAACACCACGCCCTTCATCCAAGTCCTCATCTCAGCCGCTGGTAAGCTTATACCCCGTTCCCTGGGTGCCATGCTAATGTCGGATATAATCCACCAGATGTGGAACGAACAGACGACCAACTCTCAGATGTACCGGATGATTTCGAGGATATGGATGACAAACTTCACCGTGACTTGGTCACTGCTACTCAAACACCTCCAAAGTCAAACGCGGCCACCAGACACGTGTCGGCTGCTGCTGTAAAACCACCATAGCAGACCATACTGAAAGCACCCACTAGTCTCTCGTTGCCCTCCTCCTCATCATCGCCATCCGTGGATAAACCCCTGTCAACGCCGGCATCTGGTCCTGTGAGTTACAAGCAAAGCAATAGTTCTAGTGAAATGGCCTTCATGGCCGTGACCTTCCATTCAAGCCCTCGAAGTTCCCAGCAGATACGTGTTGCACCTAATCAATATTCTGAACCTCGGGAGGCCAACAAGACTAAACCAGGACAGCATTCGAGTGGTATCGACCAGTTCGAGGGTCCATGGATTAGACAAGTTGCGGAACACGCTTCCATAACCGCCAGGTGGAAGACATTGTTCAATAACTCCTTCCCTGACGATGTTGAAGAGCTGGCTGCTGCTGCCTGGATGACGGCCCACGGATTGTGGAAGTGCAGCGATAGTGTCCCCAAACAACCGGCTCTTGAACACGTGTCCTATGCAAGTCCCATAGATGTTCTGTGGTTCTATTATTGACCATGAGCTACAGATCAGAAGATTTCACAATTCCGTGCGAAGCACCGCAGTCTTGCAGTATGGCATAAAACTGAAAGAGATTCACCAACTCCTGGAGATGGAGTCCCCAAAGAGGAAGGGCAAGGTCCGCTGGCTGCTCGTCAATGAACAATATATCTTTGACATGACATACCTAGAGGCTGGTATCATACATCCACTGCTATGAATAATGCTGATATATATCGTCAGACTCGCAAGGAGCCATACGTTAGCAGCTACATCGCCACCACCATTCACCACTTTCTTTCGAGGTGAACAAATCCCTGGGCATCCAAGATTCGTGCAGCCTGGCACAAATGTCACCGGAGTTCGTCTTTCTAATGGCAACACCCTTCCAATGGCACCTCCGCTTCTACATTGCCGCGGGCAAGGATGTACAAGCGCTGCTGATTTAACTCGATAAACGCCGGTGGTGATTGATCTTTCCAATGGCGGCTGCACAATGACTGACCGTCGCAGCGATCTACAAGAGGCATCTGGAGATGGGGGATAGTGCGTATACGACGCCTGAACCGTCAGATAATACCATGGCCTTGATCAGAAATATGGTTCTACTTATAAGAAGACAAAATGGCAAGGCAGTCCAATGTATATGGCTCCCAACACCGATGGCATTGCCCGCATGCAAGGAAAACATCGGCATGAAGAAAGAAGGACGAGTGGCTTTTGATGCGTGGCACGACTCGGATGAGTCTGAACGATGGCCATCATCTGTAAGGTTAGGAAGCATACCGGAGGTCATGCGCCCCATGCTACCTAGTTCAGAGTTGAATGCACCGCACCTGGAGTAGTATTGACTGTAAGGTTCGACAGGACAGTGTCCGTAGGTTTGGCTACAGAATGGAATGCAGTTTGCAGTGTGGAGTTACGGTTTGGCTAAGGAATGGAATTTAGTTTTGCGGTGTCGGGTAATGGTTTAGCTAAGGAATGGAATTAAGTTTGCAGTGTGGGGTTATGGTTTGGGCAATGGACAAGACGTGCTGCTAAAAGTATTATATTTGGTAGTGAAAGCTTATATTTTAGTGTGAATTGTATAGTGCAGTAGCTCCCTTCCAGCTACCGGAAGATCATGATCATCATGCCATAGCTCTCGTAGACTACTGCAACTCTGTGACCATCATACCATCGCTCCACTGGAAATTGTTCAATAATACTCATAGACTACCGCAACTCTATGATCATTGTGCCATACCTCCACTGGGAATGGTGCCATTGCTCTCGTAGACTACTGCAACTAGGTAACCATAGTCCCCTACCTCCACTGGAAATTCTACCATAACCATTGTAGACTACCACAACTCTATGATCAATGTTCCATAGCTCCTCTGGAAATTGTGCAACAGCTGCACTAGAACTCCATTGACCAATGTGCGATAGTTCATGCGGAAATTCGATGAATATACGGATCGCAGTATATGATGCCCATTCAGAACATTCATAGATGTAGTGTGGACTCGACTTGTAGTTGCTGCAGGTGAATTGTGATATTGCAAAATGTCCCTCCTTCTTCCGGGAGCGTAATCCAATCCTATAGAGTTAGCGTGGGCTCGACTTGTAGTTGCCGCGCACTCACAGTGCTATTGTAGAATATCCACCCTCCATCTAGCGGCACTGCAGCGTTCCCTATACACACAGCGGCTGAATACAAGTGGTCACATTGGATAGTGGAGGTCTCCGTACATCCACCGGATATCCCGATATCCCTTCTACCAATGCATAGAGGCTGCAGGGTTGCACAAGACATGATCAGTCCGATGATAGTCCACTCATACACCCACCGGTCGTAAATCCATCCTTCAGCCCACCCGCAGATGTCGATGGACCGACTATGGATGACTATAGGCTGGGCGTCATGCAGGGGTCCACCGGAAGCTTGCTAAGAGCTGCGTGTGTGGGCGAGTGTGCGTAGTGCGGTCTATAGTCGGTTTACACTTTTGCGGATGTGTACCTCAGGTACCAGTTCAGTGATCTTGGGGACTTGTAGCAGATCCTCCTGGTATCTTATGAATTGTTCTTTTACCTCTTCAAACTGGATGTTGTCTTTCACCAATGCAACTAAACCTCTGTTTTTCTCTTAATCATCATTCAATACCAATCATACTTAACTCAGAGGGTTACCTGATACTGTAACTCCAGACAATACAATACAACTTCCAGTGCCTACAGTTCTAATCAATTGCTGATGGAGTTGGTGTCACCAATGTGATGACAATCAAGAGGACCTCTACTGGTTTTCTTATTGTTGCTGCAGCTGGCGCATGTCTGCAAGTCAAAGGAATGCCTAAACAATAATGTCCCTGACAATTTCCTGGTTCCTTTAGATTGCAATTAGTAAACCAACCAAAATGAAGTCACAAGGATATCATCCAGTGGAGTCAGAATACAGGGTTATCATTGCTAATTCATCCTTGGTGACCTCAGTTCCATACAGATTCCAGGGGCAAGGTATGTTGGACTGTTTCTGACATTCTTCTTTGAATGCATCAGCAAAATGTAAATTTATTTAGAAGCCATAACTGAACAACTCAGCAACTCTGAATAATCACACCAAACCTGCTAGATACTTCTAGATGCTCTTAGATAGATGGAATACAGAGTGATGTACTCTCAGGTACACTGAGACAACTTCTCCAATACTCTCCAATACTTTGAAAGGTGTGGAACTGAATGCATGAATGTCCTGAAAATTGTACTATTAGTTGTATTCAAATGCTACAAAATCAATCTATTTGAATGTACAAAATTTCAGAGGTGTTGGAACTAGTGACTGCATACCCGTGACTACTGTGGTACACCTCAACCATGGAGAAGTACTATACTTGAGTGATTAGAATCATGTCGATATGAAATAGTTCAGCTTGTGAAACTATCTGACTCCTGCACACCTTTATTCAGGAATTCTAACTAATATACAGTCCAAGAGGTATCTAAATCCACATGACTATTTACAAGCAATAAGCTATTGATTCTGTCCAATACTGCATTCTCTTGCACCAAATGTGCTGGTACAACAATTGCTCCAATGGGTACAATATGCATCATATTATTCATTTTCATAATATGGATTAACCCAACAACACATTGATCATAACCGTGCAGATCATGGAATCATGTTGCAATTTCCACTGCATCCTTCTGAGCTTGAGGATGAAAAACCCATTGTTGAGTCTTTTTAACAGCTCTAAGAAAAGGTCAAGATAGTTATTCCAGAAAGTGGATGTTCCCGAAGTTGGAGGATTCCAGAAAGTGGAGGCCAGCAAAAGTATAATTCAGGAAAATAATGAACTCAGCCTTGGAAGGTGTTAGCAAGGTCACATTCCATATATTGGATCTGGATGTTATGAGATTCAGGCGTGATCCCTTGGTTGGCATTGGTATCTTGGACTTTACAATTAAGTTCCAGACACTTAACAGAAGTTGGGCAGTGAAATGGTTAATGGTAGTACAACAGCCAATTCTGAAGAAAATGCATATACTGTCTATGAGTACATTCCCATCATATCTGAGTGCAAGTCGATTAACTTCCTCTGCCCAGTCCAGTTATGCATAAGAATGGAATTGCTGTCCGAAGTCGTGCATTCCATAATCTACTGATCAATTCCAGCGTAATGATAATCTGATACTTCTGCATACTCTGCAGACATGAATGTATTTCAAATGATGTACCTGTTGTAATACAAGGCAGAAACAATAGCTCTTGCTAGTAAAGGTGATACTATAAAGAACAGGCTCTGCATGTATTTTACCATGAATTCATATTGGATAGTAGGTTGACATGAGTTGTGAACTCAATCTCATATGAGCCTCAAAGGGCAACATACAATAGTGTCACCTCCATATAGTGAAAACCTGTATACCTGTTATTATACTTGAGAATCAGTCGAATGTAATTCGGTTTGTTGGTAGATCAATATTTCACTTTCACATTGTAGATATATAGACAGTTAGAAATATCAGTGGTGCAATTGTCACCTGAATCCATTTGCTGAATTGACTCTAATATATGGCACACAAGATACTTCTTTAGCTATTCAATATGTATTGTGCACTCATCGATGGTTTTCCAGAGTTTATGCATGTTCAATGCTTCCCACCAAACTTCAGTCTTAGTCTGGTGGACGGAGAAATCCTTCTTTAACGGCATCTACACAGGTGAAGTGATAACATTAATCACTCTCTCCTGCTGATCCACAACACCATCCATATCAGCCATACTCCTGATGCTGGCATTGTTCTCAGGATTGAATTGACAGACCAGAAATTCCATATACTTCGGGAGAGACATTTTTGCTGCCCTAGACACCTCGTCCTCTGTAGAAGTCTTCTTTTGAGCATGGATTTTAGAGTGCATACTCCTGGAACCTGTTGCCTTAGTCTCTATTTCCTGCAGAAGTTGTCACTCATGAGATTGGAATAATTAATCAAAAAGCTTGAATTTAACATGTGTCACTTGATGCATTTTGTACTTTAATTGCACTTTTGTCTTCTTTGGATTAGCATTGGACCATTTGGTTGCTGCTTCCGAGGCTGTATTCAGGCGCACCAGAAATTGCTTTCACTATGTTGTAGTAACCTTTTCAGCCCTATACTTATACACATCCATTGCAGCTCAAATTTTATAATACTTTTATACTCATATCTCATGAGATTGTTTTGCCAACTGTTTATCCACATTGGCCTTCACAGACTTTGACATTTTGTGATCGTAAAAAGCACCATTCTTCTTCCAAAATTGCTGGAGTGCATCATCTAGTGCTTTGAAGAATAGATCAGAGTGATTATGTCGGCTAACAAGCAGAGAGAATGTACACTATGCATGCACTGCATCCACTTCCATTTCTTCAGAGGCTGTTTCTGCTGCAGTTTTCTGTCTTTATTGTAGCGGACAAGATTTGAAGCGCAATTCACTTCCAGTGCATTGACTATATTTGGGACATTGCTTCCCTGGCAGATGCTAGTTACAAAAAAACCAAATAGTCAAGACATGATATGGAGACCTGGATATTGTAGTACTGATGTGAATCAATTGTTGAACTGATTGTTGACATTTCTAGCTATCAGGTATTTGAGCAGCCAGTGCAATAAGTCCTCAATTCAACCTAGTTGCATCTAATGCAATTAATCTGGCGGCCAAAGCTGACGAATCTTACAGAAAGGGTATTGGCAGAACTGGTTACATACTGAGTGAACACTCAGAGTGTGCAGTGGATCAATATTAGTTTCCGCCAGAAGCTCTGAGTAAATGTATTGATCTGTTCAGATATTGAGTGGTTGACAGCTTTTAAACCCGATAAGCACACCATTGGGAATTTCACACATTAGTAGTGTTGGCAACGGTTCCAGGTTACCCGGCTTGGGTCCGGGTTGGAACTGAACCAAAGGCCCCGGTCTGAGTCAGGAACCGCCAAGCAATCGGAACCGCCTGGTCTCGCCGGGATTGTTACCTGTGGTTTTTTGGCCAGGTTGAACTCCGACCGCGGTTCCATTTCAAGGTTCCTGCAACTTCGGCTCCAATTAAGTATCTGAGTTCTGATTGTATCGTGACATGATGAATGTGCAGATTGTGCAGTTTTACGAGCTCTTTCATCTCCAGCATCCAGATTGGTGATACAATTGATATTCATTGAGTGGCTGTGAAATTGAGGCAAATGTTTAGCGAAATACGTGGGTTTTCCATAGCGACTCAATGAATATTGGTCTGATTGAAAATCTGAATGCCAGAGGTGCAAGAGCGGCTTAAACTGCACAATCTATGTATTGATCATGTTGCGGTATGATCAGAACTACAATACTTAATTGGAGCCAAAATTGTGAACTTGGAATGCCGGGTTTGTGGTGGTGAAACCGGCCCATTTCAAATGGTCCGGGTTTTTCGTGTGGTAAGACCCGTTGCAACAGTCCGGTTGCGGGTTGAACTCGACCCGCAACTGACCCGCAAATTTGGACCTGTTGCTAACACCACACATTGGGTATAAGCCATTTGAGACTTGAGCAACAATGTCTTATTCTGGATCATTTTCAACCCTGGCAGCCAAAAGAGGATAATATTGAACATGGAATGCATCAGCACAATCCCAATCCAAGCCAAGACCAGATATGTTAAGATCTATTAGTTGGGACAACACAGTTTGAACCATGTGATGCCATGCCACATCTGTGTTTTTGGTACCTGTCAGAGCATATGGGATCAGCCAAACATGAATGCTGACACAATATTGAGATGTACAGCAGATACCTATTCGTATATCACCAATAGTGAGATACAGTTGGCAGGTATGTTAGTCACCTGAATAATTGTTCAAGTGAGTTTTGTCAGATGTACAAATGACTGGCACAATAGTTGCTTTGGCAGGAAGTGAATTTTGCATATCCCACCCACATTCACCCATATTCATCTCGCAGTATCTTTCGTGACTTTCCGAGTCATGGATTTGCACCTCCTCACATCGGAGGTGCTTCTGCAATGGGAGATGGGTTACAAGGAACTCTGTACATTTGAAATTATTAGTGAAGTATAATATTCCAAAAATATATAACTGATCTTCGATCGTACTATGATTGCTGAGGCGGATATCAATTTCAAAGAGTTGCGTTTGTAGTACATCAGCTCATTGCAATCATTTAATTTTCATGTTGCCTAGTGCATGCCTCAGTTCTTAATTGGTCTATCATTTGAATCGCTAGCTAACTAAGTTAGTCTGTTGAATGGTGTATGTGGAACCAAAATGGATTGCATAGATTCCTTTGTTCTGAGACTTTGCAAAACGCATTGTACACTCCAGGTGTTTTGCCTTATGCTGTCCCCCTGCGTTTTGCACTCCAACTATCTTTCTATAAGCCTTTGTCTGTGTTTGATTAGGGGTTCATGTCAGATTTGTCTTCTGGGGGTCAACCATTTCTTCTTTGAGAGTAATCTCAGATGATGCTGTACCATGTGCATTGTCTATTGGTTGATCATTAGGCGACAAGCTCATTGGTGGCCATTTAGCTGCATCTACTGCAGTGGACCAAGATGGCTCAGGTCCATCCCAGTGTGTAAGTGGTAAAAGGGTGTTAGGTAACAGCCTGTCATTTATCGGTATTGGGTAATATTGGTTCTAATGAGGTTCCAGTCAGATTGTGTCATGCAAGATCATTTTGCCGATAAAGAATTTGACACTATTCCGGAGGGTGCTACCTGCATTTGAGTGATTATCAGTATATACTGACTTGGTAGAATCATGTTGGTGCTTCAGAGCGTGCCTTGGAGCCTTGGAAATATTGGTTTGAAACCGAGAGAACTCAAGTTAGTGTATCACATGGACAGTGGCATTGTACCCCACCGGCTACAGAGCGAAGGTAACACAAAGTCAGCTTACTATCAGTTTCATCAGCAAGATGTAAAATGCTACAAAAGCTACATAGAAATCGCCCTCATACTCCTGTCCACCTTACTGGTGCTCCTAAGTAATTCCAGACACTCCCAGGCCCCTCTGAACATATGCAATGAACTTTCAGATGCTGCAAGCGCATTCTCAGGTGCGCCTGAAAGCGCCTGCAGTTATGAAGGTGGATTCAAGATACTACTATATTTGACTTATAGCAAAGTCAAATTTTGACATAGCTGAGACTTCTGTGCAAGTCTGTGGGAGACTTCAGAAGCAGCTGAGACCTACTGCACAGGTCTGTAAAAGAAAACAATAGCATCCGATGAGACCATTGTGCAGCTCTGCGGGAGACATTAAACTCGGTGCAGTTATCTCACATCAGTGGTTTATATGGTCCGATAACCACCAGCAATTCCCACTATCATATTTGTCGCTGTTACAAACACAAGAAGATTTCATACATCATAATATGGCGTGTAATATCTGTCTAGGTCTATGGATATATATACATACAGTCAATCAGGATGAAGACTGTGCTTGAGCACAATTGGAGGAGCACCTGGAGTTGCCGATTGAGTGAATATGGAGATGCACTGTCACACAGTGATGGAGTGAGTTTGGAGATGAACTTGGCACCTGACATCAGGTGAACTCAGAGGTGAGTTTGGGGGCTACGATAGAGCAAGCTGGGTGATGGACTTGGAGCCAATGATCTTGGGAACTGGAAGGTGATGATGAATTGCATTTGGAGATGCACTTTGTGGCCGAGATTGAGTGCACTCAGAGATGCAGTGGAAAGTCATGATTGTGTGAACTTGGAGATGCACTCCTGGGTCGTAGTTGATCAAGGTTTCTATTGCCATTATAGGCCAAGATTATATGAACTTGGAGGCCATACTGAAGCGAGATTGGAGATGCAAGTGCAGACCATGGTCAAGTGAACTATGTGATGCACTTGGACACAGTGATTGAGTGAGTTGCAATTTGCCTGCTAGGGTTGAGATTGAGTGGACTCCCAGCTGCATGTGGAGGAGGTGATGGTGTGCACTTACAGTTGCACTCTGAAGTTGGAAATGAGCAAGTTTGGTGATGCACTTGGAGGGAACAATCATATGAACTTGAAGTCTGGGATGGAGCAAGGTTGCAGATACACACCAAGGCCAACGTAGTTGGAACTCTGAGATCACCCTGGAGGTAAGGATTGAGTGAAATTGGAGGTGTACTTACAGATGGTCAATTGGGGGGTGGTTGATCTGGCGAAAATAGATCATCAGGGAGGCAGGACAGGAGCTGAGACTCAATTTATTGTTTAACTCGTAATCTTCAGAATATACAGCGCAGAGTACCACAACGCCTGTGAAGAGATGAATGATTAGAGATGAGAAACTGAATGGAAGTGGGAGACAGTTGATCTTGGATTGATGATTTACTTGGAATATGCTGTACTCAGCGGTAACTCATCATTGTCATCGGAAAAAGTGCAAATCAACTATAGACTGCGCTACGCGCACTCACGCAGTCACGCAGCTCATAGCGAGCTTCCTGTGGTCCCCTGCGCAACAGGGCAGCCTATAGTTGTCTAAAGTCGATTCATAGAGTTTTGCGCGTGGGCCTATAGAACTATATACAGCTGGCGGCCGGAGATGGACCTATACCAATCTTCACTGCCTGCTGTCTTCACTGCTATACTGGTACTGTACACTATTGCTGAGAGCCCGCTTGAGCGCCTGCTTGAGAGCCTGCTTGAGAGCCTGCTTGAAAGCCTGTTTGACAGCCTGGTTGAGAGCCTGCTTGAAAGCTTGCTTGAAAGCGTCTTTGAAAGCCTGCTTGAGAACCTTCTTGAGAGAGCCTCGCATTGGGAGGAGTAGAGTTTTCCACGGGAAACTTTTGGCCGATGGAAAACCCTGAGTTTGTGGAAGCTTTGGCTCATAGAAGGCTCTAGGTCTGTGGAAGCTTTGGCTAGTAGAAGGCTCTAGGTCTGTAGAAGCTTTGACTAGTAGAAAGCTCTAAGTCTGTGGAAGTTTTGATGCTGACGTTGACGTAGCCAACCTACTTGTATAAGTACAATGATCACAATCGCCAACACCATCACCATTGCCATTGCCATTGCCATTGCCATCTTCTCCGTCAACCCCGGACCGAATGCACACACATACGCCCACACTCAATGGGAAGCGGGCACTAGATTCCGCTGGAAAATCTGAGTCGGAGATCTGCTCTCCCCTGGATCCAATTGTCCACCTTTCCTGTGGAATCTAAGACTACAATTGTCAACACCGTGAGGATGAGGCATCTTGAGATCATGTCGCAGTGGCCGCGCGAGAGATGATGTTCAGACTATGATATCGACCGACGTCAAGATTTCGGCCACCATATGCCGCCTGCCATCTGCCACACACCACACGTCACATGCCGCCCGCTAAACACTGCCCACTATACGCCACCTGCCTCACGCCTCCCGGTGCCTGTCTTCTGAAACTCATGAGGTCTCTGGATCGAGCATGCAGGAGTGTACATGGGAGCGTATAGTCAAGCAGGCTGGGAGCAACGGGGACGACGGGTAGCAGGAGGGGAGCTCCGCCATCTAGCCGGCCAGCCCGGAGGCGGAGGGGATTAAGGGACTGTCATACTCTAAGTAGAGTGAATACAGTATGATTAAAACAAAACAAAAGCAGGCTGGGAGCGTGTTATCCACTGCAATTGGGAGTGTACTTGAGAGCGTGCTCGGGAGTGTGATTGAGAGCGTCTTGAGAGCATACTTGGGAGCGAATAGTCAAGCAGACTGGGAGTGTGCCATCGAGTGCAATTGGGAGTGTACTTGAGAGCACTCTTGGGAGTGCGATTGAGAGCGTCTTGAGAGATTACTTGGGAGCGTATAGTCAAGCAGGCTGGGAGAGTGTCATCGAGTGCAATTGGGAGTGTACTTGAGAGTGTGCTCGGGAGTGTGATTGAGAGCGTCTTGAGAGCATACTTGGGAGCGTATAG
>Ga0307512_10003915_pt1 | contig 16688 bp, 8 predicted proteins | sample 14_EM_MG_FD_200267 | JGI IMG/M metagenome (GOLD analysis project Ga0307512, IMG submission 200267) | Populus trichocarpa ectomycorrhiza microbial communities from riparian zone in the Pacific Northwest, United States - 14_EM | ecosystem: Host-associated > Plants > Roots > Unclassified | place...
ATTCGTGGACTTAGTTGAGGGAACCGTTTTGTACAAACCCGGACCGAACCGGCCAGGTCCGGGTTTTCATGGAACCGCTATAATAGAAACGGTCCGAAAACGGAACCGTTGCTAACACTAGCTATACTCAGCAGAATTCATCTTAAGTATAAGGAACATGTTGGCAGCTAATTATTCCATTCTGACATGAAGCTAACTATATAATCCTCAGAACTTCTCACTTCTTTTCATAATCATCTTCCTCTCATATTCCACACCTGCAATTCTTGGATACACGACCACCTCGGCCAGGTCCGAGCGGATCCAAACCTTGCCGATTGACAGCCGCTTCATCTAATACGTCACTTATCGGCACACAGCAGGAACGCAGACACCAGTTACTCCACTGCGACTGTGCCAATGAAGCCACCTAACATATCACCCACGATGCACATTTAAAAATCATCCATAAGACTGAAAGCAGCACAAATCAAATGCAGCATCCAGGTGGATGTCAGTACATCCATACCATAGTCAACAGCCGGCAATTCACCCTATACCGTATGGCGGGTGTACGCTGTGAGCTATGTGACCATTTAATCACTGGGCGTAATGAGAAGCATCCATGGTCGACCAGGACATTTGTCAGCAAAGTCCGTGAAATCATACATCACGATGTGGTCAGCTATGGGATTTTTGCTGACCAATTTCCGGAGATGCATCCCCGAGAGTGGAAGAAACAGGCTTTAATCACCTTAGAGGAGGCTACGGAAGTGTATATGGTTGAGATACTAGCCACATCTCATTGCTTGAAGCAGCAACTCATTTCTTGTAGGTGTTCAACATGTCTGCTATGATGGCAGGGCAGCGTAGTCGTGTACAGCTGGAACAGTCCGACATGCCCCTGGCTATGAACATGGCCAAAATTGCCAAAGAAGGGTTTCCGTGCGCTGCAATAGAGGAAACGCAATATCTGATCAACAAACCTTGCACTGAGGTCCGAGAAGAGAAGCAGCGGGATGTTGAGTTTCCTTGGCATAAAAAGGTAAATGCTGCGATGGAAAGACATCCGGCTATGCTTCGTCAGAACCACCCGCCCGGATGCCTATTTTGCCAAAATTGCACTGCAAACAATCTGCAGACACGCTGGAGACACAAAGGAACAGGTACATCTACGCCTAACAGACGCAGACAGCAGACTCCAGAGCCGACTCTAGAGCCAACTCCACATACGACGCCACCTCTGCCCGGAACACTACCCACCTCAACCGGTATCAATTCCGGTGCTCAGAGTCTCAAAATCATCAATTTGCCGGCCACATATGCATATTCACGTATATCTCTTTCCTGTACTGAATCTTTTACCCTCGATATATCTGCCCGGGATAGTGAACACAACACAGATTTCGATCCAGATTTGTCGCCTGATGTAGGAACATCCACCGGTTGGTACACTATCGGTGGTGTGGTAATGCAGCTATCATCCATTTTGAAGACCAGAGCAGCCAATTGAGCGAACTTGGCAGTGATGACTAGCATTGATCGAATGGCACAGCATTTTGGAGATTATTATTATCCTGAATTCGTGGATACTGTAAAGTATATTTTAAAGCATATATTTCTATGTATTATTATGGAACAATGTAGTGATCAAGAAGAAAGTAAATCAAAACGCTAGAAATGCTGCCAAATCTAAGTGAATGATAGACTATGCCAAATCAATTGAGTGCATATTGTGGATAAACCCATGGCAAAATGAGCGTCAACTGAGCGTTAATGATTGTTGGACATGTGTCTTGGGTAATCTGGGGGACGATAGGTTGGAAATTGTCATAAACGAAGTATTAGCTGCCTTCATAGGCGAAAGAGAACGTGAAACGCTCCCTGTGCCATCATGAAAATGAGTGTCAACGGAGCGTCAACTATTCTTGGTCATGTATCGTGGGTAATCTGGGGGGCGATAGGTTGCAAATAGTCATAAACAAAGTATTGGCTGCGTTTATAGGCAAAAGAGAATGTAAAACGCTCCCTGTCCCATCATGAAAATGAGAATCAACAGAGCATCAACGATTCTTGGTCATGTATCTTGGGTAATCTGCGGGGTGATAACTTGCACATAGCCATAAACTAAGTATTGGCTGCCTTTATAGCCAAAGAGAAAGTGAAATGGTCCCTGCCCCATCATGAAAATGAGCGTCAATGAAGTGTCAACGATTGTTGGCCTTCCATTATGGTTACTAACAGTGCGATGTGGCCGTTATTGTCTATATACATGGTTTTGACTGTTCTGGTATGCTAAAAGGCTCACGGATACTTAGTGGTAGCTCGGTAACTGAAATGAGTTGTGACTGTCCTGGAGGATGTGGCGGGAATATTCTGTACATATCTGCCCATAAAGGCTGCCATATTCTTGTTCATGGATGCGTGTGATCAAGCGCCACTCATATTGCCAACGATGCAAGCCCCAAAATAGTTGATGCTCCGTTGAAACTCATTTTCACGATGGGGTAGGGAGCGTTTCGCTTGCTTTTTGTGCCATAACGGCGGCCAATACTTTGTTTATGACTATATTTCACCTGTCGCACCCCCAGATTACCCAAGATACACGACCAACAATTGTTGACACTCCGTTGACGCTCATTGTCAGGATGCGGTAGGGCGCGGGTTTCTATTCATTTCAATCATTAACGCGGACAATACATCGAAAATGGACTGTGACGTACCAATGTCAATCTTTTACGATCAACAGTTGCATATCTAAACGCACCCATTAATGTAAAACCCGAAATGCGGAACTGGATATTGGAGGCGACAGGTCAGGCCAAACCATGCAAAACCCGCGGGTTCACTGGTATGAGTCCGGGTTTGGCCCGCCAACAGTCCGCAGGTCGGGTTTTGGGATGGGTCTGGAACCAAACCGACACATTTTTGCGGTCCAAACCTGGACCGCTGGCCGGTTAGCCGGACCTGGTGCTAACACTAGCCGTATTTGCCTGCCTGAAGTGGCGAAAAGTTCTTTTTAACAGCAAAGACCATTGTAGCTTATGTTGACTTTGTTGTTGGGCGAGATGTTGGATGTTGCAAGATACGGACGATATGGAGGCATGCTGCCCATCATCACCAGCCATCTTTTCCCTGGAAGAATGTCCTGTTTAGATCTGACGATCATGAGATTTCGGCGGTCGTAGACCGCTATTCATCCCTGTCAACCAACAACCAACATCAGACCAACTTACTGCAAATCGCGGGATGGTGGGAAACCCCTGCAACTTGCAGCCATACCCAGCAGGATTCATCTTGAGTTGAAAGTACAAGTTGGCTGGTACTTATTACATTCTGACTTGAAGCTAACTATGTATTCCGCAGGTCTTCCCACTTCTTTTCGTTATCATCTTCATCTCCTATTCCACACCAGCAATTCATGGTTACCCACACACTTCAGCAAGTTGAGAGCGGATCCGAATCGAGCCGATCGATGGGCGCTTCATCCAATGCGTCACTCGCTGGCATACAGCAACAACCGAGACACCAGTTAGTCCACCATGACGCTGCCAATGCAGCCACTGAACATATGACCCTGGATGCGAATTTAGAAATTGTCCGTAAGACCCGAAGCAGCAAGAACAACTAGCAGCATCCAATTGGATGTGTGTACATCCATCTAATGTTAAACGGCCGTCAAGGGACCATTCAACATTCACTGGGTAAACATAGAGATCCAACAGACCAATGTATCGCTGGCCTTAATGGGATACATACATGGGCGACCAAGGAACATGTCCACACAGTCCACAAAATCGAACGTCATGATGTCGTCAGCTCTGGGATTTTTGCGGATGAATTCGGTGATAAGTATCACCGAGACCGGACGACACGGGCTTTAGTCACCTTAATGTAGGCTACAGATGTGTATATGGTTTAGGTGATAGCCAAATCTCATTGTTAGAAGCAGCAGCTGATTTGTGGTAGGTTTTGAACATGTCTCCTACTATGGCAATGCAAGGAGGTCGGGTACAGCTGCAACAGTCTGACAGGTGCCCGGCTTTGAATATGGCCGAAATGGCCATTGCAGTGTTCTTACGGGGCTCATTAGAGGAAATGCAATATCTGACCAAGAGACCTCGCGCTGAAGTCCGAGAAGAGATGAAGTGGGTAGTTGAGTCTCTTGGGCGTAGAATGCTGAAGGCTGCGATAGAAAGTCACCCGGCAATGCTTCGTCAAAACCACATGAATGGATGCGTTCCTTGCCAAACAGGCACTAAATCGATCACGCAGACCAGCTGGAGGCGGACAGGAATGGGTACACCTCCACCGGACGGACACAGCCAGCTGACACCAGAACCGAAGCCACCTCTGCCCAGAATCCCACATGTGTCACCCGGTGACAATGCGCAAGCTCAAAGTTCCCAAAGCGACAATTTGCCACCTGGTTATGTGTATTCACATAGACCTCTTCCCAGCGCTCAATTTTCAAATCTTGATGCATATGCCCAGGATAGCCAGCACGATACAGATTGTATACCAGATATGCTGACTGATGAAGGAACATACACTGGTTAGTAAACTATCTGCTGTGTGGTCATGCAGCTAACATCCATTTTGCACATGACAGCAGCCTATTCAGCAAACCTACAAGTGAGGATGAGCATTGATCCAAAGGAACGGGATTGTTGAGTGGATTGTTATCTGCAATTAGCGGACACTATAAAGTATATTTAAAGGATATATTTGTATGTGTTATTAAAGAACGATGTGGTGATTAAGGAGAAAGTCAATAAACACGCTAGAAAGATTGCCAAAACAATGTGAATGATATACTATGCCAAATCAACTTACTGCATATTGCGAATACACCAGTGGCAAAATAAGCGTCAATAGAGCATGAACGATTTTTGGTCTAGCATCCTGGGTAAGCTGATGGGCAAGAGATTGGGGACAATCATAAAGGAATTACTATCCGCCTTTATAGGAAAGACAGTTAGCGATACCCTCCCTGCCCCATTGTGAAAATGTGCATCAATGGAGAGTCAACTATTTTTGGTCTGCCATCTTCGGTAATATGAGTGGCGCTTGATCACAAGTATTCATAAACCAGGACATGGCATCATGTAATGGCAGATAACCACGGGATATTCCCGCAACAGCCTCCGGGACAGTAACAACCTATTTCATTTACACAGCTACCACTGAGTGTTCTTGAGCCTGTTAGCATACAAACAGAGGAAGAACGATGTATATAAACAATGAAGCCCACATCGGGCGGTGATTAACTATGATTCAAAGCGAACAATGGTTGACACTCCATTGACGCTCATTTTCATGATGGGGCAGGGAGTGTTGCGCTTTCGCTGTTTCCTCTGAAGGGGGCCAATACTTCATTTATGACTATCTGCAACCTATCGCCCCCCAGATGACTGTTACACCTTTGGAGTTACAGTTATATTTCCGGGATCATACAAGATCACTTAATAATCCATATATACATACTTGATCTGATATCACGAACTGTCACTCAGATGTCTATATTGGATCTACCTTCCGGATTTGTTCACTTATTAGTCATATCTCCATTACCCGGCCTGTGAAACAACTGATCCATGACAATGGTCAAGCCAAGCGCGAAGAATATGTGTATCATATTTGGATCAGTACTGGTCTCAGCTTCTCTATTCTCAATGGTTACTCTTTATCGGCAGGAAAGCTTATTCCTGGTCGCCGACCAAACGACTATTCAGTCCTGTTCCAATGGTGCATTCCTACGGAGATGAGGTGTCGTCAATATTAGACTGCCATGGCATCTCGAGATAGGCAGAGTCATATGAGAGATAAGTCGTTAACCAATAATCAATATATTGGAGTCCTGTCGACCAAATGGACTTATACGAATCAACCCTTGGGTTGACCGCGCTGTCTGCATCTGCACGGATACGAGTTGCGATGGATTTGTCCCTAGTGACGCAGAATGCACTCCGTTCAATATATGTCAAAATTACTCAGTTGCAGATCAGTGTATATTTGGCTCCAATAAAGCGTAGTCAAAGTAAGTGTTCCGTCGTTTGCCGCAATTGTTAAACTGTTACATACCCAGTGGGTATATGAGTGGGCATTCTCACTGGCACTTGGTGACAGGAACCTATTGGTTGATAATTGGCTTCAGATAGGCTCGTATCCATACGAGGTATTGCCAACAGCAATTGTGTCACAATACGAGTTCATCACCTTGATGACGTAGTTACTACTCCTGGGAGTTAGAACTCAGCTATCAATGGTAGAGGCAAAAGATGATGAGGCAGTTACATATGTGAACTCCAGTGCTGGCTTTGGCAGTCTTAGGATTGTTAAGGGTGTGGATCGTCTGACATATATTGAACAATACTGACATGGATAAAGGACATCGATTACAACGTCTACAACAATGATCTATCAACAGATACCTATTGACCTTCTCAGCCTGGAGGTTAAGCCTTGACTTTATTGCCATTTATTATCTATTAGTTCTGCATCAAAGTCAACGAGGATACTTCTCCCTTGAAGTCCAGAGTTGCATATTCACTATTCAGTTCTATATCACGGATATATCTATCACCTCTTTATACTTGGTAATTCTTAGTACCTTCGTTAAGGCAAGTCGTTGATTGGGAAGTGAGCAAGATGATGCTTTAGAGTCCGAAGGAAGTCCGAGGACCAATCTGATATCCTGATGGTTCAGAGGTTCCTTCTGGTAGAATACTCCTGAGTCGGCACTACTCCTTCTGCTGAGGCGAAACTACATTGTTGTTTCTTATAGACAAGTCGATACTTAGAGTCGTTGCATTCTTGTACAGTCAGTCCTGCAGTATGAGTGCCGGGTGTTGTGACAATACTTTAGCATCCAATAGAAGTCCGAGAGTCATCACGATGGTGTGGTGGTTTAGATGATTCTTCTTTCAGGCTCTCCTTATGTTGAGCACATCAGCAGTTGATATCTCAAGACGATACTCTTTAGTCGATTCTATCTATCAGGATCATAGATCGGAACAGTCACCACATGTTCTTTGGGTGTTAATCCTTATACTCATCCAGAGTGAAGCCTTATTCATCTTCTTCTTTATCAGTCCAGAATTCGTTATGAGCTTTTATTGATTAGAACCTAGGGTGAATCTCCCAGTGTACCAATGAGCAAGGATACACGACCAACAATTGTTGACCTTCCGTTGACGCTCATTTTCAGGATGGGATAGGGCACATGTCTCTGTTTGGTTTGATCAATAAGGTGGCCAATACATCAAAAAAAGACAGCGACATACCAATGTCACTATTTTGCAATTAACATCAGCATATCTGAATGCGACGATAAATAGAAGAACCCTGAATGCAGAACCGGTGATTGGAACCAACGAGTCTAGCCAAATATAACACAACCCGCAGATGGACAGGTACGGGTGTGGTTTTGGCCCGCCAAGCGGCAGCGCAACAGGTTATAGGTCGGGTCTGGAATTGAACCGACCTGTTTTTATCATCCAAAACCGGACTGCTGGCAGGTTACCCGAACCTGTTGCTAACACTACTTCTGCATAGTAACAATAAATGGTTGAATTAAGCCATGAGGAATCCTTCAAAACAAGAACTACATGCTTCATGAAATGTACGGAGCGAGTACTATGTTCAGTGCAACAACAAATAGAATTGGGCGACGTAGGAGTGTGCTGGGAGATGATTTGTGATATTGCCAGAGGAAGTGTGAACCGTTCGTCAAGTACTCATTGTCACATTCGCAAATGTGGGTATACTGGTCATGATGCTGGAAAACAGCATAGTGACAACTCAAAGAACACTCAGGAATGTTCAAGCAATGCCGTATTTCAGGGAAACCTTGATTTCATTTTCTGAGTTTGTGGGTACAACATACTAAATCAATTTAATGAAGGAAATTTAGTTTTTGCTGATGAACCTACAGCAAGAATGTGAATTGCCAGATCTATTTATCCAAGGTAGGGAATGAAGCCACCATATGGTCTGTGTCTGAAACAGTGGGTGTTACCGATTAGCCGGAGAACATAATTTATAGTAGTGCTGAGACTGAACAAATACATGCAGAGAAGATAATCAGCATCCACCTGATCAATTGCAATGCTTCCTGGGATACAATCACCATTGAGGATCTCCGAAACACGATTAAACTGAATGTAATACATCTCGGATATTCAAAGATACATCTCAAGAACAATATATCAGAGTCAATTCAGTTAATGAATTCAGGTGGTATTTTCTCCACACATATCGCTTACCAGCTACATATTTACAATGTGAATGAGCATATCGATCAATGATAAAAGTGAATTACATTTGACAGCTGCTCCCGCATAATAACAAGTAATCTGGTATTCACCAAATAGTGGAGATACAGTTATATGTTGCACTTTGAAGCTGGTATATTATTGACTCTGGGAATGTATCCAATCATCAATCTGCTACCGGGAAATGGGAAAAAACACACACAGTCTATCATTCATACCTCCAGCATGGTTAGGAAGAGCCAATCTTCCGCCCTGTATTGTAACAGTGAGATCATTTGAGAGAAATGCACATTCATGAAGTTTACAGAAGTATCAGATTAACATTATTCAGAAATGTATCTGTAGATATCTGAATTCCAATCAGTTGGCAGTTATTGGATGAACAACATGATAAGTGCCCACAATAGAATGTATGTGGATTGGTGCTTGTATATTATCAGAATGTATTCACAGATAGTTTTTTTATGAACCTTCAGAATGGGCTATTATACCACTGTCACACATTTCGCAGTCCTACTTCTATTGAGCATCTGGAACTTCATTGCAAGGCACAATATGCCAATGCTAACCAAGTGATCATGCCTGAATGTCAAAAGAGCTGGGTTCAACACACCAAAAGTGAATACCAAGACTGTAATAACACCTTCCAATATCAAGTTTCTTCTGTTCCAGAATTATACATTAGCGGGACTGCACCAAATCTGATTCTTCAATACCAGGTACTCCTGCCAGCTAGAAAAACAAAATTATCCATTGCAAAGAGGTGCAAAAAGACTCAACAATGAGTATAACATCCTCAAGCTCCAGAATGTACAGTAGTAATTCCAACAGAGTACAATGTTCTGTATAGTTCCACTAATTATATTGCCAGGTTTATCTAGGTTGATAAATACACTAAAAACATTCAGATTGTACCAGTCAGAGCAATGGTTAGACTGGTGTATTTGGTGTAAGAGAATGGTATATTACACCGAATTGATGGCATACAGCTTCAAACTAGCCATGTGGGTTTATATATCTACTAGGCTATATATTGATTTGTATGCCTGAATCAAAGTGAGTAGGAGTAAGAGAGTTTGTCAAATTGTGCTATTTGATATAGACATTATAATCCTCAGTCATGGGGAGGTATACTCCATGTCTGAGGTACACTTGAATAGTCTGGGTATGTAGTCAATAGTCCCAATAGCTTTGAAATTTATGTCACTTAATAGTTTGGTATTGGAGCATTTTGAAGACAATTATACACTCTTCAGGATATTCCTGGATTCTATTCCACTCCATCCAGAGTATTGAGAAATACTGGAGAGTAGTCTTGAAGTACCTGAAAGCACAGTATTTTGTATTCAACCTGTCTGGGAGCATCTGGAAGTACCAGGAAGAGTTAGTATAGCTGTTCAAAGTTGCTGAGTTGTTTAGGTATCACTTTCAAACTATTTAACATTTTGGTGATATAGTCTTGCAGTACCAATTACATGACAGAGATATTAATTACCTCAGGAAGGTTGTATACTACTGATATACAAGTGAAGAGAACTTGTCTTTGGTACATAAATATTGCCATTAGTTGATTAACATGTGTTGAGTATACTCATCTTTAAATCAATATATTTCTGATTTAAACAGTAACCTTCCACCATATTAGAGTGTTAGTCGAAGTTCACTGTGCTGGAGTTGAGAGAGTCATTGTGGGAGTGGTGGAAGAGTTGAGTTGTATATAAATATTTAGCTGAATGAATTCTACACCAAAAAGTAACATATATCTTGATGAATGACTTGATGTCTCTGATATAACATGTAATTGTGGGTAATAATTATTGAATGTAAAAACCAACTTTTTGGTATCTAAATCGGTAGTAAAAATCATGTCAGTAAGTTAAGGTTTTCACACCGGATGCCATATTATCATGCCCACTTTGAAATTGTAACTGAAGGTGTAATAATATCATGTAACTATCTGTATTCAACCCATAATGTGGCATGGCACCACAGTAATATCAATAACATATTATAGTATCATATTAACAGCCATAACTAATCTTGGTTGTAGTAACATAAAATCTTTTCCTAACCAACTGCTTGATCTAGTCAGAATAGTATGCAGTATTGTACTCTCCAGTTCATAGTTGGAGGTTATTCCTTCAGTTAATTTTCTATTAATGTAGTATGTAAACTCTTCTTTATTGACTACATATGATCATACAGGATCTAAAAGGATTTCCAAATTATCTTGTGATTCCTTGATATAATACATTTGATGGGTAATACTCATAGCTAAGTAATATAATAAGCAAAGATTATCCAAAATCAAAAAAAATCGACATAGTGCAATGGTGTATATATGTAGACACACTTGTATTTGAGACTAGATGAGATATAGTTTGAAATAAGGACTTAAGTAATCATAATGGTAAACTGAATAGAAAGGTTTTCAGTACAGATTAAAGTATTTATAGTGCTTACTGTATACCTTGGTACTTATCCAGTCTTCAAAATTCCATGCCACTATTACAATTTAGTTGAAAGTGGCAATATGGATTGATTGAACAGTATGGAGCATTTGCATAGATGTGGCAGACATTTCACATTGTTGCAGCAATAATGTAATAGTTATACGCTAGTATACATACAAATAACCCTAATATGAGGTTATATTCAGCAAACTATATACATAGTGTAGTAGTTAGTAGATATATAAAATACCCACTGAAATAGATTCAAATTATGCCAGAGATGTTTTTTTATTAGACCTTTGTTAGTTGGAGTAATACCACTGGCAGCATCCATGCAGAAGGTAAGTAATTTGACATGGGCAGCATATGTGTAAATATGCAGCTAGGTGCAGGCTTGTGCAAGCATGTACAAAATATCCACATGTGGAAGTAATATAGTATAACTCTACTATTTATTGAAAATACGGAAGTATCCACATTTCTCTTTACTAATATTGTACTTTCTTGAGTATTCTCCTTATGATAAGATAGTACTTATATGGATAAGAATAGTGTGGTGAGTTAATGACTTTTAATACTTTTGATATCTCTTTGTCTGTTGGTGTCTAGAAAGTTCCGGTTAGAACTTGTCTACAACCTTCTTCTTAGTTCTGTTGGAATAGAGATTTATCAGCGCTTATCTTTTAAGACTGCATCAAGATGGTTCTGGTTATTTCTTTACAGTTCGTGTGTATTTTTGTACAGTTGCAGAGTTATTCTATTTCTATTTATGGTTATTGATCCGCGACTGTGGTCACTGACAATCACTCATTCATTATTGTATATATAGATACTGTCTCTCCAGTTAGAGAACAGTTCTTTAGACATGCTCAGACATCAATACGGAATACTACAATATCTTCTCCTCGGATTACCTTTTAGTATATGCTTGTTTTTCGAACAATTCATGAAATCATTCTACTTGCAATACTTATCCTTAGCATACTTCTTTTGAGATTCTAATAGATCTCTTCGGACTTTCACCATTTTAATCGAATACTATTTAACTCAGTGCACATCATTTTGAATATGACAGCAATCAAGCATTAATGTGGTATTAATGTACTATCTAATGTGGTCTTCTGTGCTATATTATTGTGAAATTGATCCTACATTCAAAACAATTGATATTGTTGTAAATCCTCAAATACCCCACAAGTTCAGCTGATGTATACATTTGTGAAGAATTCAAAATTAATACTGCATTAACTCAGCATCAATAAATGGGACTTTTTTTAGTACAGTATGTATTTGTTTAGCTTTTTCATTTTTGCTGAGCCATTGCAACGGTTGGTGTTTACATTCTACTACTCATACGGGAAGCATGGAAGCGGGAATGCTTGTGCGTGTATCTATCAAATTTGTGGACATCGTCGGTAATATTCGTATTTCTTTCATGAAAACCTCCAGCCCACCCTCCAAAATACAGCGCGTGACTGTAGGCGACGCCGTGCAGATGAGAAAGCAAATCCAACTGTCCAGCCATGCCTAATCCTTTTGGGTCACTGCGTCGTCGGCGCCATTCTACAGGTATTCGATGGCCCAGGTGATAACCTTCCTCCTCCATACCTCATCATCGCGCAAGCTAGATGCCAATTCCATCGGCCCCATCTCATCCGTCCACCCGGCCACCGCTCCACTAATTGCTACAAATACGAATCCAAACTCGAAGATTGTATTCTCTGACAGTGGGCTTGCTCTTCGATAGTTAGCCAACCAAATCACCGGAACCGCATCCCTCCCTGCAATCTGTCAGTCGCTACAAATGTGCTATGCAAACCATATATGTACTCTACAGCTCGAGAAATGTCGCTCAATAGCTCATCGTTGTAGATATACTCCTGATTTGTGTTGATCCCGCTTCGGTGAAGGTCGCATTCAAGCAGTAATAAGGCTAGGGCGATCGCGGTCGGAGGTGGGGGATGGGTGTGATGCTAAGACCGGAGAGGTCTGCGACGAACAGTAGTGTAAGCAGAGAAAATCGTGCCCTGGACAACAGAGCGTATCCACATTGTCCATCGATCTTGGTAGCGTAGGCAGGGGGACGAGTGAGGAGTGGGAGAGTCGCTCGTTGGCTCCTTTTGTTGACTGGGTATGAAACCGACCACACCTCACATATTCTCGAATCCATAATTATAAGCATCTGCGTCTCACTGACTTCCTCGGCAAACCTTCTCCAATCCGGCCTCAATGAGCCCTAAGGCATGGCAGACGTAGTCGCCGCCCCGGTCACCCAGGTGTGCTATACCTGCTGGAACCGCAGGCGATCCTAGTGTTGCACACGACACGAGACGTCCCGTCTCGTTGGCAAGTGAGGCTCGGGGTCTCGAGACTTTTGAGCGATAAAGTTCGAGATCTCGAGCTGGCTCAAGCCCAAGGGCGATTGGTAGTAGCGGTGAAGTGGACTAACTTGTTGACAATCTCCCAAGTCACCATAACTTCACTGGCAATCCTTGACACCGTTTACAGTCTCAACACATTTTGACAATCAGTGAAGCTACTGAAAATCTCCCAAATTGTGAACACAAGTGTGAAGATGGACACCGCTAGTACCTTCTCGGTTAGGTTTCGTCATCATATATCATTCACGAGGTCTCGAGACGAGATCTCGAGCTGGCTCGTCTCGTGTGCAACACCAGAGTAGGCGATCCTGATCCGAGCGCTCATGCTCATGCCGAGAACATACTGGTTCCGCTGCCCTTGGGCTAATATCATCCATGGCATTGTCCATCGTAGAATCTGTTTCAACCACAGGATCTTCCTCTCCATGTAGCGTTGATAGACCTTTGGACCTGGTCGTGGCTTCCCTAACCTCCGAGTCGCAACCCATGCCAGAGCGTCTACTCTGGAGATCAAGAAAGTCTATGGAAGAAGGAGGCCCTGAGCTCCCATCTGAATCACCATCTTTTCGAGAACTAGCTTTTCCACTAAAACTCGCGGGGTCAGGAGGCTGATCGTGAAGTCTGTGCATCCCACCGAATTTTCCCTGAATCTGAGTTTGAAAGGCTTGTAGCTTTAGTGTGTTCACCGTCATCACTCATATTTAATCCCCTGTGTGTTCGCGTAACTGATGAGTAGAGGCTGGAGAGCATTCCTTCGAAGACTTGACTCAGGAGAGTTGATCTTCGAGATAAACCGGTCGCGATGTTCCGGACCAAGTCGGCGACTCGCCGGCGAGTGGGTGGGGAAGGGTGAATGAGGAAGGCGAACGTGGGGATCTGGCGTGAGACAAGGGTTTATATGCTTCAGCAGAACATTTCAGCCTGCCACTTAGCCTACCTTACGCGCCAGCCCGCTACTAGTGCGGCTCAAGTACCTAGCTAGCGCCCTCGTAAAAAAAGTTTAGTCAGTGCGCTACAACCTACACCAACATTCAACAACCATGGACGCCGCACATTTGTCGAAAAAGCGGAAACGGAAGCATTCAAAAACGTCTGCCAGCAAGGTGACAGCGATTTCGGTGGCGAAAGCGACACTGGTGAGCAAGGATGGGAATAAGGCGCTGAAGAAGAGGAAGGCGGAGAAGGTGAAGAAGGCTCCTACGCCGGAACCTGAGAGCGATGAGGAGGAGGTGGTAGAGGAAGAGGAGAAGGTGGCAGAGGAGGAGGAGGTGAAGGTGAAGAAGAACAGTGAGGAGGACAGTGAGGAGGACAGTGAGGAGGACAGTGAGGAGGATAGTGAGGAGGATAGTGAGGAGGACAGTGAGGAGGAGGAGGAGGAAGAGGAGGAGGAAGAGGAGGAGGAAGAGGAGGAGGAAGAGAAGGCGAAAATGAAAGGCAAAGGCAAAGCCCACAAAGCCAGCAAAGGATCGGACTCGGACGATGGCGCAGAAGTAATACGAGATGGCGCGCCAATGCATCCGTCTCGCGCGCTGGCCATGACCCTCGAGGACAGCAGTACGATTGAAGATGGAAACATTGTTCAGAACAGCGACAGCACACTACCAGATGGTGCGCAACTGCATTTACCAGTAACTGGCGCAGTCCCACAGCGCTTCACCGAACTGAACCTCCACCCCAGCACCCTCAAAGCAATTGAGGCTATTGGACACAAGGCTATGACGGAAGTACAGGCTCGAACAATACCGCCTTGTCTGGCTGGGAGAGACGTTTTGGGTGCTGCGAAAACCGGGAGTGGAAAGACGTTGGCATTTTTGATACCGGCGGTAGAGATGCTCAGTTCTCTGCGGTTTAAGCCTAGGAACGGGACTGGTGTTTTGGTAAATATATCGACGGTGCGATGTAGGAAGGCATGAATTGACGTTTGGACAGGTTATTACCCCAACTCGTGAATTGGCGCTCCAGATTTTTGGAGTTGCTAAAGAGCTTATGGAATTTCACTCGCAAACCGTATCTATCGTCATTGGTGGATCCAACCGTCGCCAGGAAGCCGATAAACTCTCCAAGGGTGTTAATCTCCTTATCAGCACCCCCGGACGTCTACTCGACCATCTACAAAACACCCCCGGCTTTGTATTCAAGAACCTTCGTTGTCTGGTATTGGATGAAGCCGACCGGATATTGGAGATGGGTTTCGAGGATGAAATGCGACAAATCATCAAGCTTATTCCCTCCGAAAACCGTCAAACCCTTCTCTTTTCGGCTACCCAGACAACCAAGGTTGAGGACCTCGCGCGGATATCTCTTAGACCAGGCCCACTCTACATCAATGTCGACCATGCGAAGGAGTCTTCAACTGTGGAAGGACTGGAGCAAGGTTACGTTATCTGCGAAGCTGACAAGCGGTTCCTCTTGCTGTTTTCATTCTTGAAGCGGTTCACTAAGAAAAAAGTCATTGCATTCTTCTCCAGTTGCGCTAGTGTAAAGTACTACTCGGAGCTACTGAATTACATCGATTTGCCGGTGTTGGATCTACATGGAAAGCAGAAGCAACAGAAGCGGACGAATACTTTCTTTGAGTTCAGAAACGCGAAATCAGGGACCTTGATTTGTACTGACGTTGCAGCACGTGGTCTTGATGTGAGTTCCGACGGCTGCCATGGGTTTGAGATTGGTGCTAACATTGCTTCAAAGATCCCTGCTGTTGATTGGATTGTTCAGTTTGATCCTCCGGATGATCCACGAGACTATATTCATCGTGTCGGGCGAACTGCTCGTGGTGCTGGCGCAAAAGGACGATCCCTCATGTTCCTTCTACCCAACGAAGTTGGTTTCCTTAAGTACCTCAAAGAAGCCAAGGTACCCGTCGTTGAGTTCGAATTCCCAGCCAAGAAACTAGTCAATGTCCAGAGCCAGCTTGAGAAGCTCATCAGTCAAAACTACTATCTGGATAAAAGTGCTAAGGATGGTTACAAGTATGTCCTTCCATTGATGCCAACAATTGGCAGCTCTGATCTGATGTTTTCTGCAGGTCTTACCTCCAGGCCTATGCTTCACACAGTCTTCGCTCAGTATTCGATGTCAACAAGCTCGACCTCGTAAAAGTTGCTAAGAGCTTCGGGTTTTCGCATCCTCCGAGGGTCGATATACAATTGGGAGCTAGCATGGCCCGAGACAAAAAGACAACCGGGCGGAGGTCGTACGGCCCAAGCAACGACAAGTTCAAGAAGAAGAGAAAATTCAACGAGTCTTGATGTAGGTTGGATAAGTTGTGTTTGGTTATTGGAGTTGCTCGCTGTAATATAGTTACCAACGATTATGATTCACGCACATTATCCGTGATCTACGTAACCCTGCTCTCGTATACTAGACTTTCCGGGTTCACTTCGTGGAGAAATGCTTGCGAGCGAGGCGAAAAAGTCTGGACACGAGAGCACGTAAACCCACCTTTATGTGCCCCACCCCAGGGCTTCACAATATCCTCTACCAGACCCATCTCTCTCCACTCCCCCTCCAAATCCTTATCAGTAAGTCCCTCCTTCTCACAGCAAATCGCTAGATAAAACCCATCCCCCTCCCCCAAAATTCCGCGCATAAAGCTC
>Ga0307512_10003916_pt1 | contig 16684 bp, 23 predicted proteins | sample 14_EM_MG_FD_200267 | JGI IMG/M metagenome (GOLD analysis project Ga0307512, IMG submission 200267) | Populus trichocarpa ectomycorrhiza microbial communities from riparian zone in the Pacific Northwest, United States - 14_EM | ecosystem: Host-associated > Plants > Roots > Unclassified | place...
CCCAGGAGGTCTGCGCCTAGAGAGGGGGATAATGTAACGGCGACACGTGAACCGAGGCCGGGTAAGCGCCATTGTATATAGATCGCCCGGTACGACACTTAGATCAGTATCGAATATCTTACCACTATACTCTCCATCTATACTCACTCGCTCTCATGTGCAACCGTATACCATCTCATACGTCTGCGGCTAGACGTAGGCGTACCCGTCCTTACACTATGGCCGTATACCTCGTACTTGCTTTAAAGTATCGTCGGATACAATTAAGTATAGAAACTTACGGTGGAAGCACCCCCGTAACTTTCGGACACGGTGAGAGCCGTCAAAGCATTCTGGTCACACTTTCAACATGATGGTGCGGCTGCATTCAAATTGTCAGAAAGATCTCCTTTGCCGCCTCCTTTGTCTGCAAAGAACCTCCCCAGGGGACAAACTCAAGTGTTAAATGTCCGTTGGATCCAAATAATCAACCGTCATCCAGTCGAAAGTGATGCAGATAGCGCACCCGAAATCATTTCGGACACTCAATATTGGCTTCACTGCAATGGGGACTTAGATAATCCAAATGCCAGCGAAGCTGATTGCATGGCAGACGTTGAATCCGATTGTAAGGGCACGTATGCTGGCGCTCCGCAGTATAGGGATATGATATGGTATACAGTTGCACAAGGGCGCGAGCGAGATTATGTGTAGAAGTAAATGGTAAGATATTTGGTACGGAGCTAAGTCTCCATCGCGATGTCAATATAAGGTTGCCGGTTTTCCGGCACTGGACACCTCACATGACCGTCCGGCAACCCTAACCACGTATGCTTGACAATGCTGGTACATCATCTCGCTCTTTTGGCGCAGAACTCCCAGGCTGCTAAGCACAAATAGAAACCAGAAACATCCCGCATACAAGTTCGTACGATCCTGTAAGTCCAACAACTGATCTGGAAGTCCAGGGTGACCTTCTGGCGCACGGGGAACCTCCACCTCCGAAGTACTGGATTTCCGGAGGTGATAAAACCCGTGCCGAAGCCGTTTGTACTGGACCGGGTCGTGACAATATAATAAAGGACGAAATGCCTAATTTGACGTCTTCTCCATTTCCCCATTCGCGTCAATTCCTCCACTTCCGAGATCCGACTTCCTTCATCTCCGCACCTTATGTGGTTGCTCCCGGTGGAACTTGTCGATTAGTTCACAAGCATTCTCGAGCTTTCCAAATGGCTCCCAGCTTCTGGGTATGTGGCTGTATCCGGCCCACTCAACAAGGTAGTGTAGCTTGCGGTAACGCTGATTAGAGTCAAGAATCGGTTCGACCTCCCATTCCTCCGAATTATCGACTATTACTTGATGTGGTTCCGAGGATGGTTGTCCTACGACCAGTGGTGTGTAGTGATCGATCTGCAACACATCGAAGACGTTGTGATTCCGCATTGTTTTCGGCAAGTCTAGTTTGTAAGCATTCTTGTTGATGATCTTACTTGCGGTACATGGTCCAGTGCGCTTGTAGTCCAGTTTCTTTGACGGTCTAGTCGTTGGGAAGTGTCGGGTCGAGAGCCACACTTGGTTCCTGACCTCGAAGGTCATGTCCTTTCCGCCAGCGTATTTTGATTGCCGTGCCTGGGCTTCCAACAAGCTCTCCCGGAGAAGGCGGTGAGTCTCTTCCATGTCCGATACCGTTGCGTCAGGCAGTATTTCCGACGTCATATTTGATGGGGCTTTCGGTGGCTTGAACTGCATTGGCGGGTGGTAATGACAGTTGGCCCAGAATGGTGTCATTCGCGTTGAGTGGTGGACGGAATTGTTGTACACAAACTCTGCTAAAGATATCAGTTCTACCCAGTTGTCCTGCTCGTAGTTGCAGAAGGCCCGTAAGTACTGCTCCATGGTCTGGTTTTGTCGCTCCGTCTGGACATCGGTCTGTGGATGAAACGCGGTCGACAGCCTGTGATTGATGCTTAGGTGAGAGCAGACTCGTTTCCAGAATCGGCTGGTGAACTCCTTCCCGTGATCGGTTACAATATTGTCTGGTACGCAGCGTTTGCAGATCACGTGCTTGAAACACATTCGTGCCAGCTCTGGTGAGTCGATATCATTCCTTGACGGGAGGTAGATTACCATTTTTGTCAGTCCATCGACGATTACCAAGATTCCCGTATACCCGGAGGCAGTTGACTGAGGGAGGTCAGTGATGAAGTCCATGGTAGCTCCTTCCCAAGGTCGTGACGGTGGTGGTAGCGGCATGATTGTGCCGTGATGGGCGTGATGTGGTGCCTTGATTCGGTGGCGTAGTTCACATCCGGGCGATGTATTTTCTTACGGTGGCGTCCATTGCGGACCAGTAGCAACCCCGTGATACTAATTCGGATGTTTTATGAGCTCCGAAGTGGCCGGATTCTGGATTGTTGTGGAAAAGGCTTATGACTTTGCTGCGAAGCAGGTCATCCTTTGGGACATATATCCTTCGTTCGTAAATGAGAACTCCGGTAGTGACTTTCCACTCGTTACTCGAGTCTTCATTTGGTTCATCTATTGTTTGCAGATCAGGAATATTGACGATTGGGGTGCCGGCAATCCTGCGCTTCACATTGACAGCCAACGCGTCGATAACCGGGGCTGTTTGATTCCCTGAAGGAGGACGTCGAGCGGTTCAACAGTGTTAGTCGCTAAGGTTGCCAGTAGCCTCGCAGTCGGTCTCTTGTAGTCTATCTCATAGTCGGGCCTTCTTGATGGTCCATCGGTCAGGTTCTTCTTGCCTTCCAATTGTTTGATGTCAAAGTCGTAAGAGGACAGGATTCCCGCCAACCTTGCCTGTCTTTGGGCAAGCACTTTGGACATTTGGAAGTACTCCAGATTCTTATGGTCGCACTTGATCAGGACCTTGTGATTAGCGCCCTCGAGATAGTGTCTCCATTGTTTCATTGTGTCGACGATTGCCAAGAGCTCCCGAACGTACGTGTCGTAGTTTCATTCGCCGGGAGAGCATTTTCGAGAGTAGAAATTGACTTGGCGAAGAATCCCAAATTTGTCATACTGGTTGAGGATGCCGGCGATTGCCAAGCCGCGTACATCGGTCTGCAGAATGATCGGTTTCTGCGGGTTGAAGTGCTGCAGGATCGGTGCGTTGGTAATGGCCTTTCTCAGCTTTCGAAATGCGGGTTCGGCATCCCGAGGAGTCCATTCCCACCTCCGTGAGCCCTGTGTCTTTAGCAAGTTAGATCTGGGAGCCGTCACCTTTGCATATTTCCAAATGAATCTCCTGTAGAAGTTTGTGAAGCCGAGGAGCACTTGCACATCCCGAACTGATTCCGGGTTCGGCCAGTCTTCAATTGAGGATATGCTGTCTGACACCATGCCGATCCCATCCGAATTGATGACGAATCCGAGAAAGCCAACTTCCCGAACTCCGAATTGGCACTTTGAGGCCTTGCGATATAGCCCGAATTCCTTTAGGCGTGGCAGCAATTTTCGGACGTGGTCTTCATGCTTGTTCTCATTGGTCCAGTAGATGAGTATATCGTCAAGGTAACACACGGTGAAGTCGTCAATATAGGGTCGTAGACAATCGTCGATGTAAACCTAGAAGGTAGCCAGTGCGTTTGTCAATCCGAAGGGTATAACTTGGTATTCGAACTGACCATAGCGGGTTCAGAATGCAGTCTTGAATTCATTTCCTTCTTGGATTCGGATAACGTGGTAGGCATTCTGGAGGTCCAACTTAGGGAAGATTCGGGCTTCGCGCACTCGATCGACTGGTTCTGAGATTAGCGGGAGGGGGTATCTATTTTGTACCGTGCCCAGATTAAGAGCTCAATAGTCGACACATAACCGTTGTCCTCCGTCTTTCTCAATTGGAAACAGGATCGGCGCTGCGGCCGGGGATGATGACCACTGAACAAAGCCGCTTGCCAGGTGTGTATCGATGTAGGCCTTGAGCGTCTTTAATTCGAATTCTGAGAGGTTGTAGATCCGCCCATATGGTAGTTTGTAGCCGGGTTCCAGATCGATCGCGTGGTCAGTTGGCCTATGCGGCGGGAGTGTGTCGGCCTTTACCATGCTGAAGACCTCCACAAAATCTTGATATTGTGCTGGGATGAGACCCCCGTCATCTGTCATTACCATCTCCGCATTTTCTATGTCTATTCCTATTTTCATTAGCCTTGTCTGCATTTTGCATTGTAGCCTCCTTGGCAGGTGGAGATGGGTAGGGGTCCCGGGAGAGCTGGATCAGACGGTTCGTCACATTAGGACCAAACCCTGTTGACCAGTTTCTCCCTTCGTGTCTCGGAGAGCCGGTAGCATTCATTCAAGCCCCGTCACTGTGCCACTCTTCTGCCGCAACTACCGCCTCTGTTCCTGCTCGCGCATTCAGCATATTGGGGTTTCCCTCACCATCTGTGATGCCTTCCAGAGATGCTCCCAGCAACCCTTGACATTCTCCAAGTCGTATGGCTAATGCCTCAACCACCTCCTCACTAGCTAAGAGATGATCGAATGCAGTAGCCCCGAGTAGTTGTATATCCGGGGGAGGATCAACATTTGTATTTCCTTCACCGCGTTCCGGCAGAGGACTTGCGTGATCTGTTTCTGGAATCATCGCCCGTTGCAGTCCATTTGGCGTTTGCAGCCCTGTCAATCGACCTTTGGTCCAGTCGATTTCCGGTTTTCTCGCCTTGAACCATGGCAAGCCCAGGACTAGGTCGTATGCCATCATTGGTACAACTAGAACCATCGATCTGTCAAGCGGTTTACGGTGTTCAAAATACTGAACCAAGAGACTTGCCTTTCGGCTCTCCTTTGCAGACATCATCACCTGGCCATTGAGACCCTGGGTGGAGGTGAATGCTGGTTCGTGGGGCAATTCGAGTGTCCTGAGTAGGCTCGGTGATATACAGATGCTCGTTGCACCGCAGTCGATTAGTGCTTTGACTCGCTGCATGTTGCCGTGTATGTTTCGTACAAGAACTTCATGGACGATATGCGCTGAATCCGGTCTCTATGTGCCGCATAGGTATTGGCTTGACATCAGAGCCCGACCTTCCAGAATGACTTCTGAATTTAAAGCGATTCGGTGCGGTTGTATCTCATCCAAGGTTGCAAATAAGGCTCGGTGTCCCAAGTTTTCAAATCCTAACTCCGTATCGTCCGGCCACTCCCATCGAGTTAGATATCGAGAGAGGTAGACTAGTTTTTTTGCTACTGTCTGTCGAATGACTTTTGGCGTTTAATTTGTTTGCCGTCATAGCCGCCGCCGCTATTGCTGGAGTTCTGTTCAGATGGGTTTGTCTTGTGGTATTTGGCACAAAGGTAGGTTTTGTGGTCTCCGCTGCCGGAGTGGGTGCATTGCCGGTTTGCCTTTCAGCTTTCGTAGGCTTCCTTTGAAAGCCACGGAGCTGGTGATAAGTTGGTCCGGGTGCCTCCTCTGGACTGATTGGACTTGCCCGATTTTGAATTGCTGGTGCCGGAGTTATTGGAAGTGCCGGAAGTGTTTTCCGCAGGGTCGGAGATGGATGGTCGGAAATTACATTTCTTGTCGCTGCCTTTCTGAGACTCCCCTGCTTGCCGTTGTTGCTGCTTTCGTCCTCCGGGCTTCTTGTCGTCCGGTGTGAACTCCAACGCCGCAGTACAGTCGAAGAGTTGGTCAAGTGTCTCGAACCTGTCTTAGCCACTGGAGGTCCAAGGTCTGACTTTCATCTTAAGTGCGTGCCGCTGGCCCGCCCATGCCATCTCGTACAGGACCACTTTGTGCATTATGAGGCTCCAGCCGGCTCTTTGCCAATTCGCCTTTAGGCGGTTGGCGTAAATTCAGACTGATTCGTTTGATAATTGCTGGTACTCCTGCATGTTTTTAGTCTGCTAATTGAGATGTCTGTCTTTATCTCCGGACATCTTTTGAAGCTCGTTCAGGAACAGTTTGAAATTCTCTAGCCATGGGTCCTTGGCCTCTCGTAGGTTGCTAGCCCACTCGGATGGGTCCGGATTTTCCGTCTGTCGTTGAGTCATATCTGTGTGGTTTATTCAGGTCTCGAGAAAAGAGATTGCATACTTGACTTGATCGGGATCGCCTGATGGGAATACGTGCGTATGGGATGCAAAGTTTGATCGTAATGTTTCGAACAACATATCCAGCTCTTTCGCCCCGCCGCAGAACCGTAAGGGGTCCACCATCTTCATGATCTTGGACTGATTTCCGGGATTCTCCGGTCTGCTGATGGTTCGGCTGCAGTCGAGTTCGGTGAGCATTCGGGTTCACTCCTCCTTCCATTCGGCTCGTTGTTCGAATAGGAGATTAAGTAGCATCCGGTTGTGTTCAAGCATCTCCTTTTGGTCGTCTTCGGTGTTCATTAACAAAATGTCGTCTCTGCCTCCATTATCCTCGCCCTCTGGTAAGGTTGAATTATCTTCGTCTTCGTGTTCATCTTCATTGTCTGAATTGCGGGCTTCTTCGTGAACTGGAGTCTCGGCGGGATGGTCATCATTGATTTCGTCTTCTGGTAGTACAGAGATGCGGCGCGTAGGAATAGGCGTGATTCGCCTGAGCGATGCTCGAAGGGATTCAATGCTCACACGTGTGTTAGGCATGTGCAATTGGCCTCTCTGTATTCTCTTTGGAGGCATGGAGGGTAATTGGCTGTAATTGTTGATTTCGTGTCTGTCGCGACATGTCAATTACGGGGGTAAATTCGCAGGATCTCGTGTGCAAAATGTATCTGATTTGTGAAAAGACCGAATATGGTGTAAGGGCGCGTACGCCGGCGCTGGGCAGTATAGGGATATGATATGGTGTACGGTTGCACACGGGCGCGAGCGAGATTGAGTGTAGAAGTAAGTGGTGAGATATTCGGTACGGAGCTAAGTCTCCGTCGCGATGTCAGTATAACGTTGGCAGTCACCCGGCACTGGACACCTCACGTGACCGTCCGGCAACCCTAACCACGCCTGCTTGACAACGCCGTGACACTGATATAGAGCAAGACAATAGCAATGAGGATCCCGAATGCCAAGAGCCGCAGGATGTGAGCGCCGTGCCACATGTTCCCGGATTGATTCGGCCAACACTGAACTCAAACAGACAAGTTGAAAAGGTGTTGATAATAGTCAATGCAATTGAATCAAGGAGGAATAAGGTAGTGAAGAAGAAATAGGACAAAATGCGTCAATGTTTCACCGGCTTCTGTATGTATCTTGACCGAGAGTTTTGGATAGAGATATATACTGAGCAAATGGTGAGCAGTAGCTTGTAAATACCGGTTAATAAACAGATGCAAAGCAGGCACAATGAACCTTTTGACAAGATACATGAATTTTAGTGGTGTGAGAGCAAACAGTGCAAGAATGTCACTGCGCTCGACTTTGCCACCGGGCCAAGTCTGAATCTGTCCGAAAGACTACCAATTAGTTCAAAACTTGATGAAGAGTAGTATCGGTGGCACCAGATGTTGAATGGACAATGCATCAAAATGAGGGCCAACGGAGCGTCTACGATTTGTGGTTTTGTAAGTACAGAAAATACACATTGATTTGGTTGCTATTATGCAAAACCAATGTATTGGTGGCTTTATTAGGCAAGAGAGACAGAGACAGCAGCACCCCCACATTCTGAGAATGAGCGTCATCGGAGCGTCAATGATTTGTGGTTCTGTAAGTAGAGTAATTATACATTGATTTGGTCGCTATTGTGCGTAACCGATGTATTGGCAGCTTTTATAGGCAAAAGAGACAGCAACACCTGCACTGCCACATTCTGAGAATCAGCGTCAAAGGAGCGTCAACAATTTGTGGTGTTGTAAGTATGGTAATTAGACAGTGATTTGGTCGCTGTTAAGCATAACCGACGTATTGGCAGTCTTTATAGGCAAAGGAGTCAGCAACACGGTCACCGCCCCATCCTGAGAATGAGCATCAATGTAGCGTCAACAATTTGTGGTTATGTAAGGACGGTAGTTATGCAGTGATTTGGTCACTGTTATGCATAACCGATCTATTGCCAGCATTTATAGGCAAAAGAGACAGCTACATGGTCACCGCCCCATTCTGAGAATGAGCATTGACAGAGTGTCAACGGTTTGTGATCTTGAAAGTAAGGTAATTACACTGTGATTTGGTCGCTGTTAGGCATAACCGATGTCTTTGCAGTCTTTATAGGTAAAAGAGACAGCAACGCGGTCACCGCACGATTCTAAGAATGAGCGTCAACGGAGCATCAATGATTTTTAACTTCGCATCTTGAGTAATTTATGTCCTGATTGGTTGCAGACATCTATTCATCATTTATTGGCAGCATTTACTCGCTAAAACACCCGCGACATGATCCCTGCTGCATTCTGAAAATGAGCATCAATGGAGCGTCAATTGTTTCAGTGGTGGCAGAGTTGGTAATCGAGGCATCGCGCTGATCTTCACATTCATAATGGAATTATCGACCGCCCTTATAGGCAAAAATATAATTTATCAAATGTAAAACACCGATTCCAAATTAATTGATATTGCAAGCTGCAAAGCATGCAAAAACATATATTCGGTTGTTGAAAACGCGATTTGGATAAGAAACTATTAATACACTCCAAAAACAAGATCCTTGATTGAATCTCTGGATGGACCAGCTGGGCGACGCACTGACAACCTGCCCAATTCAGATGATTTAGGAGTTTGCGATCGAACACTACCCAAGTTGACAGTTCGTGATTATTGACGACCCGCACGGCCAATTTGGCAACAGTTCTGGTTGGACCCGGACATGGACCCGAAGTGACAGTCCAGAACCGTTGCTAACACTTGTCGCAGTCATCCGGTTGTTAGGTATATACTTGGATGAAACCCAATGGAGTGTTGATAGCATGCGGTAACATATATAAATACTGTGATGCACTCTACCTATATATAAATCAACTGTGCAAGAGCATAAGTAAAGATAAATGAAGTGTGTACAAAGATGGACTAAGTACCTGCTCAGCGAAGTTCTTCTCAGCGACCGACCATATTGCTTTGGTGATGATATCATTCCGGCTTGTGAGTATCTGAAATCTTGGGTAACACAAGGCTTATTCTTGGAACAACAGAGCCAGAAATGGTTAACATGGAGCAGCTGCAGAATGATCTTGCTTCAAGGTCAAGAGATTCTATGTAAAGTATTGTTATGGGTGACCGCCCATGACTGGGAAACTGACCACCCGCGGGTCGTATTTATTGACCCAAATGATTTGTCTCAACCACTCTCCCTGACCCAGTCAATACTGGTGGTTGACTAATAACCCTTTCTCTCCCTTTTCCAAGCACCATAACATCCTGTAGGTCCAGCATATCACCAATATATACAACAGAGTCCTCCTCCCTCACATTCTCCTCCAGCGTTCCTAAGCGGCCCGGGCGGCCGCACACCTGTCTTGCGGCCTGCAGGCCCAGCCCGACCCAGCCTCCATTCTGATAGCCTCCGCTCAGGACTGCCCGGCCTGGCCTGGGTCAGAAACCGGCCAGCCTGCACGTGATTTAAAAAGCCTGCATCGGCCTGCATAAGCCTTGGTCTGGTGGATGGAAGGAATGCGGCAATGGCAGGGCTACCATGATTGAGTTGGATATGGCTTATATTTCGTACTTTTGAGACTTTCTTAGTACATGCTGCAGAGAATCATTCAAACAAAATATTCTGTTTAGGCTGAGTCTGCCAAGAAAAGCCACCCGGCAGCCAAGAAAAAACCGCCCGGCGTGGGCCAGCAGATCGGCCTCCCGGCCACGAAGAAACCCCACCCGGCCACCAAGAAAAGCCACCCGGCCGGCAAGAAGAAACCTGCAGGCCCGGCCCTCATTTACAAGCCACCGCAATTGGCGGCCTGGCCCGGCCAATGCAAAGCTGGCCTGGCCTGGCCGCTTAGGAACACTGTTCTCCTCCTAATCCCACCCCTCTTCACCCACCATCTTTTTTCCCTCATCCTCCCAATCACTAAGCCCAATCACAGGTACCTACTTTGCACATATGACCTGCTTTTCGGCATGTTTAGAGCTCTTTGACCGCTCTCCAGAGGATACTACCTTTGCTGCAGCCTTCTCTTGGCGCATTTTGGCTTTGGCCACGTTTGCTCTGTCTAGCCTCTCTTTTGCTTCCCTGAGATAAACCACATCCTCAGCTGTATGCACAATAGCTTTACCAAGGTGGCGGTGTGGCGGGAAAATCCGTGTCTCACCACCACCGCCACTGAGCTTGGCAGAGGACTGAGCGACGGCCGCTGAATGGAGATACCGGGTAGATGGAAACGGACTGGGCGACGGCAGGTGTCCGGAGATACAGAGGTAGCGGAGATCGCCGGAGTGACGGGGAGTATACATTCGGGAGGCCCCGGGGTAGATAGCTTGCATCTCATATCATCTCATCTCATTATACAACCAGCCACACACTCTATCCTTCCCATCGGTTGATTTCACGGGCTCGTTCCGAGACTCCGTGTGGATCCACGCAATTGCCTGGATCCTCACAGCCGGGTAGTATCATACCTTCTCACCGTCTTCTTACGCTCCTCGAACCAGAACCACTCCGTCTGACGAATTTGTTTAGGAATGCTGTGAAAGGTGCGGCGGAGTGTTGAAGATGAGCTCTCTGCCTTGTAGCTCCGCCGTTTCACCACAAATGGAGACCAAACGCGGATTCTGGTTCGGAAAGGTGAGTACGGAATGGTGGGGAAGACCCCCACTAGCTAATACGGGCATATAAGGAAAGAGACAACTAGTGGACGATACTAACAATGTCCGATTGGAATGCCGGATGCGGTAAGCTGGGTACATCAATGTCGATAACTAGAAACGCACCGACCTAATACCAGGACGAACACTAAAGACATGGCGCCGAACTAACACCGGACGAAAGGCGCCTACCTAATCCCGGCACGAACACCTAGGAAATTGCGCCGAACCAACTCGGGAGGACATGCACCAACCTCATACCAGGACGACAGGCACCGACCTCATACCAGTACAAACGGCACCGACCTCGCGGACGGGAAGACTGGCACCGACCTTATACCGGGACAACACGCAACGACCTAACACCGGGACAACAGGCACCGACCTTATCCCGGGATGGGAAAATACTGAGAAACGGAACCAACGATGCCGGTAAGATTGTGAGTAGTGCTAATCAGGATACAACTCGTCCTAGGGGTAATTCTCAGGCAATAGAACACGATAAGATGACTTGGTAGGAAGCTAAGAGCGACGACCATGAGAGGTGGTGAAGCTGGACTAAGAACAGGAACGAAACAAAGAGCTCACCTCAAAAAGAGTGCCAATTGACCTAACCCCCCTTCCAAAACTCACAAACTAGAAATTGACCTTAGATCACCAATTACTGCCAATTCACCTCCTAATCCACCATCCCACCTACAAACCACTACAAACAGTACCAAGATGTCAACTGAACACTCTCGATCCACTTCGGCCACCCGTTCCAATGGCCGTACCACTTCTTCCACGGCTGGACTCTCAATCCAGGCCGGATCCTCCACCAGCACTTGACTATCTGCCAACACCTCAGCCACTCATGCACACTAAGAACGGCGGATCATCGAGTCCTCAGCCCTCGCCATCGTGAAGGAAAAACAGCAGATGCCAATGCTGGGCACCATGGGCGGCCCAGTCATCAGAGGAACCGACGTCACCACATTCATGGAGGCCTACGAAGGCCTCTTCTGTTGCACCTGCACCGACCCAGGGGCCGAAGATGTTATGGCAACATTCCCATACTACTGCTTGGAAAGTATCCAGCAGACTATCAAAATGATGAACGGATATCTGAGGAAGGACTGGGTGCAGTTGCAAGGGGAGCTGAATGACACCTTCTGACATGGTGATGGCCAGGTCTATATGTACACTACATTGTACGTGGAGCGACTCAGTAGGGACGCGCTCAAACATAGAAACGTCGTGCTCAAAGCCTGTATCCTCGCCTACCACAACATCAGCCGGATTATGATCAACTAGGCAGCCTTGGCCGAGTACTCACAGGTGGAAATGTTGCTCAAAGCCCTCCCAAGAGATTTGAGAGCAAACGCAGTAATGAAACCCGACCTAGATCTCAGAGACCCCTCAATGGTCAACGACACCAAATTCCGAGAGCATGTCCTCGCCAATTGTACAACCGCCGATCCCCTCGCGCACCTGCATTCGGAAGAAGTACGTACTGCGCCGGGAGTTTCTCCTTACTCAATCCCAGCTGGAGTTCCGCTCAGGGAGATGCCAGTCGTGGCGAATCATCCGGCAATCCCTCATGAAGAGACCCCCGCACCATCACAACCCAAAGACGAAATTCCCATCCCCAAGGCTGGAAATTCAATCGACAGGAAAATGGACAATATGATGAAGTCCTTTGAGGCTGGGACCTTCCAGTTGAGCAAAGCGAATGAGCCCAGATACAGAGGTTACCAGACTGCCAGGGAGTACGCCATCCCAACTGACCATCCACCTCCGCATGCACAAATGAGATTCTCACCTCCCAACGCACCCAAGGGACTCATTTACAACCGACCGGGACCCAATCACAAGCAGTAAGCACGGTAGGGATCAAGTCTCTGCAGCGATTGAGATGAGCTGGGACACATCCGCAAGTTTGGTCCCAATGCGTGCCCCAACCAGGAAAAAGATATTGTCCAACCCAATGAACGCGGAAGCCTAACCTCAGGCCCCAGAGGAGGAAATGGAGGTGAGATATCTGGATATCGACCTGAGTGAAGGTTTTTGTCAATGCAGGAGTATGCCCACGAAGTAGCTCGACAAGGGCAGCAGGGAGGGAGAGTGGCCACGACGGCTGCACCACACCCTCCTCAGCCGCAGCACGTTGCAAGATCTCGGCTGTTTCAGAGGGCCAGTGCACATATCACTGAGTTTCACTCAGGGATTGCTCGACAGCTGTCGGAAATTGACGGGTATGACACATGTTGGTCTACATGGACGGAAAGTAAGCGAGGAGGTAACGAAGACCGTATCGACTAATGGAGCGACGAGGATACAGATCAAGAACAGGGGCAAGGTGACAGCAGTGCGGAGGAAGAGGAGGAAAGCGAGACTGAGGAGGAGCGAGACATGTGTTTAGACATGGAAGAGAGTGAGATATGGTCAGCAGTGGTGTGCACCCAGGCAGGATATGCCTTGGTGGACGCGAGATGAAATACGATGGCCGAGGTGACCAGGAGTGCTGACAAGCTGGTATGTATCGAGGAAGACGCACCGGAAGGATCAACAAGTGCTAGTAACCAAGACAAGCGCCCTATCAGGAAAGCTGTAGCATTCAGCAAGCAACCGGCCAAGGCGGACGCCATTGACAATGCCACTCCAAGACCCCAAAGGCTCCCAAACCGCCGCGAAAGAAAGCACCGGTCCTGGGTACTGCAAACCAAGAAGACCTCGGAAGCCGACAACTCTACTACACTATCCTAGCCCGTCAGGAGAGTGAGACTGGCGAATTGACTTTTCCACTCCTACCAACAGCTGAAATGGGATCAGCTTCCAAAGACAAATGGGTTGGTGCCAGGATCACATCTGCACAAAAGACAATCGGAATCGCACTTGTTTGTGCCTGGTTTGTCCTGAATGATCACGCTGGATAAACCGAATTCCTGTATGCCAGGGCCTCTCCAACCGTCATCGGAAAGATACACAGGCACGAATTTCTCATGCCCCTGAATGGTGGGTGTATGATCTGGGTGAGGAGTGAAAAGATCGCCAGAGAGTTGAACATCGGATGGAAATGTGCCGACTGGAAGATGATCACAGCCGAGGGCAATGGTGCTGATTCTACGAAGGTGGAAGTGGCAGTGCCCATCAACATCTATTGTATCGTTATTCCCATACCTATCTCTTCAGAACCAGCCGGATCCAAACAGGTTATCTTGGGTCGCCCCTGGGAAACGTACACTAGACAGTGTGAGAGGAATCTGGACGATGGAAGTCGTCTGATTACTATCACCACCATTGACGAAGCAGAGCAGCTGACGTTTCACACTACCTTTCCATCAGACAAGAGAGATAGATTTGGCAGGAGCTTGGGAAACATATATGCCTAGTTGAGTTAAGGGCGACTAGTAATGATCGGGCCCGCTACGATGAAGGAAAATGGTTGGTATGCTCTCCCGCTCCTCTTTCGTGCCGGTCCCTGTTCTACCCGTATTCCTCGTAATTTTGCTTTGATTGATTCCTCTTGATCATCCTCCAGCTCTGGCTCAGCCTCCCGTTCTCCTCGCGGCCACCGGGAGAGGCCATCGTGACCTCCATTCAGTCTCCCTTGAACAAGTTTCATGTGTTCCACTGTGACTCAATGGAGGTCCCGATGACCTCTCACGGTGGCCGCGAGGAGAACGCGAGCCTGAGCCAGAACAGGAGGCTGATCAAGAGGAAACAATCGAAACAAGATCACAAGGAATACGCGTAGAACAGGGACCGGAACGAATGAGGAGCGACAGCGCATACGAACCATTTGTCGGGTTAGGACTGGCTGAGTAATACAGAGGGGGATCGAAAGAAATAGGTGAGTCTCTGGGGAACCTGAAGGGACTGGAAGGGAAAATTACAAACGAAATGCCGCAATTTCGCTGGGAAGCGGTGAAAGACCTTGTTTCAGATGGAATGCTCTACTGGAGGCGAAAAACCAACGAACCACCAGCGAAGGTGTTAGTGAGCGCAGAGCAGAAAAGGAAAGCAATGGAAGCTGCACACGAACTGAGCGGGCACTGTCGACGAGAAAAAACGTTACAAAAGGTAGTGGAGTGGTACAGGTGGCCGGAAAAGTATGTCAAAGTCAAAGACTGTGTGAAAACTGGCGAGCAGTGCAACAAGAGAGCGCCCCTACAGAATGATGAACCCCTGAAAAGCCTAACCCTCAGTCACCCCTGGCTGTGAGTGGGGATTGATATTACGTAAATGCCCAAACGGAGGACAAATATCACCTACTTGTCGTGGCCAGGGAATATCTCGGGGGGTGGGCAGAGGCACAAACACTAACACAGTGTACATCGGAGAAGGTGTGTCACGAAGAGGAACTTGTCTGGTTCGGAACCCTGGAGCGTGGGTTCGTGGATGGAGGTGAAGACAACAAGAAATTATCCGACGTCGTTTTCAAAAGCTACACTATCCGGCAGTTCACCGTAACCCCAGCTGATGCCCCCACCCAGTAAGTACTCGAACCCAGACAGAAACCGATCGCAGATGCACTATCCAAACTCACAGCCTACTCAGACATACTGGAAGACATGTGCATCGACCTCCAACCGGCACTACATTGGCGGAACAGAATCACTGTCAGACGTATGACCAGATACTTGCCATTCCGCCTGATGTTCGGCCAAGATGCAGTACTCACGATAGAGGTGGAGAATTTCACATAGAATACCGCTGACTGGATCGAAGGAATCAATGATACGGCATCACTGATAGTGGTTACAGCTAGACAGTTGGAATGACCACAAGGGTATATCAATGTTGCCATGCACAACCCGAAGGAGTTGAGAGATGCCAACAAACGTTACTTTTACCAGCGAGCCAACTTCCGAGCTGGAGATCTCCATGTTGGGGAGGTGGCCCTTGTGTACGAAACTGAGATAGAGCAGTCTCATGGCCCCAAACTGGATGCCATGTGGTGAGTACCCTACCTGGTCACTGACCTCGCCCAGCGCTTGGGGACTTATCGACTGGCAGAACTGGATGGCGCAGAGGTCGCCAGCTTGATGGATGGTAATCGACTCAGAAAGTTCATCACACACAACAAAGGCGTATATGGTACTTGAGAAATCTGTACACCTAGCACCGCGCGAGAGGACGAATTTAACGAATTTGAGGTGGAGGCAGTAGCAGGCGGGATATGTACAGACGGACGATGTGTCTAGCAAGTGATATGGAAAGTCTGGGAGAAATGATCGTGGGTAAGGGCCGAGGATATGGCTGGCAGTGAGCAACTAATGGAACTGTGCAATGGCGCACATCTGGAGCCGGCAGACCACCCGTCCAAACAATGATGGGAAAGACAGAGTGAACGGGAAAGAAAGAGGGAAGAAGGGCGGATAGGAGGAGATCCATGGCATGAACCATAACAAAGAGAGTTGAGAATAGTGTGAATCCATGCCAGTGCGTGAAATAATGGGATGGAGGGGAAAGAAATATTCGTATTGGCTGAGTTGCACCCATGTTACACCAAACATTCCAACCATTCTCCCTGAACCCTCTCGTAACCTCGAGACAAGAGCGACCACGATGATTGCGGGAGTGGGCAGAAAATTCACCACTGGGAACAGAAATGACGAGGAGAATATGGCAAACCAGCGAGTACAAGCGGAGGAGAAGGAGGGGAAGAAGCGAAGACGTTGTGGAGAGATATGAGAAGAGCATACTAGTGAAACTGGGAACCGCATCAAGACTACATCAGCAACAACCCTACTGTCTGTCAAAAACACCCGGGTGTTCCTGACTGCTCTGATGGCTCTAACTGAACCTCTTACCCTCTGGCAGAGAATTACACACTGCCCATCGCGTAGGCGATGGATCACGTTGCATACTTCCCTGCATTACTTTACACCTGATGAATGCACCATCTGTCACGGTGCAGGAAGGTACGGAGATACTTGGGAATAATAGTAGAAAGATACAGAAGGCGTGGAAGGAATTGTGTTACGGAAAGACGGAGACGTTGGAAGACGCGGAGGAAGCGGCGAGATGGTGGCGG
>Ga0307512_10003917_pt1 | contig 16683 bp, 17 predicted proteins | sample 14_EM_MG_FD_200267 | JGI IMG/M metagenome (GOLD analysis project Ga0307512, IMG submission 200267) | Populus trichocarpa ectomycorrhiza microbial communities from riparian zone in the Pacific Northwest, United States - 14_EM | ecosystem: Host-associated > Plants > Roots > Unclassified | place...
CGCATGCATGCGCACTCAGCTGGCATCTCCAGCTGAGTCTGCAACGACCATCATCTTAAGGAGATTATACATCAGCCCAGCTGAGCCCATAAGCCGTATCTCAGGGAGGTAGACCATATATGCAACAACCAGGGTCACATACAATTCGAGTGATAATTGCATGATGCGAGTGACGGCTCAGTGATTTGGCGACAGCCTATCCTTCTTGTGATAGAGCTCATTAAGTAGTTTAGAAGTTGGTGATGGTGTAGAGTGGCTGCATACTGTCTATATTTCCTTGTATCCTTAATCAGTAGAGTCATTGTGAGGGTAAAATTCGCAGATTTAATAGGGTTTGAATTGATTGAGGTAGCCAAGCGGGCTCTTCTCAACCACCAATGTTTGTTTAGAAGGTTGGGAGATACACTATTTGAAAGCTGACTGGGGATGGCACTAAGTTGGTTGGAGACGGCTAAGATAAACTCGCTGGGGGCTGGCCGGACGGCCATGTTGTGCGCAAATGTGCCTTATCACCGCCTGCGGGTGCCATGTGAAGCATGCTCGGAAGTGACAGGAAGCACTCTTGTGAACAGAAAGCGAACAGGATAAGGATGTTAAATAGGCTTAACCGCGTGCAGATATAAAACACACAAGGGCCAGGAGAGCTCTAAATATCATCAATTTGCAATGTCATTTATGTAGCTAGCCAATTTGGAATTTGTTGCAGTCAAGAACACCTAGACTAGAAGCATGCATATGAGCCAGGTGGCGGTGGCAGCTCTAAGCTAGCTGGGTTAGTCTATTTGAGCACCCACAAAAGGCGGCGAAGCCGCCAACGTACCTTATATACAAAAAGCACCGGTCGTACTCCCCACATCCTCCTCCATCCAAACGAAACCTGGCTGCAAGGACAAAAAAACCACCCCATATCCTCCTTAATTTCCAAGATCCTCCCAATTCCCACTAATAGCCCAATCAGCAATTCTATCTAATCCCCCAGCGTCATGCTCGGCATTGTGCACCCATAGAACAGCACCCCTTCGTTCAGCTCCCTGACATGGCCCAGACCATGATCTCCTTGTGTCGTGTTCGTGACTATAAGTCAGTAGTATCGATCGGTGGGTGTCGCGACCAATGTACGTAGATAAACGTGCCGGACTAGTATCCGGTATTTCGCATCGAAGTTACTACCCCAACCAGTTGAAGTGTCGTAATCGCCAAATTTCATTCTTTCAGCGCTACGTCTCAAGATAAGAAACTAGACTTTGTACTGTCAGTGTCGGCTTCTGTCTTCAAAACCGGGTCGCAATGCGCATACCCGCACTTTCCTATGACATCACCTCCGGGGCCTTATCTCATTGTTCATCTAGGCGACGTTCTCCACAAATTTCCGAAGCCGCCCCGTACGCATTCTCCAATAGCTTCGTCGCGTTACCATCGTCGCTCCGAACAATGTGTAGTGCATCGATATCGCATGTAGCCCGAATGCCCCGCAGTCTCCAACCGGTACCCGTAGTCGTGTCAAACGTGCCCAAACACGTTCTATCAATGCATCGTTGTCCTCGTCTTGTGTCGCAATAGGTCCTCACGATCTGCTCTGCCCTCCCGAGTTATCAGCACAAAAGCGACAGAATAGAGGCAAGAGAGGAAGTTACACAAAACACAGATCACCGCACCCCCGCCTCGCGTCGCCGTAAGTTACATCGATCGACCCACCTCGATCGCTCGCTCACAGGAAGCCACTCACCCGCTTTCCGATTGCTAGGAAGAGTGTAGGCTAGATTGTATAGTGTGAAGTACGTAGCGTCTATTCTCGAGCTCACCGGGTATAGTACTTCAGCTCATTCTGCAGCCGCAAGGGACCGCGTTCGCATCGGTTTGACATAGACTTGGCCAACAGTGCGGAGGAGAGGCGAAGGCGTGGGTAGGTGGCAGTTATTGGTAAATGATGCTGGAGAGATAGATGCCGGAGGGCGTCGGCACAGAGGAAAGACGACGACGGCAGGGGGTATGTGAGTGCTACAGGTTAAATAGTGTCGGATTGGTAGATGGTGCCGGAGGACTGCGTCGACGGCACACAGTAGAGGAAGACACTGTGGATGCCACAGAGTGAGCGCGAACGTAGACGATAGCAAGGAGAAACAAGGGTAGAGACACGAGGGATGATAGCAGAAGGGTAGATAGCAGCGTAGAGAGACGAGGGAGGATTATACGACGGTGGAGTAGGAACAACATCGGAGGTCGGAGGTCTTGAGCTGATGAAATGACTTGTGGCCATCTATTTGATGCAACACTCTCCCTACACTCTGTAATAAACAAAAACCACTCAGTCTGGGCGGGTGCAAGTGACTTTAGTGTCCGCCCATACCTGACAGTAGCAAGAACACCAGTAATAGGTCGCGCGGTGAGAACAGAGTACTTGGTGGACATTGGAGAGGAGTATTGCTGTACGCGCTGAGCTGGAGACATCAGAAGGCAAGGAATAGAATCGTATCAATGACGTGTAGATGTTGTCGCAGAATGCCGTGTAGATGTTGTCGCAGAATGCCGAGGTATGGGGAGTGGCGAGCAGAGGCGTAAACAGGATGGCTGCTGCATGTGTCGACGAATGCAGTAGTGAGGACAACCGAGAAAAGCGGAATAGAGTGCGATGTCGGAGAGTGGGGAGTCAAAATTAAAAAGCTTCAGGAATTACGTACTGTACTCTACAGTTGCATGAATTGTTGTGGAGGTACGCACTCGCCTTTCCGGGATACTCCTTGCGTTCGCTTACCATTTCCGGACGCTGCCAGGATTTAGTAGAACTTAGCAACATGATGATCGCACCATTTGTTTCGTAGTAGCTCGCTAACTGGACCCTGGTGCGGGAGTATCCGAGATTACCAACTTGACAGCGTCCAACTCGAATTATGGGTATTAGTGCCGTACTAGTACCTACTGTAGCCACGGGTAGAATGCTGTACCTAGTAGGTTTTCCGCTTGGTAGATACTGCACCATTGATTTGTAGTAATAGCAGCTTGTACCGAGTACTTATAATGAAGCTTCTCAAACATATGGGAGCTGGCTTCTATGGATGGGGTACTATGGATGGGGTAGTTTTTCAGTTGACTACCAATCTAATGAACGAAGTGGATATCTATCCATTAATTCAAGAGCTTCCGTTCTCGTTCGTGTTTGCTTTTTGTCTCAGGTTTATGCAGGGATGTGCCAGCGCTAAGCGCAAATGTGGTTCGGTAGTCTGTGAACCCAACTCCCAGATGCATTGTTAAGTCGTTTTATTCGTCTACATGATAACCACCCTGAAAGACCCCGAGGGGGGCACTAATGAGGGAGTCAGGGCTCACACCCGCGCCGGTAATCTTAGACTCCAGACAACAACGATTCGCAGCGAGGCTAGCAAATGCATGCAGCAGCAAACTGAGGGAGCTGCACGAAGACCCTTCGTCCAGCACACCGATATGCCCAGTAATCGAGATAGAATACGAGCACGGCCGGACGACCGAAGACATGAGCTGGCCGGCCCCGGGCGAAGAACCAGTGGTTAAAACCATCATACTGGACGACCAATGCACAGCCAAGAAAGCTGCTCAACACTGGGCAAGACAGAAGGAAGCGAAAGTCGGGGCGGGAGTCTGGATGTGGTGGACAGATGGATCACGCTCTGACGACAGCCCAGTGGGAGCAGCAGCAGTGTGCAAGCACGGTAATGAATGGAGGACCCGCCGCAGTTATCTCGGCACTGGACGTATGGAGGTCTTTGATGCCGAGCTGTGGGCGATCGGACTTGCGCTCGGGGAGACAGTCAAGAGAAGAGAAAGACTGCAAGAGCATGGAGCGAAAACGGTGGCAGTCTTCAGCGACTCACAGGCCGCAACTCGACGAGCGGCACACCTGGAGCCGGGCCCAGGGCAGCGGCTGGCGAGGCGGATCAACAGCAGGGCGCGGAATCTCCTCGCCCACGGCATCGCAACCGAGATTCACTGGGTCCCGGGACACTCCAGCATCCCCGGAAATGAAGAGGCAGACCGTCAGGGGAACTTAACCCGAGACGCAAGCGGAAGTACAGTGATTGAGCGGCCGAACACCTCTGCCTCGAATAGAGATAGACGAATCTCCGAGGGAAGGTCAGCAGCCAAGGCGAAGTGGGAGGTCGACAAATGCAGCAAGCACTTCAGCTACAGACTCAAGGGCAAGACGGGGACCAAGAGGCCTGTCCCGATGACAAGTGTGAAGGCGCTGGCTACTAGGTTCTACCAACTAAAGTGCGGGCACGCACCCACCGGAGTCTAGCTAAAACGGTTCAGCCACCGAGAGGACGATAGATGCTGGTGGTGTGCAGGGACAACGGCCCAGACGCGGGAGCACCTCTTCCGCCACTGCAGCCGGTGGAGAGACCAGCAGAAAGCACTCTGGAAAGCGGTGGGAAAGGTGATGGGCTGGAAAGAGGGCAGATGCCGGCACGTGCAGGTCTCGGAGCTGTTTTCCACGGAAGAATGCGATCAAGCGGTGGTGGACTTCCTGGCGGCTACTGAAGTTGGGAAGTTCCCCCCCAAATGAATGGAGACGGCACGGAGCGGGCGCTGAGGATGACTCAGATGCGGGGAGCGTGCGGGGGAGCGGCAGCAGGGGGCATATATCTTCTCTTCTCTTTTCTGTTTGTTTTCGTTTGTTCTCTGCTTTTTGGTCTATCTTTTAGTGTTAGCTTTCATTTGTCAGCGGGGATGAAGGGTAGCGGGGGGGGAGCGCCGCCATCTAGCCGGCTCGCCCGGAGGCGGAGGGGGTATTAGGTCCTGTCATACTCTAGTCAGAGTGCATACAGTATGAATAAACAACAACAACAACCATCCTGAAAGTGCTTGTCGGGTGTGAGCTGCATCGCCGTTCACGCTAGTTACCAAGTCGTTTCACGACACAAATCCGCTTCCAGAGTACCGATATCATTCCGGAACTGGACAAGTTAAGGTTTCTAACTCTCCAGCTTGCTCTCTTTCATCTCGCTATGTCGACAAACTGGCCTTCCGCTGCTTCAAGTGTTCGTTTCCCTTGCTCAGTGTTTCCCCCGCTCGGTGCTCGCTCCCCCACTCGATTTCGTCGCATGTCGTGTGGATATGCATCCCAGTAATGTTTCGTTGTTTGTTTAAATCATTCTGTATTCACACTAAAAGAGTATAGCCGCTCCTCCCCGCCATTTCTCCCCGGTGCTACTCTGCAAAACGAGGAACTCAACCGCCTTCCCGCATACCGTCAATAGTCAGCTTCCAGCCATTGCCTTCACCCACCAGCTCGCAGCTCTGCACACTGTCGTATACGTAATTCGGTATCATAATTGACGCTGTGCACAATGTGGCCGAGGCGTAGTGAATGCATACAGTTGATTCGATGGAAGAATACCGACTACTGGTGAGCCCTGTACGTTTATTAGCATACATTCGGCGCGTCACCGATAAATTGATACGACACCGACCTATCCGCACGATAACTATCGAATGACGTGATGATGGGGTCGCAAGAAGCAAAATATGGTCTACCAGCTAAGCCAAGGGCGTGCGGCCTTTCCGGAGCACCCAGCCGAGTGAGGGAGCTCAGATGCGGTTCCTGAGCAGAAATTGGGAGGACCCCACGAGGATCTTGGAGTTAGGGCAGACTAGGAGTAGTGTACGTAACTTTGATGGAGACCAATGGTGAACCTGTAACTACATTCGTTCCGACACCGACTAATTGACACGATACTGATTGAAGTGAAGCTAGTGAAGGTGGTGCAAGAAACAGAACATGGTCTGGGTCGGGTCGGGGAGCTCAGCCAAGGGGGTGTGGTCCTGCGAGACCGCGAGGCGGAGAATGACGCTGGAGGACCAGATCAGTGTTCCCAAGCGGCCCGGCCGAGCCTACACATAGTTGAGAGCCGGTCTGGTTGGTGGGGTGCGGCGGTGGCAGAGGTACGATGGTTGGATATGTCCCTTTTTTCGTACTTTTGAGGCCATCTTAGTGTAGGCAGCGGACGGTGTCTTTCACACAAACTGTGTTTATCCTTTAATACATTAAACTTACAAATCGGCAAATAATGCCTGCAGGCAGGCCGGAAAGTCGTACGGCCCGCCCCGGCCTTCAGTTAAAGCTGTCGCAAAAGCCGGCCTTGCCACTTAGGAACACTGCATTAGATGCGGCTGATCAGCGGGATACGAAGAGAGATTGAGAGGATCTTATTACAGATTGAAGGAATCATGGAGATTGGGAGCGTTTGGAGTTAATATGTTTCCCATGCGGTCAGACATCGACTTAAAACTGTATATATTGAACGCGACCTATTGAGAATAGACTTAACGTTTCTAGTAGCATACATGACTCACTGACGTTACAGAATTGGTAGGGAGGTGATGACTGTTTTTTTGGCAATGCATCCATCACCGATTATCACTATCCTCCAGTTGATATATTCAGGAGGCTCAAGCGCGCGGAGATGGCATTGAATATTTGAGGGGAATCAAAGAGGATATATTAAAGGAACTCAATAGTAAACAAGAGCCACAATCTCAACATTCTTCATGCGATGTCACTCATAACTTTGTAAAGTTGGCTGTTGAAATATGGAAGGGGAGAACCGTGTGAATAGACTTAAGATACAGAGACTGAAGAGCAGGAGAAAGACTCGAGATATATACTAGGTAGTTGGGTGCCTTATGCCCTACCGGCTGTGTGCCTTGACATCAGCTCAGCTGAAGCTCAGCTCGGTCAGGTTCACGCAACATTGGCCAAGATTCTGCAACGACCGAATCAAGACATATGGAAGAAGTTTACACCCGACGGAGCGTTAGATGACACCACCGATGTACACAACGTCTTCAAACACCATGGAATATTCTCGGAGATTATGGAGATGAATTACGAGGATGTGAGGAATATCAATTGTGACGGTGCCGATGCAAGAGACGTCTTTGGCTAGAGTCCACTTCACTACGCAGTGGTACTGGGCAATGATCATGTCATACGAGAGCTTTTCAAGATTGGTGTGGATCCAAATGCTACAGACATGGCAGAATGGACTCCTTTGTACTATGCCATTCAGGCTACGAACAAGAAGGAACAGGCTTCCAACGAGAAGGGGCTGGAATCGATCATTCGGACCTTTCTGCAACATGGCCCAAACGCTGAGATTCGAGGGAGGGATGGAATTGGGCCGATGCACCTTGCAGCAGTTGCGGAGAATTCTGGGGAAGTGACAAGCTTCTTACTTCAAGCTGGCGCAAATGTCGATATCCAAGATAATTGTCAAAAGACCCCTTTATACTGGGCAGCATACACCGGATGTATTGACGCAATCGAAAACTTCCTACAGAAGGGCGCAAATGAGGAGCACGAGACGACTACGGAAGAACGCCTCTACATCTAGCAGCAGTAGCAGGTTCCGATATAGCTGTAGAATAGCTTATGGTAGCCGGGAAAGCTGAACGGGACTCAGTAGACCAAAATGGCAGAACTCCACTGCATTTGGCAGCCATAAAAGGGATGGTAAAAGTGGTCGAATTGTTGCTCGGCAGGGACCATGGCGAAGATCAAAATGCGCATAACGCCGTGATTGGTATCACTGACAGCAATCATTGCACGCCTTTAGATCTTGCACTCAAGTTCGGACATGAGCCCACAGCCCAAAAACTCTTAACATATACGACAAAGACAAAGAAAAGCGAGAAATGATATCATTTGGTATTGCGATCATGTTCAGGCGCACGGACATAATAAAATTATTCGTTACTAGGGTTAACAAGAGTTATATTGAAATCACATTAAAGTTGGCGCAAGAACTGTAGATTTCAGAGATTAAACGGAAAGCTACGTGAGGGCGGTTAAGTGTTAACAAGAGCAGGCTGGCCTGCTCTAATTGGGAGTGAGTCTCTAAATCCTAATTTGTAGCCTACTACTAATCACTATCCGGTGGCCAGCTCTGATAGGGAGTGAGTTTCCACATTCTCATCTGTGACCTGCTGCTAACGAGTGCCCGATGGCCAGCTCTGATAGCAAGTGAGTCTCATGATCGACATATGTGGCCTGCTGCTAACGAGTGCCCGATGGCGTGATCTGGTAGCATGTGAGTCTCTTAGTCGACATCTGTGCCCTGCGGCTAACGAGTACCCGATGGCCTACTCCAATAGCTTGTGAGTCTCTGGATCGACACCTGTGTCCTGCTGCTAACGAGCGCCCGATTGCCTCCGGATAGCAAGTCAGTCTGTCGATCGACACCTGTGGCCTGCCGCTAACGTGTGCCCGATGACCTGCTCCGATAGCTTGTGAGTCTCTGGATCGACACCTGTGTCCTGCTGCTAACCAGTGCCCGATGACCTGCTCTGATAGCTTGTGAGTCTCTAGATCGACATCTGTGGCCTGATGCTAACGAGTGCCCGATGGCTTGCTCTGGTAGAGACAATGATTCCACCAGTTCAGACGATCCCGGTCCGCGGTAGGGCTCAGTCCAGTCCGGTCTAATGGAAAGGTCGGACTGGACCGATCTACAGACTGGCAGTCTTGGACTGGACGGGCTTGGTCTGGACCGATTCATTTACGCATATAATTTTGACATTGCTTTTTAGCCAAGTACTACCGAAAACATGACTCATCCTCACTTTTTATCACCACTCACCCCCGAATACCCACTCTGATCGAAGTTATACCACTTCTGTCTGTATATTCGGCTCCATCGAGATATATTTTCCCCATGAAAAGACTAATAACCGGGAAAGTATACCCTAACCCTGGACACCATGAGGGATCGGTCCGATTCCAGTCCAAAAATTTCTTGGACTGGACCTGGACTGGACTGGACTGGACGGTTCCGGTCTGGACTGATCCATTGCTGGACTGGTGGAATCATTGGGTAGAGAGTGAGTCTCTAGATCTATATTTGTGTCCTGCTGCTAACGAGTGCCTGATTGCCTACTCTCATAGCTTGTGAGCGTCCATGATCTAGTCGGTAGCTAAATAACTGTGTTTTGCTTTTTCTGGATCCTACAGCCGATGCATTCGACTCTGTACCCTACTTCTGCCCCTACGGCCTGTTTCTAACCTTCGCCGTTACTCCGACTCCATAGACGGTGAGTGTTTACATGATTTTCCTTTGTCTCGTTGTCATTTTTTAGTTGCTAATGGGAGCCAATGTCTTTATCTATCAGCGAGTGAGATCATCACCCGTTGCCGCTCTCATTGTCGTTGCTAACGTGAATTGGATCGCATCATTAACAGCATGTGAGATTCTCCTCGTTTGTTTTGTTCGCTCTCGTTGCCATTCGTTGCTAATGCAAGCGGTGTTTATATCTTACAGGAAGTGAGCTCACTTTGGCATGATTGATCGAGTTACCGGCGGCTAACACTTTTCTTACACTTCAACTTGGAAGAGAGTTTGTTCACTCTATTTCTGATATGTACCCCATGCTAATTTGTCGTTCGTTTTCCTTATGATTCACAGAAAGTAAGCCCACTATGTTGGCATTATTGACTTTCATGAAACGACTAACTTAGTTTCGTAGTATGTGGGTCTCGTCCGGATCACTCATAGCGAAGTTTTACCTCGCTAACTTGAGGCCTATTTCTCAACTTCTAGAGAAATTCTAGAAGATAAGATGCTTTCAATATTTGGTTATTGGTGAATGCTAACATGAACTTTGATGTGACAAAAAGCTGGTTTGTCCTTTATCAAGCTTTCACGCACTCTCTGGCATTCCTTTGCTTAAGTTAAACATCTAACTATAATAATAACCTTACAGCCAAAAGTGACGGTTGTAAGAGAAGTCTCTTTCGATGATAGCGTTACAGATGAACGAGAAAGTGATGGATTAAGCCAATGACTTGATGTAAATGGCTTTAGGTTGTACTTCGTTTCTTCCCCGTATCTTTGACCGTTACTTACCAAGTTTTAGGCATTGATATGGAGCAAGTTTTGGAAGATACTAGGGTAGTTTGGATTTCATTTTTGGGTAACTTTAGGTTCTTGGTGTAGGACTCTGGGGACGAGGTAGCAAGTTGTTTTTCTTAAGTGCCGTATGGGACTGGGCAGGGTTTTGTTAAGCTTATGCATGCAGCAATTCAGCGTTGATCATATTTTCAACCACGTTGTTAGCGGAAATAAGCATCGCACATTCTAAAATTCTAGGCGTCGCCACTGCACCGAAGTGGACTCACGCTCCGTCCTAGGTTGCAACTTAGTACATACATGCGGACGGTTATGTAGAACACCGGAAATTACCGGATGCTACTTATCGGAATGATGTTTTCCGCGGATCCAGGATGGGATACCTCCTGTTATGTTTCTGTTCTTGTGCCGCGCACTCCTAAGATAGTGAAGCCATCGTTTTATCAACTAACGGTTGGCAAGAGCGACTTATCGTATTTGTCGTAGTTCTGCTCAGGCGGTGAGCACTTATGACAATAAAAACTGACTGGTCGGAGAACTCTATACCCGTGTACTGGCTCCCGCGCCGCGCCGCATCTATCCGGTATCCTGCGCGACACAAAACAACCTCGCTTAATATCGCACTTCACCTAATTTCACACAGAAATGTCTACTAAATGTCAATTAGAGTATTAGATCTAGGTGGATTGCTTTCGGAGGATTACAGGGTGCAATCGGTTATCAGAATAGCAGGGTTCTCAGAGTTCTTATGTATCCCGTTTAGGCCGGTCCATGCGATATCCGGGAAATTATATGAATCAACGACCGTTCCAGGATTCAGCGGATTTGTTGAAATAGTGATGCTAGAGAAGCTTGATTGTATATTATCTAAGAGTGCCACAAGGCCATATATATATGAGTACAAGTGTGAATGCGTGCATACGCATCTGTGTATAGACCCTTCAGGCTTCAGGCCGACAGCAATCTCCGGTCATACGAGGCTCACCTCCGGCCATACGAGACTCATCTCCGGCCATAAGAAGACAGAGACCTATCATGCAATAGGATTGACAGTGTGATCAGGCGAGTGAAATTGATGGATGAACTCCTTTTTGTATGAGTAGACATATGAAGCAACCGACTTCATCTGTGTTCCATACTTATGGAATAGTGCAAATTTTTTGCAACTTTGTGGCAGTGTTAAGCCAGTATTCTCAGCGCTTGAAAACTGCCACTTTTGCTTTATCATATAAATAAAATGCGAAATGAGTACGTTTCTCTGAAGAAAACATGAAGAAAAACATACCATATGACGCTAATCTCGCCTAATGTTGAATTCGACGGGCGGACATGCGAGGCACTGACACTGGAAGCGCCGGGTACCGCCGAAGCAGAGCCGCAACTTAAAAAGCTTAAATCTAAAGATATATCCCTGCTCCAACGCCAAAATCCCGGTACCCCGCAATGATATCGATCGGGTCGTGTATAGATTCGCCACGTGGGCGAGATTGTTGATGTGGTTGGTTGTTGTGCCTTCGTGCTCGGATTTTAAAAATTATGTCACTCGGCAAGCATAGTCGATTATGCAGGTGAAAAAGGATGATGCTGGTAGATTGGGAAGCTAGGGATCTAGTCAATTGGATTTAAGCATATATCTATACAATTGTTACCATACAATGTTAGAATGTACTCGGTGCAGATTCGGATTTCGGTGAAATAGTACTATAATCGTCAATGCCAGTGAAGACGATTTGGAAACTAGGGTATGAGACACATGCAATAAGTAGTGAGCTGTTGGACAGAAATAAGCTTTGAATCTGGGCGAATGGTTGGGCTCCGAGAGGGTTGGTAAGACAGTCATATATCGTTTGACCGCACTACCGGGATTGAGCGCTGTTTCACATTACCTGATAGCGACGGTTTTCCCAAAGCGGGACGTGTAGGGAATACCTGGATGGTAGGATGCTTGCACGCGGCGAGTAGCACGTAGCACTGTTGACTTTGGGTTTAGCCGAAGGCCGTCAGGATTAGATCGAAGCATCCTCGGTTCCTCTCGATAATGTTGGGCCTGGGTACTCGTCGGATTTTCAAGTCTTCTGACACCATTGTCATTGAGTAGATGGCATAGATAAGATTAAATTATATCGAGATCTCGCTGCCAGCATACCGCCTTGGTACCCTGCGGACTGAAATCATCAGTGCATTTCATAGGTGTGAAGCATTCCTTACATTGCATCTGCAGGGGGAACTTAGTTTGGTATAGTAGCCATTCGACTGTAATGTGTAGTCACGATGGTTGGATGAGTATTCATTGTAAATTGATGTGTCGCTAAGGGCGCTTATAATGACATTTCCCGACAATCGAAAATCCGGCACGTACGGTAAACCCCCACGCAACAGATAAACAAAGAATACTGTACCCGCAGATAAGGTTGGGACTTCAGCAGTCAGCACAGGGTGTCCATCCCACATAAAAAGTGGTCCTATCAGCGTCAGAATTTGCTGTCCCATATCCAAGAGTTGTCAGCAGTAAATTTTATCAGACTTGAAGATCTATTATACATGGTCTTCCTGCCCATCCGCCCATACGTACATTCAATATGATGAATAGGGTGCAGTACCATAAATGGTATAGCCACAGAGGCCTGAGTTCCGCTGAGCTAGATCACCCAACGCTAGTCACTTTCTATCACTCTCACAGCTGTCTATATACGGAAAAACCGTCAGCAAGCGGTGTCTCATTGAAAATTTACTGTCAGCACACAGTACCGTCCCAGCCTCATCTGCGGGTACAGTACCTCAGCGAGCTGGAAGACAAAATAATCTTTGTCAGTTTCTCCCGGTTAGCGGGTGGGAGCACACAAGTCGCAAACTACGTCTTTAACGAAGAGCAACGACAAAATAACTATGAGTAGGAATCGACACGGAAAGTAGATATATATGCGAAGGTGTCAAAGACGGCAAAGTTGTTGAAGGATAATTTCAAAAACTGTGGTGGATACGTAGGTGGATGTACAGAAGGGTTGAAGCTAGTTAGAAGTAATCCGCTTACGCATTTTATGCTGTGCAGTTATTTGGGACTGGAGTTAGCGCATCAATTGATGGCGATTGGATGTGGGAGGGATTGCACTTGGGATACGTGTAGCTAGAGAGAGATGGGAGAAGGAGATGTGGAGGATTGCAGTGATGGAGATGAAGATTAATGATTGCTGCAAGTGATAACGTCTACACAGGAGAACGGAGCGGGGACTAGTCGACTCTGGAGGATATCTTCGTGAAAAGAAAAGGTGTTGAGGAATGTAGATAGTATCAATATGAAATGGTAACAAGATCTCTATGTACATAATCTTATCAGAGCCATCTGATCAATAACAAGGGTGCCTAGAGACTTGAAAATACCAGCGCGCTTATTTATCAATCAAGATCATCTGCATAGTACTCCACTTATTTTCCGATTGGTTGAACAGGATGTGGTTCGACAGTACTTCCAACAGGTAGCCCCCGGGAGGGTAGCCGATGACATAGTTCAAATGCGTGGTAGACCAGAACAACAGATCCAAACGGGTATGCTCTAGGTTGGTTCGATAGGATGCACAAAGGTTAGGGTTACTCCTGTTTAAGTTGACTAGCCTGCGGTCTTCACTGCCACCTAGATGTAGCACACATTCTTCTAGGAAATCCTCCTAATAACTTTATAATTATGACTAAAGTAATACATCAAACGATGGTGGTAGCCCCCTCTTTCCTAACCATAAATCCTCCTCACAAGTACTCTATGCGGCGGGTGCTCTCAAGTGTTCGCCACACCTAAGCTGCGTGGTCTTTCTTAAGAGTCTACCCAAGCTTAAGGTCTTTAGGTAAGGGTGGCAGCGTCCTCTTGGCCAGCATCTCTCTCTCACTTAATGGGGCAGGAGGAATTTCTTCCAGATTCACAGCAAAAGACGCTATCGCGTGTGCACCAGCATTGACATTCTGAATCCACGCATACGTATTCATGTTAGCTTTTATGTCGTTCGGAGTATCGGTATCGACAACGTAGGCAACGCCAACTTTTCCACCCCACCTATTATTCATCGTCAGTGTGAATCCATAGCGAAATTGTTAGGGTAGGGTTACATCTTTTCCTCCTCGGTAGTCTGTCTTTATCCGTATGTACCTGTGAACAAACCCCCAGATGGAATCCCGCCGTCGATGAACAGAACATAATCCGACTAATAATTGAAAGGACAGGGAGCAGACGTGATGTTAGCTACAGTGCAAGAATAGTCTTCGAAGACAAGTTAGATTTTGTCGCTTTCGGCAAGCATAGTATTAGGGAATGGAAATTGATCTGGGTGCCATCGTAGACCAAGAATCCTTAATTAGGGCTGGCAAGTCTGGAACACAGTTAGCAGTCTGAGAATTACTAGACGTAGACTTACGTATCAATGTTGAGGTAAAAAGCTATATTATCGAACTCCTGTTCTGTCAAGGATACCAAATAGTTTTCAGAACCTCTTATTTAGGTATCTTAATAGTCCGTCCCGTCCGGGCTGCACATTACCTGGGACTGGACAATGATTTTCGGGACAGAGAATTCTGGACCGTTTGAGACCAGAGCAAATGGTTCTTGGACTAAATACCTTCAGGGCCATATAGTCTTCATAATGTCATAACATTCAAAAATCAACCATGGGAAGCAGTGGAAATCGTGCTATTTTATACTATTTTCCGTACTCAGGCCCTCTATCGGTATTGTACTACCTAAAACCGCTCGCTTTAAGCCCTACTGCAACTAGTTTCACGGCCCCATGGCATCTCTGCAGCTAATTTTTAGGCCCACATTTGGCATTAACACCCGCAGTACTATCGAATACCTACTCCCAGTAGCCGTTAGTCCCCTATAGGTACCTGTATGGGGCCATAAGACAACCGAAACCTGCCCAGGACGGACCAGTCCACCTAAATCAAGACCGAGACTAGATGGTGATGCCGGGCCCCGAAAGACTATACTCACCCCGGACTTATTGCATATACGGGTCTCATCCGGAGATGAGTCTCGTATGCCTAGAGACGGTGTCTCATATGGCCGGAGATGGTGATGTCATGTATGGCCGGAGATGACTGTTGACTCTGATACGGGCTGATGGCATTCAGCTGTACTTGTACTCTCATATATATGTGGCCTTGTGGCCCTCTGAGATAGGATACAATCAAGCTTCTCTATCTCTACTATTTCAACAGGACCGTTGAGACCCTTGCTCTCATTCCAATCTCCTTGGCAGTCTAAAAACCTAAGGGCGCGGCATTTTTGAAATGCCATTTCGGTAGCTGAAGAGCGAGTTCAAGAAGTCCTATGGCGCCTGATCCATTGGCATTCATACGCTGATGGTGCTAGAGAATCCCCCTGAAAAGGGAATGTTTGGGAAAGCCTACAGAGCCATGTTGCACGGAGTCTGTGTTCCCTCCAGCAACTAGAATGTTACTCTTATTACTATCCATGGTGGTAGTAAAGAGATTGCTGCTGTAGCGGACCTCATTCACTGCATCAACGACCACTATTCCGATCACTTCTCCCCCAGCAACAGCAGCCACCAAAGCTTCCCTGTCCTCAAGGGAGAGAGCAAAAACCAATATGTGACAGCCAGTTTTATCAGAGCTGTTGACAGTGCCAAGTGAAGGGGAATGGGGTACACTGCCATTGGTATAAATAATTAATGCTGCAGCGTTTGCTAGTAATCGCCTGTATAACTTTAAAACCCATGCGCATGCCCACCGCTTGACAAGGACAATCGTATTGTTCATCGTGATATGATTATTGTCACCCTATGTCTTGGACATGTCAGTTTTACTATCATACGTTAAGAAATTTCTCGTGAAAACATACCCCAAAACACCCTACGTTCTTTGCAACCTAGACAGGCGCGGTAATATCCAGTGATGTTAACCGTCCCATCTGTTGGCCGTCGACTACAGTCCGTCCGAGATTTGTCTAGGACAGACGGGACGGTGCCAAAGCCGCCCGTCCCTTCCTTACATGACAAAGACAGCATGGCGGCCGGCGAAAACACCGTCCCGGCCGAGATCCGCCGTCCCCGGTCGACATCCACTATCCCCGGCGGACACCAAGTATTAAGGTGTTTTACATGGCTTAATATGAGTGAACCAGCGTTAATGAGTAGAGTTTATTGTATATAGTGTGGATAGTTTTGAGATTTTGTATAATTCAACTCGTTTTACTAGCGAATGTCATTGTCCACAGGTATCTGCCGGGGACGGCCGAGGACAGCATGTGGCGTTCCAGTTATGTGGCGTCCCCGGCCTTCATTTCCGTCCGCCCCCGTCCTGACTCGGATGGACGGGACCATTGACTTCACTGGTAATATCCCCAGTTGGTGAAAACTCCATAAACTCAGCAGAGCCATATTCGTTCTATATACCATCGGCAGCGGTGGATTTAAACTGGGCATCGCCGTAGGATAGCGGTCACGTCATTGTCTGTAATTCGGTGTCGTAATATCCAGCAGCGTCGACCTGCACGTTGGTGTATTCGACCGTCTTGTAGTGAGCTCCAAATCCTTATAGTCGGCTTACATCTGGGGCATTGGCTGTTTATTGATCAAGTACATCCGCATGTTTTTGGAGGTTGGAGAGGAGGGTGCTATCTCGGTACCCTTTGCTTGTTGTTGTTGTTTATTCATACTGTATTCACTCTTACTAGAGTATGACAGGACCTAATACCCCCTCCGCCTCCGGGCGAGCCGGCTAGATGGCGGAGCTCCCCCCCCCGCTACCCTTCATCCCCGCTGACAAATGAAAGATAAAAGATAGAAAAGAAAAGAAAAGA
>Ga0307512_10003918_pt1 | contig 16682 bp, 24 predicted proteins | sample 14_EM_MG_FD_200267 | JGI IMG/M metagenome (GOLD analysis project Ga0307512, IMG submission 200267) | Populus trichocarpa ectomycorrhiza microbial communities from riparian zone in the Pacific Northwest, United States - 14_EM | ecosystem: Host-associated > Plants > Roots > Unclassified | place...
CTCCCAATCAGTGATTTTATCTTACATGTATACCTTGAGTCAATTGAAGAGACGCACGGCACACGATCATCTCGTCCAACAACTCGGAGAACTATTTCTCTATTACGAGGAAACCAGGAATACTTCTAGTCAATACTGGACCTTACACTCAGCCGAGATTCTTGGCATCACGTACAACGTCTGTCGATTCGTAAACCAGGGGCTGTTACCTTTCAAGGAACATATCGATACAAGCCGTACTCACGATCAAACGGAAAACGGGGACTGTTTTTAGAGGGAGCTCTTGTATAAGGACAAGAGGTTGAGTCTTAGGATAAGACGAGGAAAGAAAAAGAAGTTTAGTTAGGCGGCTGTATTTAAGTTAGTAGTGTATTTATTGAAACGTGGCTTAATACCCCCGTAACAGCATCTTAATTTGCGATTTGTGAGACCTTACTTTACAAATCATGTTTGATGCTTGGTGGGCTTTAATGAATGTGCGCTCGAAGCGTCCGATTGCTTGGAATAATTCTAGACATTCACCTTCATGGCGTTTCAATTTGCACTGCGCAATTGAGGAGACCGGCAGACCTGTCATCATATGTACTGTGTGTCATCAGGTTCTTCGCGTTCCATCAGAATATAGGAACAGCTCCATGGGGAAACACTTGCTGAGAAAGGCGCACATTGGAAAGTTAAAAGAATTAACAGAGTCGGAAGTTTCTGAATTGACAAGTAAACCTGTTGATGAAACCGATTTGCGCATATTGAAGAGAGATGGCAGTCATCGAATTACAACAGTAAGTTCGCAAAAGAAATCCATATTCAACACTTAGATCTTACCTCTATTAACACAATTGCCAGACACAACGCTTGAAACTGGCAGCAAATGTTACGGGGTCAGTATGGCCTAAGTACCTATATTCCCAAAGTATACTAGATACTTGAATATGTACTTAGTCACACTCTGCCGTAGTTCTTAATTCTCCTTTTAATTATGCGTATCTCCAGACGAAATGTATTCGGAGTCTGTATGAATCGTATACGCACAAAGGACAAATATGTATAGTCGTTTCAGATGCTTCCAAGTGAATGGCAACTGAATCGTATCGTGGAGTGATACAATACTGACAGTACATATGATCTTTGAATTAATCTGGGTGATTAATTAATATCGCAAAGTATATTCGTATAATTAATCTTGGTGATTGATTACTATCGTACAGTGTATTCGTTGAATTAATCTCGGTGATTGATGAATATCGTGGCAGTAATAAATTGCCCGTTGCTAGTGCAATCCCAATTAACACGTATCTTCACAAATGCTCTTCCTTATCTCTTTGATAAATCTGGCGTTCAGATACTATCAGCAATATTACGTCTTATATGTAATCTTCCCTTATTCCTCGTCTATTCCAGTCTCGACCGTAGCGATGATTGATTCACTATGGATATAATATCAATCCGTCTTCCCGTAAGGAATGTCGAATGTTTTGGAGCTGTTTATCTGTGTTCCCAGGATCTCTTTTAGCCAACGTTTTCTGCTGAACCCTTTGTGGCTTGAACACTTTCCCGCTTCGAGTCGTAATATTGGATGGATGTTTTCTGGGCTCCTCAGATAGGAACTTCTTTCTCAGCAGATGCTCAATATAGCTGTTCCTTAATGAGTCAATACATATCTCCTCGCATAGATCCAACTCCGATATATCGCTTTCGGGAACGATCTCCTCAAGTATTGATTGGTAGGTTGGTTGTGTAACCACAAGATCCTTAACGTAATCCGAAGGGAATATTTTATCGTGCCGGTAGTAAATTAATATTTCAGTGAAGTGGATTATACTTGCTAGCCACCAGATGCACTGTGCTGCAAATGACTGATCTTCTTTCTCGAATCGATCCAGTACCAAGGATAAGGCACACAACAATATGTCATAATCGTTAAAGACATTATGCTCACCCGTAGGGGGTGGAACCGCGTACAATCGTAATAGCTAATACTGATATACGTAATGATAATAATAATACTAATATGAACTGAACACTTAATAATATTTCAGGTTCTTCTTCGCAGGTAGGTATCGTTGTTCGTTTCATGCTTGTTCTGCCCCCTCTTCTAATGCCGGAGCACTGCTGTCTCTTTATAGTTTTTTGGGCATGATGATGATGATTTGAGGAGTTACTCCCAGGAACCCTTTCCGGTCATCCTATCTTCAGCCTTTGAATTATGATATATTCTGCGCTTAGTCTCAGAATCACTCTCCGACTATCCGGCCAGGAATCCCAATGGTTATTGTGTTCTTGCAACCCTCTCGTATGCAATATGATATATCAGACTTTGCTTCAACTTAGATATCTTGCAACCTACAGTGGATAGTTGACAACGCCTTAATGCCTCAGCTGCATTTCAAACCCTTATGACTGGTGTACCCACCAATGCTCTGCTACGTAGAGTTTGACGTGTCAATTCAAATTGCCTTAATAGGAACTGACCTTGCAGAAAGCTCTTTCAAACCCAATCAAAGAGTATGCCCAGATGTCACAATTCCCTCAATCTTGTACTAGCGTAGGCAGTGCCGGGGTGTGCCCCTATTGGTCCTTTCCATAGCCATCATGGAAGTAGGAGAGCCCACGTAATTGCTTGGCTTGAATGTCCTGCACTTTAGGGAAGATCCCAATATGCAGATCACCAAAGAGTACAAGTGGTTAGAAACAACTGGCACCCTTGCGGCAAGGCCAAGGTTGCTGCATCTTCAAACAAATGACTCTGCTAGGAGAACATGATCTCCTATCTGATCGACTCGCAACTCATCCTGAAACCCTGCTACAGGCCAAGAAAACTGGTCATGTTGTTAAGCCTAGAATAAGTAATTGTCTGATCATCATACGACCAGTATTCATCATTGGCTTCCAACAAGTACCATTATCGACTGTTAAGGGAGAACCCCTAACAGCAAAGGACTACCTAACTGCCGAATTTCACCAACAGACCTGGAATCGCTACCTCATGTTAGGATTGCTTCGGCTCATATTCCATGCAATGCTATGTCAAACAATGAGCTATGACGGAAAGTTAATGTACTACGCGGCCAGCTGGTGCTTCCATCCGCCAGCACACTTAGCAACATTTGCTGCAGGGAAAGCTCACTGACAGTGGATACAATAAGAAGTAATTGCAATCAAGAAATAAAGTTAGCATACCTTTGGATGGGTCATCAGTGAAAAAAATTTCCATCCGGATGCGATGGCTGTGTCACCGTGAACTCGGCCCAGCAGAGCTGTCAGAGAAATCCCGGTGGCGGCTGACTCCGCGCCCAGCTTGAATAACACATGTCGCGGTGCATATCACCCTCGCACCACAGTTTCACCGTTTCTTCGCACTCTGTCGGTCTCCTATTGTGAACAAACACTCTGGCATTGGGGCAAACTGGGACCATACGTCGGAATGAGTTCATTGGGTACGCGCGTGCATCGAGATCTCAATGCAATTGGTGATGCTGCCAAAATTGTTCCTCGCGTTCCTTCCACCTCGGTGGAAATTGCAATTCCCTCTTTACTAATTATTCACATCATTCCAAGTCGGCAGATCTCTGAGGCTATTGACAATCCATCACTCTTTCCGTCCGTCTCTTCTCTTACTACTTGTACCTATCTCTGGAATCACCCACTTGTGGCCGACGATGTTTCCAACACTGAAAACTTCCAAAGCCACGGCTGCCGGTGCTTTTCTCAGTTGTACAAATTTGGAGATAGGATCCAAGTTACTCAAGTTTTCAGCTAATGTGGTGAGCACCAGGGCTAACCAGTACTCAACGAAAGCTCCATCCTTGTTTAGGAGCTTGATCTTGAATAGTCATTGCAGTTGTGATGGGAGACGACCATTCAGCTGACCAAAACACCTCCCTGGGCGTGGCTTTACCCACACCCAGGTGTTCCGTCGGTCCTCTCCACGCCAGCTCTGGCTTCCTGTGCATCGACGAAGTTCAGATATGTGTTCACCTTGTAAACCCTCAACTTGAACATCAATACCGTGGTAAATACAGAGCTCCATCGCATGCAGTTGTTCATCCGATGTATACATCATGTCACGACACTGATGTTGGATAACCTCCCCCATGCCATTGAATATTGTCAATCGGTGCCTTACGTCTTGCGTATTGTCAAGTAATGCTCTGCATTCTTTGATCATAGCGTCAGGATACCTTCCACCATGGCGGTTTTGGGGTCCCACGAATTTGGGCTTCGCATATGACTTTGAGCTCAGGGGGGCAGCCATATCAGAACCGGAAGGGAGGACTTTGCAGGTGGTAGCGCTGTTATCTCGACCCTGAGCGAGGGCTTGGAGATTCAGCCCTCTGATTTCGGAGCGGAGAATGTGACGCTCAGAGGTGATTACTTGCGGCAGGTAGTTGAGAATGCAATTGGAGGCATTCCAACCGTCCTTGAGGTTCGTTGTATGTGCTCGGTCATGTCACTCCACAGAATACTGTTGGAAGGCTCTGTCTCGACAGATCTGGTGGACCCAGTGGAACATCAAGTGGATCTTCGGAAAGTTGAAGTCGGCATCGAACACCTTGGAAACATCTATCTCGTGGCTGATATAAACGCGCCAGGTATCTATTTTGTGCTGCATCTTGGAAGGCGTCCAAGTTTCAGAACTTGAGTCCTTATCTACCTTTTGCTTCTTCACGAGGTCCGTTCTCAGGGCATTCACTTTGGCCTTCACCATTTCGCCAGCTCGCCCGTGTAAGAAAACCTCTTTGATGGTGTGAAAATGACACAAGGAATCTTCCATGTTGCTCAATGTTGCATCATTGTGTGAGTTATATTGAGCATACAAATAGAATTCTAATGATGCCTATGCGCACTCAATTGCATGATTCAATATGGGATGCTGAGCAGGGCTTCCTCCTTGTCGAGACTGGGTTACTACTCCAAGCTGGCACCAGCTCATTTCCTTCATCTCCTTCCCATTCCATTCAGAAAGTTCCTCATATGACTTAGTTTTTGGTGTGATGTCATGGTAAGCAGGCACGGATAACCATGTTGCATTGTACTTGTCAAGCCGTTCGTGAGTCTTCATGAAGAGGATAGTCCACTTCTGGATGTGGCCAAGCAGGCCGATCTGCATTGAATAGAGGAGGCCGGGCATTGGGAGATCGCTCAGGATACGGGGATTATCTCGAAACATGTTGAATCCTCGGTGAACATGGCACAGTGAGAGTGCGGCCCCGGCTTCCGACGTGTTGGCATTGCTGAGCTTTCCATATAGGTTGTGATCCCGCCTGGGGTGTTGCTTGTCAGGAGGGTCATAATCTCCAAGTTCATTTGTTGGAGACTAGCACCAAAAACACATATCCCGCTCGGGATGATATAGGTAGCTATACTCTGGGCAATCTGCAAGCCATGCTGCTAAAACCTGTTTGAAAGGCCTGAAGTTGCCATCTGCACAGAAAACATTGTAATACCCGCTCTCGGCGCTGGGATTTTGTCTAATGGTGAGAGGCTGGAGTACCTGCCCCAATACCTCATTCAGCACCTCTTGGTTTGTTTGCCACTGCTCATCCAGCCGCGTCACAGGAATATTGCGGGTCTTGATCTGAACGGGCAGGAGAGCAACCATTACGACACTGTGTGTTGAGCGCCTGCGGCGGATCGTCGAAGATAGATTGTCAATCGTCATATATACAGGCCACTCTTTCTTGTAGCCAGCGAAATTTGAGACATATGTACCATCGGACATGAAGATCAATGGAACCAGTGTATCCCCTACTCCAAGCTTTGACTTACCATCGGTTAGCACTCCATCATCCTCGGATATCACTCCTTACCTGTGTCTACCACCACCAGTCTGCTGGGTGCAAGTTGGTATAAAGGTGTTTCGGTGGTGAATCACTGTTAAAGCAACACTAACAGGCATAAATAAGATGCCCGGCGTAGACTAGCTGCCGCATCAACCATCTCATGCTTTTCATGATGTCTCGACTCCAGTATTTGATAATGCGTTGGTGCTTGTCATTCCATCTCATATCCTCGAGAGTGTGTAGTTCCCACTCCCTGAGAGCCTGATCATCGGGCATGCTAGCCACTAGCTTCTGGATGCCATCCCCGTTTGTGAAGCTTGGGAAACCCAGAGTGGTGTTTTCTTCCTTCAGCTCGTTCTCATAGTATGTCTTCATGCCCTTCCTCTTGATCTCAGACGGGATATAGTTGTACTCTTCATGCGTGGCAAACGGGTAGTGGGGATTGTTTTCCAGGTTCATCTCAAGGCAACCCTTTGCGTGGCATTCCCATCTCTCAGGAATGTAAACGCTCAGCGGAACACTGGTGCTGGGGTATGGTTCCGGCCATGGCTGGAGGAGGTGGCAGTGGTTGAGACTCCGAGTCTGCGATGGTTTCAAGGCGTTCAAGGTAGGGAAACACGTCCAAGTCTTCGACTGAATCTTAGTTAGTTTTGAATTCTCAACGTGCTGCTGGCTCTACGTGTTGGTGCACATTGCGAACAGTCAGATTCTTCTGGTGTGCAACCTGAAGGCGTTCAGGATGGTGTAATTTGATATATTTAACTCGCCAGCTGTCTGAGGTGAACCTCTTTTGGCAGGAGAATTCGGAGCAATGCACAGTGGTCTTCGCTGGCATTGTCCACGATACACGAGCAGTGGAGTATTCACTGTTGAACGGGACGAAAGTTGGTGATGGGCCTGAGCAGTCTGGTGTGGGTATCAGCTCACAATCCTTTCAGCTAACTTGAGAGCTTTATTGAGCCTCAACACCATCTCAAGGAGGTTCCTTACACACCAGGGGTTGCAAAAACACAGGATGCGCGATGTCCCATAATACTATGAATAAAATAAAAAATACACCATGAGAATTCCAAAAACCTTGCGACTCGTGTAATAATCAATGCCTGAGATAAATTGATCAGAACAAAGACAACGAACCAGCCCACAACCCCTTACCCAAACGAGCCGGAATACAAACTACTCTAAGTGACCAAAACAACTCCACGTGTGCTTTAATCAGTGCCTGAGATGAATAGATTACGGTAAAGGAAACTCACAAGACAAGAACCCGACCCTGACCCGGATGCACGCCTTCTCTGCAACGCGATGACTGGTTGACTCCTCACCAACCGAGCCATCCGGGCGCTCCTCAGGCGCTGGAACATCTGGGGAGAGGGACATCGGGATGACTGTCGCCACCTCCCAATACACCAAGTAGCTGCTAATCGACAGCAGCATCCGGGGTGTTTCGGGCTGCCTCAGGGTCGCGCACAGTCGGCACCACTGGGCGAGGTTTTTGCGGCGTAACAAGCCCCAAATGCTCCCGCCCACTAAGAGGATGAGTCTCTGAGGATTGTGGTCGTGCTGCACGCGCTGGAGATTGTGGCCGAGGGGTATGCTCGCACATCTCCTGGACTTGCTTAGGTAGCACGGTTGGCTGATCATCTACCATGGTATCTATGTCGTCAGCCAATGTATTTACCATCTCTCCCTGGCCAATCGTCTGAGGTTCTTTGCCATCATCTTCATCTTCATCCTCATCCTCCACCTCCTGATCATGTTCCTCCTCTTCAACTTCCTCCTCTTCATCATCAAGGTCCCTTTCAATATCCACATCAGTGTCTGAATCGGCGCTGTACGGTGCGTCCATATCATCCTCCATGCGCATATCCACATCAGATACATGTTTTTAGTCATATTCGGCATCCGACTCCCCAGTCGAGTCAGATTCATCATCTGAGGAAATTGACACGGCGGGTGATGCTTCCGTCTTTACATATACCCCCTCTAATTGTCCTTGCTTGTCCCATTCCCCTTGCTCCCTGTAGCCTCGCCACCACTCTGCGAGCTTTCTCCTCCTGGGGTTTGTTTAACTATACATATCCCTTTCCCATTCCCGTTCCCATTCCGCATCCCATTCCTTTCTGCTGTTGACTTCCCCATCCCCTTCCCGACTTCAGTCACCATCCGTTTCATCTTCCCATCCTTCACTCCCTTCCTTTTCCCGGTCCGTTTCTCACCGCCCTGTGTGTCCTCCTTACCCTTGCCGTCATCATTGTCATTGCCATCGCCAGGACTGCTCCTTCCACCGCTCGGCACTCTGGGATCCGCCTAGTTTACATCATCATCATCATCATCATCATCGATTATCTCATCCCAATTCAGTGGTCTAACGCCCAGGATGTCCCCTGGTTTGTACTGCTGGCAGCTTGGTGGCTCAATCTTTGCCCTGTGATCATCACTACCATACAAAGTGAAATGCTCACTGGTGCGTTTAACCTTCCCTGAGTTGGTTGTCTGCGGATTGCAGCGATCAACTTGATCCCCAAAGGCACGGGGGTTGTCCCATCTCCAATTGTTCATTTGGTTGCGGGTTTTGTCAAACATTAGCCCCACATATGAGCGGAAGGCAGCTTACGACTCCCAAAAAGGCAAACTCCTGCTCCCGTGGTGCGGCCACATCAGCTGCAATTGTGAAATGAGGCGAGTTGTGACTGGATCGAGAAAGATTATATCATAAAAGTGGTCCCATGCTCTCTCATCCTTGACGCCGCGAAACATTGCAAATCTGTATGAGTCCACGAATGTTTTCCGACATGAATCCCTTTATCTGGTCCGAATCCAACGACGGGCATCGATTTTTAACCTGTGTCGGCATCTCTGCTCTAGCCTTCCCCTTCCCTCTTGGGCTGCCCTGTGGTGCCATTGCTGTGAGTTGCAACCGACTCTACATCCGTAGCATTAGAATTATGATACAGTTGCATCTAGTGGAAGGAAGCCCAGAGGGAAAGTACAGAGTTTTGTAGGTTGTCGAGTGTGTTTTGCAAGGAGAGGTGTTGTTGTGTGCAAGTCACCTGATGTCGAGATAGCTCAGGAAGCTGGTGTTGTATATAATGCGGGAGGAAATGAGAATGGAGGTGTTGGAGGGAAGAAACAATTCATATCCTCGATTTCCTGCGATTTGTTGGTTGAACATGTTTTGTTGGCTCAGTAACACAGAACGGCCCAGCCTTCATCCTGCACAACAACCAGGCACCTCATGTGTTAGGGGTTCTCCCCTGATAGCGGTACTGATACATGTTTCTGAAGCAAGTACACGTGACTACCATTTGGAAGTGGGTACCATTGGTCACGAAGCAAAACACCTGCTTGAGTATCAGTTCATGTTATCGACCAGATGGTTCTTAGCGGGATTACATCTGAGCCGTATGTAATGATTTGATAAGTACGGAAATCTTATCAGGCTGATTCGCAAGATGACGCAATTATGTTGCCATGGCCGGGATGTGTAAAAACCATCAGCGGTGCGCATAATTATTAATTACACCTACTAAACCCTTACTAGCAGGACAACACATCTTGTTGACGGAAAGTCAGGTGTGCAGCACGCGATATGCAATATGCGAGTAAGTGGGATCATGTACCTTATCTCTAAGAGATAAGGGTCGGTGCACGCACTCCCCGGATCACAGAAGTCTGGATCCTAAGCATGCAGTGTGTGAGGGATTTTTGGCATTGGCTGATGATAAGAGGCCAGAAGCGACCCTGCTCATAATTTTTGAGTTAGTATGCATCGCAACCCGAAAGGAAAAGGGTGTCATAATCTACGTTGGCAGAGTATCGGTGGGTCGCCGAATAAATCTCTGACGCATTGCTGAATAGCCAAATTGGTATGGTGAGGCATTAATATCCACGCGATATTAATATGATGCGATAAAGCGCTGATTCGGAAGTCAGACGTTCCGACTACTGAACGAACGATAAGCAAGATGTCTAAGTTGAAGTTTTGAGTTGTCATACGTTGCGTTTGCTATCTTACATGGATATGTATAAACACAATAACCATAGGGAACTCGTGGCGAAGACCGGGACAGAATCCCAAGGACGCTATCAAGCAATACTGTTGTCATAGTCAGTGGAACGGCGGCCAAACTTGAGCCAGCTAAGGACTATAAAAAGCTCGCATTGTCCAGGCAGTGGAAGAACAAGCTCTAGCAGCGAACAGTCAGAAACCTACCAGCGGAAGAAGGTCTTTATCTATTATTGAGTTTTTATGATACCTATACCTATTATTATATACATAAGAATCTACTAGCATAAGTACGGAAGCACCGTACCTTTAAGTATCCCTACGCATATAGATGACTATAACCTTCGAAAACGAATCAGACGTTATTGCCTACGCCTTCGAAAAGATTTTATCTCACGCCAGAAGGAATCAACAGATTTTCGTGGCCCAGTGTGTTTGGTGGCTAGCTTCGATTATTGGTCTCAAACAGGGATTAATTAATTACATCGATAATATTCAATCTCGTATTGAAGTGACGGTCACATCTGACAAGGCGCCTTATATTCCAGTTACGACTTCGGAGCCGTTTGATAAGGAGCAACCGGATAAACGGAAATCTATTTCGCCAGTACCTAGGGATATTCAGGAAGAATCCAGACAGGATCAAGTACTGGAAGTGTGTGAGGAATATCTTAAGGAATCCCGGAGACTAAGAGAAATTGTTGCTTTAAAGTCGAAAGGAACAACCCAGACCGGACGAGTTAATCCCACGGGGATATCTAAGAGGACTTTGAGGAAAGGGAATAAGCCTGTCGGGAAGCAAGCAACATCATCAAAGAAAAGTTTGACAGGCATTGACGGAGACGAGATTACCAGACGAAGGAAAGCAGGCGAGTGCCTCAATTGCGCTTGGCCAGCAAATAGGAAAGGGAACCATAGAGTCCAGGATTGCTATCACCCTATTAAGCTGGATAAGGGAACAGCATATTTTTCCAACAAGGGAAAATCTCAGAAACCGAAGAATCGGCACGAATCAATAAAGGATAGTTCTGCGGATATTAGTGGGGCAAGCTCCTCCAACGACGAACTATAGAGGAACAGTATCTACGGCCGTACCCCTGTACGTACTTAACGGATTAAGTATAGTTACTTAGGGTTCAGTACCCCCGTAACATCATGAACGACAAGCCTCAAGACAAGATTCAGTACTCAAGTGAGGACAGTTTTCAACAGCAGGCATTGCTTTCGCATCACACACCACTTTCACCACACAGACCTCATGCATCTCGGAGCGAACTGAGTAGTTCTCAGGTTGGCCCAACTGTGCAACCATCCAACACGGCTACCAACACGCCTAGCATTGGAAAAAGCAGATGCAACTGATGTCTGAGGATAGTGAATAGGTCATTGATCGTTTTGTGAAGCTTTTAGCTCTGCCAACGGGGGATTTCCAATGCAATGCTGAAGATATACACAATCACTGGTTCGAAGTATTGTGACAAGAACGAGTGCAATACTGTGATAATTCCGCTAAGAAGGCATAAAGACTCTTCAAACTGTGCAAATAGACCTTCAGACGTTGCTGTAACAGTGAACATCGATGCTGAGTTTAATCTGAGTTGAATCAGATGGGAGTTAACCTCATAATTGAATGCTTTCAAGGGATCTCATCACCGAGTATCGTCACAGGAGATAGTGATATAGAGTCTGGTGTGGGATATACTGCGCCTCCCTTTTTTTCGAATCCCTCCCTGGTCGCTCAAATAGGAGTCTACCTCGCCTGCCGTTGCATATGCACTCAGGAGGAATTATTCCTACATTCTTACCATTGAACATCTATATCGGATCATGCCTTCCCAAAGCAGTCACCCTGACACGACCCCAGTCTTATGAATTGTTCAGATACAACACAAGTGTAGGCCTTCAGGGAATCCTAAGCTTCTCCCTGCTAAGAGATGCGTTTCCGCACTGGCTGGGGAGACGGATTCCTCTCAAGGAGGAAGTTCCGTAGCCTCTACATTCCATGCTCAGAACTCCACCGACTCATCTTCGCTGAACAATTGTGGTGTAGCAGATATCACTCAACGCGTGACTTCCACCCCCTCCGCAACACAGCGACTGTCAATATATACTCCAACCTCTATGTGGGGTACGAGCAGTCGTAGCACACCAGTACCAGGAAGAACTTCATAGGCAGACCCGACGCGACACATTGTATTCAGACTCGCATCCGGCATTGCTAGCACTTGCACTCCTCTCCGCGGTCTTGAAAACCAGCCAACCCCCATCCCTATCGCAGTCGCCTGCGCGACCATTACAAATCCACTGTGAACATGAGCCACAGAAAGGAATCAGAGATGGAGGCAGTGGCAATTGCAACCGCAGGAGGTGTCTACACCTGGAGCAATTGTCTCCGGATGTCGCAGCATCCATCGATTAGGTTACTCAGACATGATGCATCTTGAACTTGCAACCGGCAGACTCATGGAGCTCTATATGTGGAACAGACGGCCGTTGATGAGTGGAAGCAACTTGGAGATGGTAAGTTATGCAACGCGAAGCGCTGCGAAAGCATTAGCTGAAGCGACACACTGGCAGCCAATAGAGAAGTATTGGAACACCGCGGTGCAGCAAAACAACATTTGGTCGATAGCATTTGAGGCACGCGTAAGGGAGATCTTGAAAGAGGAATGCTGAAGCAACGGCCCATGTTGGATATTAGATGCTCAAACCGGTACCAGGTTCGAGCACAAGTTGACAAAGTTAAATCACCTTCTGTTCAATCAGCAAGGTACAATGTAGCAGAGCTTCATGATCTCAACAGCTTTGAATCTGATGCAGAGCATTTGGAGTTCATTTATTCCCTTCTGGCAAACAATAAGTATCTTATTCCTGTGGCAGAGAGTGCGGAAGGTGGTGTACGCAGTCGAAATCCATCGCAGAGAGTGTCGAAAGCTACTACTGAATGGCCAGCATCCACTTTACTTCCTGGCGGAACCAATGCCGCAGTGTATCTACATCAAATTTTATCATCTGGCAAATAACTGTGGTAAGTAAGCTAATGGATTTTATAATTCCACAATTGACGACAAGGACGGCCATATACCCTCGCCACTGATCATGTTTACCTGCACTGCGTTGCGTCATGCTCTCCTGGGGTGGCAAAAGATCAAAGGTGTTCCTCCAAAAGCTTCCAAGTCAAAGCTGAAAGCAGACAGACCTGGTTGCTCAAACTACTTCAACTACAAGAATGACGGTGGTAAGAATGCATCCTGCTGCACTGCAATGGGTCACAAGTTGTTGATCTCGCCTGGTGTTGCAGTCACCTATAAATTCTTGAAAAATACCGGGAAAACACTACCAGAGAGCTACCAACAGAGGGGGTATAAAAACAGCCTTGCTACATTCAAGTGTCAGATCCAACAGGCGGAGAACGCAATGCCTGCCGAGGTCACTAGCAAGGAAGCGGCGCATGTTGACAATGCTGTTCTTGTTGACTATTTGACCTCCGATGCGGCGCTTGAGGAGCCTGAGATCAGAAGCACTGACCGGACTATCCCGATAGAAAATGATTGTACGAATGATGAACTGCATTTTGGGATGCCATGGAGTAGCGAGGATTGTGACAATGAAGGTGACGAAATCGAGGTGAGCGATGCTATCCGCACCGCCAGTAGGCGACGATGGTCTGCAAATCAACTCAAGACGTTCGACCTGGGAACGAGTGATGTCGAAGGGTATGGGGGCAATCATGGTGATGATACGGATGTGGATGAGGAAGAAGAAGCATCGCAGGCCGATAATGGATCAACACAGAATTTATATGACTGAGGGCATACTACTAGAGAGCGAGGGCATAGTACTAGAGAGTGTGAATATCGGACAGTATATTTCAGACCTGTAAAATACAATAATGGCAAAGCAAATGCAACGGCAAGCAATGTATCTGAAGCGAAGACTGTATTGTAACAAGTGACAACATATCAACGTTAACCATATAGAGGAGAGTGTGGCATCCGATCAATAGCAATAGAGGAGAGGTAAAATGTGGCACTCGGCAGGAGAAAGGCATAAGAGCACCAGGCATTGGGTTAATGGCTACAGCGTAACAGAAGCCCCTGTGAAGAGTGTAACAGATGTGCAGTTCTGATGGTGCGTATACATCTCCACATTCCGGATGCAAAGCAAACGAAGCGCGACGCTGGAACAGTGAGTGTCCACGACGAAATATACAACGCAACGCGTTGCAAGAGTACCAGACAGGCTATAATAGCTGCCACAAGGTAGGTATGCAATGCGGCCCGTCGCTTGGGCGATGCGTCGTGTTTGATTCACTGTCAGCAGGCAGGAGGTTCCCTCAGAGCTGTCAGGGCCATTAGGAACACTCGGGTATTCCTGACGGAAACTAGGTTTGTAGCTGATGGTGGACAGCAAGAAACTATTTAGCCATTATGTTGGTCATAGCTTACTTTGTGGATCGAAATTGGGCATTGTGAGAAGTATAACTCATATTCGATGAGGTTGATAGCCTCTTCTTTTCCTATTTCAAATCCTAATCAAGAATAATATGTCAAGGGTCACCATACCGGAACAAGGCTACCCATACATTTGAAGGATGTTGTAGATCCTTGCTAGCTTACCGACGGCCATTTACTGGGACTTACAACTTATAATGCTTCTTCAAAATACTAGATGACTCGGGAACTACAATCAACTCTTGAAGCCCCCGGAATTGGGTGGCCTGCAATGAGGAACCACATACCATGCATGGCGCACGTCATTCAGCTTGCTTTGGGCGCGTTCATGAGGAATCTCGGTGTTAAAGGCCACACCAAGTCATGGGAAGCCCATGAGCACGATCAGCAATCTGGAGAGAATACAAGCACACCCAGTGGGAAGAGTCAAAGACAGTAAAAAGATGGCAATGCTATAATCAATAGGGTGTCGGCTATGTGACCAGGTGTAGCAAACATAATTGAGAAAGTACGTATTTCAAGACATTTTGAAAGACTTAATACTGACCTTCATATTGGGGGGGTGCTTTCCCCTGAGTATATGTACTTATGTACAGCCCTAGATACTATATTCTTCCTAAGCATATTTCCAAGTGAAGAAAATTGGTAATTGATAAAGATTGTATACGCACAGAGGACAAATGATCATTGTTGTTTCCAATGCTTCCAGGAAAATGGCAACCGCATGAAATCATGGTGTCAAACAATATTGACAATACATAAGACTCCTCCGTAAGGCTTCTTCCAAAATTTAATCCTCCCTGAGAAGTCTTGCAATGGTATCTTTCCTTCTGTGTATCCTTGCTAAATGTTTCCATTCGTACTTCATTTGTTTCTTGCTTTTTGGCACAGGATTGATTTGTCGTTTCCAGGTTCATCCTCTTGGATCCACCCAATACTGACTCTGAACCGGAACTTTGTATTTGTCTGATTCTGACTGTCTTCTAATATGTTGTGGTGTTGCAGATATCTCCCTACCAATAAATACTCATATCAGTATTCATATTTTGTTATGATTTTGAACTTCCGATGGGAATTTCTGATAATCAAGGAAGTATCGTAATGCTGGAAACAATTGAACTAATGTGGCTGTCCACCAGATGCACTGTCCCGCAAAGAGGTATTGACATTATTCAAAAGTAACCAATAACTTGGCTAAAGTCCACAATATAATATCAGCCTCATTCTCAAAGGTAATACTCATCCAAGGTGTGATGTGGCCGCTACAAAGCTAATAATATTCGATAATAATACTAATAGATATAGGTATCGTAAAAACACACTAATATTTAAAGGTCTTCTCCGCTGGTAGGTTCTTGTGCCTGTTTGCTGCTAGAGCTTCTTCCTCTCATCGCGGGAACAATGTGATCTCTTCATAGTGGGATCCTTAGTTCATGCTTGACTTCGGAATCTCGTCAATGACATCATGATTTCGAATGATAGCTTATCGCTGAAACAACTTGAGTGCCTCTTTGATAGTGCCGTGCTTCGCTTAGGTTATCGTGTTCATGCATGAGTGGGTTCGATGCGTTATGCTCCCTTAATGGGCCATCGTCATAACATGATATCAAATGCACATTCTGACAGATCATAACTGTAACTTCGACATCTTGTTTCCCATATTGTGCAGTAGTTCGATCATCTGCTGACACATAGCCTAGACAGTGCGTTATCGCAATATATTTTGACTCTCTTTTAACAATTAAATGACTCGCCTTAATATGGGTATTCAGCATTGCTTCAGGGACTGAATTTGGCAACCAACCAATTACTCCGCCAATGTAGATCGTAACATGTCACTATGCCGTTGCAATGCATATTGTCTGAATTCAATGAGCAGGTTTGCTTCCGGCCTCTTATCTTTAGCCAATGTCATTGATCCCTGAGACACCACATGCTTAGGTCTCAACCTTCCATAGACCAGGGAGTGCTGCAAGTTGTTCTCACCCAGTACCCCATGAGCTTGCATATCCCTCATGCTTCCCTATTGCGTTATTGTCTGCTGCACATGGAGTTCTGCATAAACGCATCTTAACTGTGTATTGTCCCGATAGATATGATATAGTAGGTGTGGCCAATAATTACGCGCACTGCTGAATGTTTTTCACTTCCCAGTAATGGTGACATAATTCCATGATCAAAAGTGAATCCAGTAGTGACGTGTACCTATCACTAATTGATCGACATGTAGCCCAATTGGAATCCCACTAAAGATCACTTCGCAGAACAACATGAGGTCATTCATTGCAACGAATGTGTTTCACATATGACTACTGTTACGGGGGTACTAAACCCTAAATAACTATACTTAATCCGTTAAGTACGTACAGGGGTACGGCCGTAGATACTGTTCCTCTATAGTTCGTCGTTGGAGGAGCTTGCCCCACTAATATCCGCAGA
>Ga0307512_10003919_pt1 | contig 16679 bp, 17 predicted proteins | sample 14_EM_MG_FD_200267 | JGI IMG/M metagenome (GOLD analysis project Ga0307512, IMG submission 200267) | Populus trichocarpa ectomycorrhiza microbial communities from riparian zone in the Pacific Northwest, United States - 14_EM | ecosystem: Host-associated > Plants > Roots > Unclassified | place...
CTAAAAGCCATATCGCATGGGCATAACTTGTTGGTCTCGGCGCGGTATACGCTGTTCCTGACCTCAGACAAGTCCCATTATCACTGCTAGAGGAGAACCCCTAACACTTGACCACTACAAAATGGAATCATTCCAATCAGCAGATGCCCTACGAAAGCGGCTCTCTGAACTCGATCTCAGGCTCGGCGATGAAAGTTGGATTGAAGATGACCCACATATCTTCAGAACATTATTCTACAGGGATATTTTCAAATGTATCCAGTTCCTTTTGGCACATCTCCCATTTCAGGCACTTCTCGATTGTGAAGTGGTGCGCCTTGCTGACTCTGAGGGTCGTTGAATCCCCTGCGAGATGAGCATGCGGGATTGGTGGTGGGATACACAAGGTCATCTTCCTGCCGGAGCGAGAATTGTGCCAGTCATTTCTGCATCCGACAAGACTCATTTGACCAATTTTCCGGCCGATCAGCAAGCCTGGCCGCTGTATCTCACAATTGGTCGTATTCGAAATGATATCTGCCGTACACTCAGAAAGCTCGCCTGTATCTTTGTCGGGCTGATCCCATGTCCCCCGAAAGGTGCCAAAAACATTGACGATGCATAGCATCCCGCAGTTGGAACTGTCCTGTCTCAACTGAGGCATCTTGACATCACTGGCCCCGGCTTGAAATGGGATTGTGCAGATGGATTCCAGCGAGAATGTTAGCCTCATTTGGCTGCCTGGGTCAGGGATTATCCGGAACAAGTCATGATTGCTCAAGTCTCATATGGCTCATGCCTGATGTGTGAAATTTATAAAGGTGCGCCCATGGGGCATTCCACTTTTCGACCCCTTGATAACTCAAGAGACCAGCCTATTTACTCAGATCTGCTGGAGGACAATCATATTGATGCTCTGTACACTCTCGGTGTCCACCCAATCTGCAACCAGTTCTGGCAATACCCTCTCTGCAATGTCTATCACCTTTGGCAGCCTGATGAATTGCATCAGCTGCTCCTGGGTTCAGTTAAAGACTTATTGAACTGGCTGCTCTAATACCTGAAAGCTAGAAATGTCAAGGATCAATTTGACAATGGATTCACATCTGTGCCACAATATCCCGGTCTCCAGCACTTCTCTAAACCATTCGATCCTTTGAAAAGCGGCACCTGGCAAGGTTAAGAGATCCGTGGAATGATCAAAACACTGGCAGTGAATTGCGCTCCAATTCTTGTCTGCTCCACGGATGACGGGAAAACTGCGGCGGAAACAGCCTCTGATGAAATGGTAATGGGAGCAGAGTGGGCATTGTGTGAATTCTCTCTACTTGTTAGCCAACAAAATCACTCGGACCTATCCCTCAAAGAACTGGATGATGCACTCAAGCGATTTCATGAGAAGAAGGGTATTTTTTGCAAACCAAAAATGTCGAAGTCTGGGAAGGCCAAAGTGGATGACCAGTTGGCAAAGGCATCTCATCAGTTACACGAACAAAAGTTTCATAAGATTCGGGCTGCAATGGAGGCCCTTGTATATGAGGCTGAATACGTTTCCACAACCAAACGTAGACAATTCCAGATGCGCCTGTACAGAGCCCGACAAGCGGCCACGACTTGCTCCGATGCTGATCGTCAGAAGGCAATAGAGCGATTGGAGCGCGAAATCCATCAGGTGACACCTGCTAAACGCAAGCGTTTTGATAAATTATTCGTACGTGCTGAGCAACAACTATTGCAGGAAGTCGGGACAAAGGCAATCGGTTGCAGAAGCAACTTCGCCCAAGACCTTGCCCTAACGAAAGCTGCTGCCAAAGACGAGGCTTACGGAGTGGCAAACATGACTGCCGTCAAGCGACTGCTATTTCAGATCTGCCTATCTGATGCTGATACAGAAGCCACCACCTGGAGCTTGGCGGGAGACAATCGGCATTCAGGCGCTCCGGAAATCCATTGAACAACGCATAATACATTCCGGATATCCAAAGAGGTATCTTGTGAGCCATATCTCGGAGTCAATTCGGCGAATGGGTTCCGGAGACAATTTCACCACCAAAATTTCTGAACGGCTACATATCGCCAACGTGAAAGAGGCATATCGATCAACCAACAAAGTCAATTAGATTCGACAGATGCTCAAGCACAATGACCGGTGTACCAGTCTTGACTATATGGAGGAGACACTATCATATCTTGCACTCCAAGCCTGGTACGATAGTGACTTGGCAAAAGTTTTCAACCTACTGTCCGCTACCGATAAGTGGCGAAGTACACGCAGAGCCCATCGTTTACGTCTCCAATCAATTGAGGACGAGCCCATTATCCGCCCTTTATCACAGTAATTATATCATTTGAGAGAGACGCATGTCCGCGGAGTGTGCAGAAGTATCAAATTAACCTCACTCAGAGATGCATCAGAAGACTTCAGAATTCCCAACTTTGGACAGCAATTCCGCGCGCATACTGAAGAGGACTGGGGACACGATGTTAGTGGACCCGTGCTCGGATACGATCAAAATGTACCCCTTGACAGTATATTCATTGAACTCCAGATTGGGCTGTTGTATTACCGTCAACTATTTCACAACCCTACTTCTGTTGAGCGTCTGGGACTTGATTGCAAGGTAGAATATACCAATGCCAACAAAGGGATCATGCCTGAATCTCATAACATCTGGGTCCAGTATACGCAAAGTGAAGAGAATGACCTCGATAACACCTTCCAAGGACAAGTTTCTTCTCTTCCTGTATTATACTTCAGCTGGACTCCACAGAATCAGATCCTCCAATTTCAGGAGCAGATGCCAGCGAGGAAAACATTATCGACCTGTTCTAAGAGGTGCCAGATGACTCAACAATGGGTATTACGTCCTCAAGCTCAAGAATACGCGGTGGTGATTCGAACAAAGTTCAAAGATCCTCACGGTTGGGCTGATTGTGTTGACGGGTTCATCCGGGTTGTCAAACAAACGAATAAGATGCATATTGTACCCGTCGGAGCAATAGTTGGACCGGCACATCTGGTGCAGGAGAATGCTGCATCGGGCGGCATCGATAACCTATGGCTTGTAAATAATCATGTTGATTTTGATACCTACTGGAATGTATATTAATTAGATTAGAATGCCTGATTCAGGTGTGTAGCTGTGAGATAGTTTATCGAATTTTACTATACGATATAGCCATAATATATTATCACTCCCGGAGAGTCCAGCTCCAGGTCCACCGCAATCGTCTTAGAGACTAGCGTTGTAGTCCCAGCCATTCCGAAATTTTACCACCTTAAAGTCATGATTTTATAGCATTCTGAAGACGACTTCATACTCTTTAGAATATTCTTGTATTCCATTCCGCTACATCAGGAGCATTGAGGAGCACCATAAAAGTACTCTCAGAGCACCTGAGAGGCACATCATTTTGCATTCAGCCTGTTCAGGAGCTTCTGGGAGCTTCTGGAAGGATCGGTGTGGCTGTTCAGATCAGCCGAGTCATTGAGTTATGACTTCCGAACCATTTTACATTTTGCGGATGCAGTGAACTTGGTCACCTCAGCTTCCCATTCTGCCATGTTTGGTTTAGGGCTATTTCAACCTTAGCTTGAAGTCATTATAGTGGTATATATTCCGGTCATACCATGGAATTGATGTTGATAGGTGGACCTCCCAATACAGCTTTCATGGCTCCCTTCCGACCTTCTCCCCCAGTTCAACCTTTGCATTGTGGTAGTTCATGTTGATCTCCCATTTGTCGAATCCAGGAGGTTGATTCTTTATCTTTTGTTCATAGGCATTAACCTGGTGACATATTAAACCTAGTGCTGTGAGAGTCTGATGATTGTTAGTGTGGCGAACAGTATATCTCAAGGGCACAGCAGGGTCTAACCTTACATGTACCGCAGTCATCAGCCAATAAACCACCCTTCGCCAAGCTATTCTCCTTCTCTGCCATCCAATTCGCTGCACAAATTCAGTGCGGTTGTGACTGCGTGGGTTTGTGGGGCAAGTTGAAAGTTTTGATCTTCATGGTCATGCCTAACACTACCATTCACTCCTCCAAGTGTTCTCTCTGGAATTCCTGGTTATCCATCAGCTCCGCTAACCTGCGAGTAAAAATTAGCTCCATTCAACATTCTGACAGCTGCTCTGGCACTGGGCTGAGCTCTGACAACAGCTCTGACAACAGCTCTGACAGCGGCTGAGCTTTGACAGCAACTCTGACAGGAGCTCTGACAGCAGCTCTGACTGTAGCTCTACGGCGCTGACAGCGACCACTCTAACAAGGACAGTGTTACGGGGGTATTTATGCCATGTAATCAATACATCATTTATTGACTAAATACAGCTGCCTAAAAACAAACTCCTTTCCACTTCTTTCCCAAAACTCAACCTCTTATTGAAATATAAGAGCTTACCACTCCTCTTTGTCCGTCCATGGTCGCTCTTCGGAATACTCCTCGTAGGGTAGCAACCTTGGAGTGATGTACTGGTGTTCGTCGTATCTGATATGGACAGTAACGGCGTAATATGAAAGTGGCCCGGAAATGTGGGTTAAATGCCGATCGTTGAAGCATTGAATTTGATCGCCGATAGTTTCGACGACCTGTTTGCGTGCAGATTGAGAGGGTGACAACTTGATCGAACACACATAGTGAATATTCACCGAGGTGAATAAGAGAAGTAATCTTGAAGGTTGTTGTAGATATAATACTTAATAATATTTTAAGGTGTTCTTCGCTAGTAATGTCTGACTGTGGATTGCTGCTACAGCTCGGTTCCTCTCATTGTCGGGGACAATGTGAGTTCTTATATAGTCAAGCCTTCAGGTCAGGTTTGCCTTCGGGTCATCACCATGACACATAGCTTGCCTGATAGCTTATCGCTGAAATCATGTTTTAAATGACACTTTGAGAGTGCCACAAATTCCGTCAAGGTTATCGTGTTCATACATGAGGTGTTCAAGGCATTACGCCCCCACTATGCGTCATCCTCACGTCATGATATCATGTGCACTACTATGACAACTCATAACTTCAACTTAGACATTTCGCATCCCATTCATTCAGCAGTTGGAACATCTGACAACCCATAGTCTTATCAGTGCTTATCACGATTTATAATGACTCGAGGTTATTAAATGCCTCACCTTTTAATTTGGCTATTCGGCAATGGGTTCAGAGATATCAATTGGCGATCAAGCGATACTCTGCCAACGTAAATTATGACACGTTTGTTCAACGTTTGAATGCATACTGTCTCAAACAAATGAGCACGTTTGCTTCTGGCCTCTTATCTGCAGCCAATGTCATTGATCCCTAAGATACAGCATGCTTAGGTCTCGGTGCTTCCGTAGACCGAGGGTAGTTCCAGCATTGATCCCCGTCGCTAAGTGACAAGGCCTGTTGATCCCGACATACTCACATTTTGCTTATCATCTGCTGCACACATCATTCTGCAACTTTGCAACATCACTGTGTGTTGTCCCGCTAGATGAGATAAACTAAATGTGGCTAATAATTATGCGCACTGCTGAAGGTTTTTCGCTTCCCAGTAAAGGTGACATAATTGCATCATCATGTTTGAATCTGCGAGTGCGAGCTGACTCGTCACTAATTGATCAACACGCGGCTCAGATGTACTCCCGTGAAGGATCATCTGACTGACAAACAACATGATGCTTACACCGGTAGGTGTTATGCAATTAAGTACCTGCTAACCAATCCACTGTTGTATCATTACCGCTGTTAGGCTGAACCTCTAACAGACAGTGACTCACCAGTCCTCATCAACATTATCCGTCTGGTCCTCCTTCTGTGCTTGCGCATCAGGGTCGATGGCTCCCTCTTGTTCCATTGGGGCAATGTTGTTCAAGTCAGCGTCTACCTTATCTAATTGTTTCGGATCTTCGATTTCGAAATCTGGGTCCTCATGTTCGACAGTCCGGCTGGGGGAATGACTTGGAGGTGCATTGTTAGTAATCGGAATGGTCGAGGATCAGAAGAGTCCTGGTCCTCCAGCATCCACGGTACCTTTTTCGTCCCTTCCCCTTCCTCCCCCTCCTCCATATAATCCAAATCATCGGCACTGCTTTCGTCTTCGGAAGTGTCTAGTATGTCAATTACTAGTGGGTCGCTATCTTTGTTCGCTTGTTTCACCCTAATGGTCGATGTTCGTTCCAGGTTGAGGGGTTTGGTCTTAATATATTCCATTTCATTGTCGGTGTCATCCACCATGACCGTCTTGTTGATTGTAACGAATGTCATCATCAGACGGAGTTCAATTTCTGCGAAGGTCAGACTGTTGTCCCAGCTCAATTCGTCCAATGGACTGTCAATCAGTGCAAATCTGGACAATGGACTATCACCCTGGGTGGATGTTGTGCTCGCCAAACAGGAGTCAACAGCCCGCAAGTAGGTTGCTAGATCATATTGCCAAGAAATCCAGGTAACAAGTTGGTCATAACACTGGGGCGCATTTAGATTCTTTGGGAAGTCTCTCAGAACTCGGGGGCTTTTCAACTCTTCCGTAATATCCACCGGGCAAACATCATCCATCCACGCGAGGAAAAGATCTATACGGTCTTCTCTGGCTCTTTGGTATCGAGTCCCATGTGAGGTTCCTCCCACAACAGATTGAGCTGGTGAGCTGGTTGCACCGCATTTAGGCCTCCTGTTGCTGAGATGTAAGAGTGAAAGTGCATCAGCAAAATTTAATTCGGTCCGCAAGCCAAACGCTAACCTCCCAGACACTCTGGTAGCCCTCGCCAGTGCTTCTAACTACTTCCAGATGCTCCCGGCCCCCCCTGGAGCTTTGCACAGTGCTCTCAGACGCTGCAAGAGCATTCTCACGTGGTCCTGAAAGCACCTGCAGTGATGGAGGTGCATTCAGGATGCTACGAGATTTGACTATTAGGATAGTCAAGTTTTGGAGCTGCTGTGACCTCTGCACATGCTCTGCGGGAGACTTGGTGCCATATTCTCACACCAGTGGTTCTTAGGGTTCCATAACCACAAGGCATTTCATCGATCATATTGGTCTTTGTCACAGTCTCAAGATTCGCTACATCATAACATGGCCTGTATTATCTAAGTCACTCTATATATATATATACGGAGATACAGGGATAACGGAGATGCAGTCAGCAACAGGCAGTATATATTTTGGACCCCGGGGTAGATAGACATCATCTCATTATACGAAATCCAAACTCAATCTTTCCCAGCTCTTGGTCTCATACACTCTTGCTGAGCTTCGTAGATCCACGCAAGTTGTGCAGTTCTTCATGGCCGGGTATCCCTTCATATCTTCTCACCCTCGAGTGAACATAGAGATGCACTCCGAGGCCTTAATCTGGCAAGTTCAGAGATACACTTGATGGCTGTGATCGAGGGAGTTTGGAGATGCACTTGGAGGCCATGATCGAGTGAGTTTGGAGATGCACTTGGAGGCCGTGATCAAGCGAGTGTGTAGATGCACTTGTAGGCCATGATTGTGCGAACTTGGCGGCCATAATTGCGTGAGTTTGGAGATACACTTGGAGGCTGTAATCGAGCCAGTTCGGATATGCACTTGGAGGCCGTGATCGTGCAAGTTCAGAGATCCACTCGATGGCTGTGATGGAGCAAGTGTGGAGATGCACTTGGAGGCCGTGATGGAGCGAGTTTGGAGATGCACTGGGAGGCCATCATCAATGGAGATTGGAGGAGTACTAGGAGGCAGTAGTTCGATACAGAGGCGCGACGGGAGCTAAGACTCTATTCATTGGTTAACTCCTCATTGTGCAAAGGTAGAGAATTGAGTACAACATGGTCTGACGAGAGATGGGAGACTGGCTGGGAGCGGCAGACAGTCGATCTTGGGATGATGCAGTACACAGTGTACGTAGTACGCGGTGTATGCGGTACTTAGTGTATGCTATACTTGGTGTATGCTGTACTCGGTGTTAACTCTTGATCATGGCAAGACGAGATAGAGAGGGATGACTTAACTTCGTGTTCTTAAGTGATGGTAAAATTGAGGACAAGAAAGAGGGAGATGAGAGGGTACGGGGGAAATGATCATGAGAAACTTGAACCAAAGAGAATTTCGTGTGCGAGTCAATTTACCATCCCCGACATGGCAGCCATGAGTCCGGATCCAGCTGTTAATAACACCGATACGAGGTCTTCACAACCCGATCCGGCAAGTCGTACACCTGATTGCTCATATCTGCTCTCCACATCGTTCTCATCTCCATCTCCCATCTCTCTCTTTCTCGTCCACAACTCTACTATCATCACAGAACACAAAGTCAAGTCATCCCTCTCTATCTCTCCAGGTCGTGATCATGAGTTGACACCGAGTACAGCATACACCGAGTACAGCTTACACCCGAGATTGTTTCTCTTCCCGTCACTCTCATAATTACGAGTTGACCCCTGAATGAAGCTTCAGCTTCTAAGTGCCTCCCTACAAGATCGACCGCTATCAGCCAGCTCTCCACGAGAGCTCAAAGGTGAAGTCACCTTTTCACATTCCCACGGTTGCGAGTTAATTGACTAATGAAAAGACTCTCTGCCCCCAGCGCGCCTTCCATCGACAGCCTCCCAGTACTGGTCCACACTGGCACGATTACGGCCTGCAAGTGCATCTTCAAACTCGCTCGATTACGGCCTCCAAGTATATCTCCAAACTGGCTCGATTACGGCCTCCAAGTGCATCTACACACTCGGTTGATCACAGCCTCGAAGTTCATCCCGAAACTCGCTCGATCGCGGCCTCCAAGTGCATCTCCAAACTCACTCGATCACGGCCTCGGACTATATCTCTGAGTTCACTTGATCGTCATTTTCAGGCGCACCTCCAATTGCTCCCAAGGACCGCCTGCAGCCAGTGCAGATATACCGTGTGTAGATGGGTAGCTATATAGATACATAGATACATGGATGTGAATTCAAACTGAATTCATGAGGGTTAAAAATCGTTGAACGATAAGTAGTAGCTATGATTTCCAGGCGCACCAGCAGCATTCCCAATGATGTTGTTTTCCCATACTGCTCTACTGTGATTCGAGGTGCTCCCAGACTTGTTGCCGGCAGTCCCAGGTTTGTCGCCAGCGCTCCCAGGTGCTCCCCAGCTTGTCATCAGCACCCCCATGCATGTTGCCGGCACTCCCAGTTACTCTGAAGGCCGGCAGGAATGCCCTACTAGGGTCTGATACTCTCCTGAAATTGACGCATCTAAGGTTGCACTCCGCATCCTCTCAGACACTCCTGGAGTCTTCCAGTGACTAAAATACATTCTGCGGATGTGGCGAGGGATCGCGTGCATTATCCCGTGCGAAAATGGGTCGCTGGAGGGCACTGCCAGAGCTATCGATCTCCGAACGGTCGAACCTAGGCGACTGAGCAACCCCTGAAACGGCCGAGACCGTAGGAGACGGTATTGTGGACAATACCGCCGATCTTGTAGTCCCTCTACCAGTGCTTGTCCTACCCCGCACTAACGAATCTCCCCTTGACCGCAATAAGGTTGATCTTGAATTCGGAGGTGTGGTAAACCCAACACGAACATCTGATGTGCGTTCATTGATTGGGGTAGTACGACCGACCAGGATATGCTCTAATGAAGTAGCTGATGTGACCTTTGGTGCGGGACTTGACGCGGTTTTGGGATTTGCTGAAGGGCTCCTTGCATTCTTTGACTTTCTGGCGGGGGATGGTGGGGCTTCCTTGGGTGTGATGGTGGCCCTTCGGGTGACACTTCTTTGTAAGCATGCGATGAGTCTTTGCATTCTCCGGGCCTCATCATCATTGAGCTTCGCGTCCGGTTCAAGTCCCAGGAGATCTCGAGAGTTATCAGCAATTGTCTCGCAAATGTCGGTAAACTCATATTTATCAGGTCAATGTCAGTGTATATCAGAGACTCAATGTCAGAGACTCAATGTCAGAGATTCAATATCAGAGACTCAATGTAAGAGACCCGATGTCAGCTACTCGATCTCAGAGACTCAATTTCAGAATAGGATTTACAAACCTGGTCACACGTCTTTGCTATACCTCGCACCTCGGTGTACAATATCATATTGGTGTACGATTGGATAGTGGATTCGTTGTTTTGCGTTTTCCATCCCTGGACCGCTGCAAGGCCTTCAGTGAATGCAGACCAGCTACTCACAACATCAATGTCCTGGGTTGTCTTCTTGAGCACAGAGGCACAGATGTCTTTGGTCCAGTTCGAAACGCCGGTAGGCCATCCCGGTGAAACTCGTGGTGGTGCCATAATGATTGTTGTTCGGCTGATATGAGGGTCGCTGAGGGGATATGAGGGTTGCTGAGTGGATATGAAGGTCAGTGAGTGGATATGACGGTTGTCAAGTTAACATTGATTGATCTGAGTGAATTGGTGAGGATTGTATGTGTAATATACCAACGAGTACTAGATACGCTCTGACCCACACTTGGTGGGATGAGCACTCCAACACACATTGTGACCGTGATGCGAATATGCAAGTAGATCCTGTGGACAAAGCGCAGCAGATTGAAGTGAGGAGAGTCTGAAGAAGCAAAAAGCTAGTTAGTCGATACAGGTCGGAATTGGTAGATGCAAAAATGTTGGTGGTTTTTTAGAAGACCTAACACAACGAGGTTCGGAAGGAAGCAATCGGTGTGGGTGTAGAAATGCTGATTGGTGCACGGCCGAATCGTAAACTCACATCGTTCTGTTCAGGGAAGCCGGAAATGGTGCTTAGAAGCGGAACTTCCCAGCATTCCACACAAGGAAACAATGGGGGCTAAATAGAGTATGATCCAAGCCAAAAGATAGTGTGTGGTACAACAATATCACGCAGATAGGCTAGCATCCGAGTCTGTTTAGGGTGGGCTGAATACATAGCGTTGGGACACGTGATAAGAGCCTCACTACGATCAATTTCCAGGGGGCACTAAATTGCAAACTTTTCACTTTCAACAATGCAGTGCTGTATTTGTCCTTTCTGTGGCAGGGTCTTTTCCCGACAAAGTGGTCTCACTCGTCACCGCTGTTCAACACATGCGCATCTTCACCCGAATTCTAGCAATCTTTCCGCGTCAGATAGGCTAGACTACAAACTAGAAGACGTTATTCCCCAATTTGACAATGATACACTCAGCCAGCCACCTGAGATGGAGATATTATCCAACGCAGGAACCCCAATCGATGACACAGTACGAGTTCATTCTTTTCGGGATGATGACTGGGACCCCCTTCCTTTGTTCGCAAGTCCCCAACAATGGCAACTTTGTCGTTCTATCGTGCATACCAACCTAGGTAAAACAAAACTCAGCAACATCCTCAACCGAAGACTTATTCTACCCGACGCCGATGCCAAAAACCCTGACCAGCTCTATCAGTTGATTGCAGACATGGAAGAAATCGACTGACTTGTATGCGGATGGGAGGAGAGTTCTGTTCATATTGAAGGCAAAGCTACTTGATTCTGTGATCGGAATCCTATTGCCCCAGTACCATACCTCCTAGGACATCCCCCTTTTAAGGACCCTCTCTGGTATGCGCCTGTCAAACAAATAGATTCCAGTGGCGAACGTATGCATGCTGAGATGTGGACCACAGATTGGCGGTGGAAAACGCAGGCAAGTTTCCTTGTATTGTGAGAGAGATTGTTTTTTGTCAGATTTTTGTTGTGTTTGGGTGAGTTAGAGTGTCAGAGAGAGAATGTCAGAGAGATCATGTCAGAGAGATCATGTCAGAGAGAGCATGTCAGATAGAGCGTGTCAGGGAGATAGTGTCAGAGAGAACGTATCAGAGAGATCGTGTCAGAGAGCGCGTCATAGAGCGTGTCAGAGAGCGTGTCAGAGAGCGTGTCAGAGAGCGTGTCAGAGAGTGTGTGAGAGAGCGTGTCAGAGAGCATATCAGAGAGCGTATCAGAGAGCGTGTCAGAGAGCGTGTCAGAGAGCATGTCAGAGAGCGTGACAGAGATAGCGTGTCAGTTTCATTGTGTCAGAGAGCGTGACAGAGATAGCGTGTCAGTTTCATTGTGTCATAGCGGGTAGCATGTCAAGAGTGTCAGCTCCAGTGTTGACCTGATTTGTCTAGATATTAGAACCTCATTACCCATTGCTAACACATCCTAGGAATCTTTGCCAGATGGATCAACAGTTGTCCCCATTATACTCGGCAGTGACAAAACTATGCTCTCCATGCTAGTGGGCGACAAAACGGCAACCACTCCCCGGCGAAGCGACGATCGGTTAAAACGAACGGGTCAATACTATTCTGTCTTTTACCGAAATGTCCAAACGGACCAAAAACCCACACCAATAGGTGTGCCTATCAAGAAACGATGACAACAATAGTGCACCCTCGAAGGGAGCCGCCGAAGAGTGGATTAGCGGTTCTGTGCGCCGACAGTCACACTAGTGACGCATTTCCCCGAATTGCGTCATTCCTTGCAGACTACCCAGCGCAGTGCACCATAACTATGGTGAAAAGTGGTTGGTGCCCTCAATGCGAGATATGTCCGGATGACCAGCCTGGCTTAGCCAGCAGGCCCAGGCGCCGCCACCCCCAATGGTTCCTGTATTTGTCAACAATGGCTGCTGTGGCGGTGGGGCTGTGGAAGTTTGCCTGCTGTCCACATCTCCCTGATGCCCATGCAGGTTGTAACATATATAGTTGCATGAATGTTGACTGGTTGCACCAGCTACTGAAGGGCTTATTTAAAGATCACACCTGGGAATGGATTGTTAGTTTTCTGAAAGATATTTATGGCCAGGAAAAGAGTTTGGACCTGATAGATGAACGATTTTCCATAATTCCTCGCTTCTCTGACATATGCCAGTTTGGAGACAGACTCACACGTGTGAAACAATGGACCGGTGCTGAGTACAAGGACATGGTGAAGGTCAGGCTCCCAGCGCTTACCCCTCGTCTTAACGGGCATCCTGACCACTTCAAGTTCATCAAATCTGTCACTGACTTTATATTGATTGCCAGCTACCACTCCCACACCGAAACCACCCTCAAATACCTACAGGATGTACTTAGTGGCATCAGCAGCAACCTCCACCTCTTCCTACCATACCGCAAGAGCCACAGTATGAGCATGATACCCAAAATTCATTCCCTTCTCCACTTTATCGAATGTATTAGGGAAATGGGCTCTGTCGATAACTGTGACTCCGAACTATCTGATGCTGCTCCCACAAACCTCATCAAGAATGGCAACTGTTCTTCCAACATGGTTAACTATATTCCGCAGATGTTACGATGGGAAACGTGCCAATTTCATATCAAGTCGAGAGTCAGTATTTTACTGCATATCGTTAAATCAGATCCCCTCTTGCTGAAGGCTGATATATGCAGAAAGCTTCTTCTGAGGAATTCTCAGGCATCCGACAAATTATCATCTGCTTTGATACCTCGCAGCAGCAAAGTGATGAGCAAATGCACCACGATTGCCACTCTGACATTTCCGGAGGGTATCAGCATATCAGAGTTTAATGATACGCTGACATCATATTTTTCAACATTTCAACCAGATACGAGCGCCAGTCTAGACCTATGGACATGTGGATCCCGTGCATCGTGGATTCTCCATCAAAGATATCCTGAGTGAAAGGCGTCACAGTCACTATACAGCAGCACAATAATCCAGATACCGTTGTGGTTCAAAAGGCGAGGTGTGTGGAGAAGTGGCATGGACAAGGCAATCGATTTGACAATATTTTGATTCAAGGAGATTGCGCACTACGAAACAATCGTTGGGTACTTCAAACAGGATATTACCCTGCCAAACTGTTATATGCTTTTTGTTTTAGCGATAGAATCAATCCAGGGGAAGCCAACGCTAATGGGAGTGTAGTATGGCTGACAGTACATCACGACCAATTGTTTGTAGAGGATTTGGAGTATCTATCATCTGCGATGCCAAATAGAACCCATGGAATGATATTGTGTCAAGATGCACTGCAAAGAGTACAACACATTGTAAAGGTTTCTTTGGTTCTTACACCCGTGCAACTTGTTCTGAGTGGCGAAGATACCGAATACCTACTCAACCAGTATGCATCTTTGGAATCATATAACATGATATACTAGATCGATCGGATATGTTGATCTCAACACGGATGCCTGGTATCCAGTGCCGCCTTTGGCACCTTGTCAGAGCCAATCAGAGCCAGAGTCTATGTCAGAGTCGCACTTGTCAGTCACATTTATCACAGCTGGGACTGTCAGATCATGTCAGCGTGCACCTGCCAGAGCCATGTATATCAGAGCCGGGATTGTCAGAGACCATGTCAGGGACCATGTCAAAGCTGCACTTGTCAGGGCCACACTTGTCAGGGCCACATTTATCAGAGCTGGAATTGTCAGAGACTATGTCAGAGCACACTTTCACAGCCAGGATTATCTGGGACTATGTCAGAGCCACATTAATCAGACCACAATTGTCAGAGACCATATCAGAGCCGTACTTGTCACAGTAGAGTGGTGATGAATACCAGGTAGTTGTTGCAGTACCAATCTCATGAGAAAGATATTGATTGTCTCAGGAAGGTTGCATACTGTTGATACACAAGTCAAACCAAGTTATCTTCAATATGTGCACATTGCCATTAGTTGATGAACATGTATCGAGTGTCCGCAACTCTTGCACCCAACATGTTTTCCGATTCGAAAAGTGACCGTCGACCGTGTTATAGAGTTGACTGTCAAGAGCGTTTCGCTGGAGTGGCGACAGCTATTGTGGGAGTGGTAGAAGAGTCAAGCTTTGTGTATATATTTAGCTAAATGAATTCTACACAAAAAAAGTAGCATATATTTTGATTAATGACATGATTGCTCTAATAAAACACATAATTGCAACTTATCATTATTGTATGTGAACACCAACTTGTCGGTATCTGAATCGGTATTGAAAATCATCTGCCTAAGTTGAGACACTCACACACGAGATGCCATACTATCTTGCAAACATTACAAATGTAACCGAATGTACCATCAAATCCTGTAACTCATGGTAATACACCCGTAATGTGCCGTGGCACGGCGGTAATATCAATAGCCTATCGTAGTACCGCGCTAACGGCCATAACAAATGTTCGTTACAGTAACGCCAAAGCTTTTCCCGACGTACATTTGACAGGTAAGACAGTTTGTGTAACTGTTGTTTGTAAGGTCCTGATAGAAATTGGTTGTCCAAAAGTTTCATCCTCTCTCTGAAGTAGCAGTGCTGTTAATCAGGTGGTGGTTGAGTTTCCTTCTAAACATTATCCCAGTATTCATTCCAAAGCATGTTGGACAGAAAGTTCATAACTATTGAACAACTTAGATGGTGTAGATTGCAGGTCTAAAACACTAGCAATAACCCAGATACACTGAGCCATAAATATATTACTATTCTCCAGAATCAATTATTGTATAATACAAAAACTGTAACTGACAATATTGGTACTACAGAAAAACATAATTGTTATAAAATTTTGTTGGTGTAAGAAATCTACATAATCCAAACATATATACTTCATCAAATACAAAAATTTAAAATCACATTCAACTCCATCAATATTTTAAATTCTATTTCTACTACGAGATTCTGCCTGTCTTATTGCAAGAACTTGTACTTTTTATAATTCAAATGTTAGGGTTTCTCCCCTGATAGCGGTACTGATACATGTTTCTGAAGCAAGTACAGGTGACTACCATTTGGAAGTGGGTACCATTGGTCACGGGAGCAAAACACCTGCTTGCGTATCAGTTCATGTTATCGACCAGATGGTTCTTAGCGGGATTACATCTGAGCCGTATGTAATGATTTGATAAGAACGGAAATCTTATCAGGCTGATTCGCAAGATGACGCAATTATGTTGCCATGACCGGGATGTGTAAAAACCATCAGCGGTGCGCATAATTATTAATTACACCTACTAAACCCTTACTAGCGGGACAACACATCTTGATGACGGAAAGTCAGATGTGCAGCACGCGATATGCAATATGCGAGTAAGTGGGATCGTGTACCTTATCTCTCAGAGATAAGGGTCGGTGCAAGCACCCCCCGGATCACAGAAGTCTGGATCCTAAGCACGCAGTGCGTGAGGGATTTTTGGCATTGCCTGATGATAAGAGGCCAGAAGCGACCCTGCTCATAATTTTTGAGTTAGTATGCATCGCAACCCGAAAGGAAACGGGTGTCATAATCTACGTTGGCAGAGTATCGGTGGGTCGCCGAATAAATCTCTGACGCATTGCCGAATAGCCAAATGGGTATGGTGAGGCATTAATATCCACGCGATATTAATATGATGCGATAAAGCGCTGATTCGGAAGTCAGACGTTCCAACTACTGAACGAACGATACGCAAGATATCTAAGTTGAAGTTTTGAGTTGTCATACGTTGCGTTTGATATCTTACATGGATATGTATGAACACGATAACCATAGGGAACTCGTGGCGAAGACCGGGACGGAATCCCGAGGACGCTATCAAGGAATACTGTTGTCATATGTTAGGGGTTGTCCCCTGATAGCGGTACTGATACATGTTTCTGAAGCAAGTACACGTGACTACCATTTGGAAGTGGGTACCATTGGTCACAAAGCAAAACACCTGCTTGCGTATCAGTTCATGTTATCGACCAGATGGTTCTTAGCGGGACTACATCTGAGCCGTATGTAATAATTTGATAAGAACGGAAATCTTATCAGGCTGATTCGCAAGATGACG
>Ga0307512_10003920_pt1 | contig 16677 bp, 14 predicted proteins | sample 14_EM_MG_FD_200267 | JGI IMG/M metagenome (GOLD analysis project Ga0307512, IMG submission 200267) | Populus trichocarpa ectomycorrhiza microbial communities from riparian zone in the Pacific Northwest, United States - 14_EM | ecosystem: Host-associated > Plants > Roots > Unclassified | place...
CCACCAGAGCGGAATCTCGTCCAAGCCTGATTGACCACCTAAAGTGGCCGTACACCTATGACACATGTGATGCAGGGACCGTTCCCAATCAAACCTTGAACGGTGTGCCGGACGTCTTACTCTACCCCGGCGACAAATACAACTTGGGGGGCTTTTCGTATCTTCCTGGTCAACTATTGTCGTGCTACACCTACTCCGGCGAGGAACATCATGGACCGACACACGATGACGACACGTTCGTGGGTAGGCTGCTCCCGAAATCGATGTTTTCGAAGCCATGGTCCAAGGTGGTCAGGGTGCGGTTTCCCAGTCCGGGCAGTGGGCGCCGTTCAATGCGGGTTACGAATGGTTTAACACCACCGAGGGTTTCATCGTTCCCGACCCCACGGTTACTGAACTGAACTCGCATGTTGGGGGGTGAGTTATTTTGTTTTCCAAATCTCGAGTCCAAGAAGTGAGGCTGAACGACTGTGTTTTCCAACGAGCAATTTCTGCAAGTTCCATAACCAGTGAGTCTCTCGCTTTTGTTTGAATATTGACGATGGTACCGATTATAGATGCCGATTGTTACGAGCTCAACGCTGGGTGCTAAGTGGTGTACGGCCTCGAGTACAAACCTGGTTTGACGGTGTCCTCTTGTCCTGCGCTGCAGGTAGACAACTACCCTTCTGGATCTCTGGTTTGTGTCATATGTATGTTATTTGTAAACCTCCAGCCTGTGTGTTGTATGTCTCCATTTGCTGTTTTGATTGTAACACTGTTTTCTGTCATTGATATCAAGATCTCTGCCTCACCTCTTTAGTTGTTGTTTGAAGTCAGGTTCATTTCTGGAAGAACAGCAGGGGAGACACAGAAAAGGTGGACAAAAAGGCTATGGAACTAAAGGATAAGAATCTGCAAAATCCATCACAACACTCAGAATCTGGTTAGCAAGCATTCTCAGGTGTCATGTTTGGCTTACACAGCAGGGGTGCAAGTATTGTCCAGCAGAAGTCAGAATGGGTTGACATTGTCATTGAAAATATACTTTACATAGGTAAGTACTGTTACAGGATCACATACACTGCAGGTCTGTACTAAGAAAGAGCATCACCAAAATAAAAAATCAATACCTCCCCTGTCTCATAACCAGCAATCAGATATAGACCATCCCACTGTATGGCAGAAGGGTCTGCATATCTGCCATACAGCTGGAAAACCTCTTTTCCAGTAACACTATCCTCAATTCTAACTGGACTGCCATTTGACCACTCTCTAACATCAATAATATTGAAGTGGGGTTTGCCTGAGGATGTTTCAGAGAACTGGATGGGGGTTGAGCCTGGGGCCCCAAAGTCCCAGCCTTGGACTGATGACTCCCCAAAGCGAACCAATACTTTTGAACCATCCATCTGGAGGGGATCAAAACTTCCATTATCTCTCTCTAGCCTCTCTTCATACACAGACTCCCCTGTCCATGTGTCCCAGACCCTAATAGAATCCTCACATAACTGAAGAACTCTGGACCCATCCCCAATCATCCTAAGACCCCGAGCAGCCTTCAGTGTGTGTATAGTTTGGAGTTTGCCTTTCTCAGCATCCCAGACATTGATTTCTGGTTCACCCACTTCTTGCCAGACAATGGTCATTCTGTCACCAATCAACTGGATGTCTGCATAGCTGGTAAATCCAATTTGAGACTTATAGGATTCCTTATAGCAGCCAGCCAAGATGTCCCAAGTTTTCACCATTCCTTCTTCTTCAACTGAGAAGGCTAAACCATTCCTGGCCTGTAGGCCAACATAAATGATTGGGGCTAAAGTGAGAGATGAGGAGTTTGAGTCAGGTAGGACTGGGTCTACTGATGAGGCACCAATCTGCCAGAACTTGATTGATTTATCATGGGATGCTGAAATGAGGTTATAGGGAGAGGAGAAGACAAGTGAGGCAATAGCATGCTTGTGTCCAGTGAAGGTTTGGATAAGATAAGGGTCTGAGCCAGTGATGTCCCAGAGGTGGATAGTGCAATCAGCAGCAGCAGCAATGAACTGACCATTGGGAGAGAAACAGCAATGCTTAACAGCACTGGCAAACAGTTTGAATTCTACAACAGGAATCTTGGAATCAGTGTTTCGAATGGTGACAGTGCCCCATTTGTGTGAAACAAACTGAGTGCCATCTGGGGAGAATGCATCATGATTACCAAGAATTGGAGACCCAATCTTATGGCCATTAATATCCCACTGCTGCATAGTATCCTCACAAGATGAGAACAGAAGTTGAAGGTTTGTGGGGGAGAAGGCAACAGTGCTGTAATGATGCCCATCTTTCTCTATGATACAACAACTCCCTGTCTTGATATTCCACAAAGAGATTGTTCTGTCATAAGATGCTGATGCAATCATAGTGTTATCTGCTGAAATGGCCACTGAGACAACCTGGTCAGTGTGACCACAAAGGGTTTTGATAATTCCACCAGTCTGCACATCCCAGAGCTTAATGGTCTTGTCATTACTCCCAGATACAAGAAATGTACCGTCCAATGAGTAAGTGAGAGATCTAATGGAATCTGTATGCCCAGAAAGAACAGCTGTCTGGCTGCCTGTAAGTGCATAAAGGATTATTATTTCACACTTTGTGGGACTAGTTGTTGCAATATTGTTATTCCAGTATGTAAGGGTATTGGCTGCAACACCAAGAACTGTGCGGGTGCATGTTCCCCACTGAACTGGCCCAACTACTACTTTAATCCTGTGTGAGTACTCTGAGGAATAGCACTCATGGAGCCAGGATGAAGGAGGGCAGAACATGGGAGCAACATTGTACATCCTTGCAGGGCAGTCCTGGATTATGTCAAAATTATCCAGGACAAACTGCTTGCCATCACTTGTCCACTTGCAAAGAACCCCTGTCTAAATAAACATAAACATAGGTTTTGATGGAATTTCTGTATAACTCACCAGTATATACCATTGCTCTATGTTATGGAGAGCATGAACACCAATTTCAAGGTGTCCTGTAAGGATCAAGACCTCAACCCAGAACAGGAATCCAGTTGTAAAGAAGTCTTCAATTGCTTTTTGCACATCCTCCCCACCATTACTGTTGCCAGGAATCTTTGCAAGATGGTATGTCCAATACTGGCATGCATATTCCAGGGTTTTCCCAATGTGGGTAGCCCTGAGTGTGGGAAGATCCTCAATCTTGCTGAGAGCAGTATGGTCATCCAACTGGCAGATATTCCTCTTCAACCTCTTCTTCATCACATTCAGGCATGTAAAAAAGATCTCTTTGTGGGCTGAAGGGTCTATGAAGAACTGGTGGTCAGTACACCGTCCTGGATCTGTGAGGAAGTCTGGGAATGATTTGTGGAACACCCTGACTGGATCATCTATGCTGTCTGGGACAAGGAGAACAGAGTGAAGGGTTCGCAGGGAGGTGGATATTCTGGGTGGAGTGCAGTCATTGCTGAGGAGGTCTGAGAGGGTGTTGATGGAGAGTGGGTGGAAGAGGAGCACAATTGTGCCCACCACAGATTTGAAGCGGGAGTAGAGCTCATGGTCATGGGAATTCACATCATGGAATGCTTGCTCCAGGACTTGGGTGTAGAGGAGATCAATCCCTGACCTTCCCTCATGAGAAGTGTCTTGTCGAAGTGAGTAAATGAGGTGAAGCCTCTCATCGGGTAGGTGAAGGGGGGATGAAATGAACTTGATGACAGTTGAAGCATAGATGAAGAGTCCAGCTGCTTTCCTGGAGAGAACATCAATGTGGTATGTGCCAGGCCAATCCTCTTCAAAGTTGCAGTCACTTCGGTTTTTGGCAATTTCTGTAAACCGGGTTTTCAAGAACAACTTGATGTCGCTGTCCACTGAAGATGGTTGAACCTCATGGAGCTTGAGCACGTCTGTGTGAGGCCGAAGTGACTCCAAACGGAAGCCGGAGCGGATTCGAGGTTCGGGCCTGCCAGTGATGAAGAACTTGATAAATGGTATCTTGTCCACATAGCGGGAGAGTATAGAGAGGAGTGCCGATGCGGGTTCCTTGTCTTGACACTCGTCCAGGGCATCAATGACGATCAGGGTGTGGATTCCTGTCACCTGGAATGGTCCAACAATGAGCTTCTCCATCTGGGAGCAGAGGGACTCCCGTCCAACATCGGGGTTCTTCATCAAGACCGTAAGCAACTCCCGTCGGAATTGTGGAAAGCAGTGAGCGAGCTGGAAGACAAGGGTAGGGAAGATGGACCGAAGGTTGCTCCTTTCCTCGAAATCGCGCGAACAGAAGAAACTGGCCCCCAGCTTCCCATCCGCGAAACACATCTCTGCGAACGTCTGGGCGATGGTCGACTTCCCTGTCCCGGCAAGGCCGTTGAGCCAAAACACACGTTTGTCTGTTTCATCCCTCGACCACTGTTCAAGCTGGACAAGCACATCCCTTCTGGTCCCCTTCATGCACCCCTGTCGGTCTCCAGAGAGGTATCCAGCGTCAGCAACATGACGCATGCGGTCGAGAAGGACAAGGTCGGCTCGATCCTGCTTGCTGGTCACTATGAGTGGGTAGATAGTCAGGATGAAGGGCTTACGATTAACTGATGGGTGTTGCTATAGGTGTCCCGCTGTAAGGAAGTCTTTGCGGATGTTAGACACGCCCAGAGCCAGTCCGTCGGAAGTGCGAACCTGATAGTCCATCACGGCTTCACGGATATCATCCACCAAATCATTGAGCTTCTGTGCGTTTTCGGTGTTGCTTAGGAATTGTGCAATATCCTTTTGGGTTGTCATCGGGTCCAGAGCTCGCCGGACATCTTCCAATTTCCTAAAGATCCCCGTGCGTCAGTTCCTGCTCTCGGTCTTGGACAAGGTGGGCTCACTGCGCCAGTTTCCTTCTCCTTGTTTCCTCCTTGACATCACCCTCAGCAGGTCCGCAGAGTGAATCGCCGAGTGCATCGACCCGGTATCCCAATGATTCTATCGTTTGTTTGTTGACCATTGTTCGCTAGGAAAACTGTAAGCACCACGGATCAAGCGAACGATGGCGGACCATACCTCGCAATTTTCCAGGATAGCACAAAGCCCTCCAGCAACAGATTTGAGCGGAGGAAAAGCATCAGAAGCTCTCTCTACCGTGCGGAGGAACAACTTGGCTGTGGAAGACACGGTATGTTTCCACTCTGATTTGTCCTCGGATGTGGGGGTACCGTCGACACGGACGGGACCAGGAACCGCTGGCTTGCCTGCATCATCCGTCAGAGGTGGTGACTGAAACGGTGCGGTTCACGTACTCTCGGACCCACCATCTTGCAAGATGGAGGGGGTGGGTGTTCTCCTTCCAATGTCTGACTCGGATCGAGGGGGATCGACTTGGTCAGCCCTCTTTCTGCCGTCGCCCTCCCCTTCTTGACTGGACCTACGACCGGCCCGCTCGTATGCGTGCGGATGTAGACCCTTCTGGCCGCGTTCCTGTCGGGCAGCGTAGTCGCCGCTTCCTCCCGGTTCACGTTCCGGTTCTGCCATTGACCGTGAAACAGGCGGAGAATCTTCCGGTCGCGGACCATCGTTTCCTACACCAACCCCAGTGTCTCCTCCGGGCTGGCCCCCTACTACGATAGCGGGTTCCGATTGCAAAGATAAGCTCGAGTGGTCGAGTCCCTCGCCACTAACACTAGTTCCCCGGCTCTTTGTGCTGTTTCTGATATTCGACAGTTTGTCCTTCGCCTTCTTCCGAAATCTAGAGAAAGACTGTCGGAAACTCATGTCGCAGGATCGATGTGGATGATGGTGCGATGGAGGATGGTTTGACACGTGGCTTTCATTCCGCTCAAATCTTTCAGCAAGCGCTAAATGGCGCTCATCCTGAAATTTGTCGCCGCGCAGGCGTCCTAAAGATTTTCCGATGTCGTTCGTTCGCGTTCACCCTCCCCGCATCTTCTCTTTTATGTCCCAACAGCCCACGCTCGCCTCGGCTAGCTTGAACCACGTTATTCATTCCCCAGGCCCAAGCCGGAGCCCAGAATATACACTTTCTTCATCCGCCACTTTCACATTTGCAGCAGTGACTTGACGGTCCCCGTTTGTGACAGCTCACTCCGGAACTCACCCGTCCTGTGTCTGTGCCACATCGCTGGAAACTGTTTGGGGTCCAACGACTCTCTTGGGAAACATTCGCCGTTACTAAGGGTATTGCCTGCAATAACGACGGTTCGCGGGAAACTCGTAGACGTTGAAGGCCGAATACACGCACCTCACATCTTCAAGCTTGTACGCCCGCTGCAATCGGACTTGTCTCTATGGATCTTAAGCAATAGTTAATTTTGTACATCTATGATACATGGCCGGTTCAACGCGCGGTAAGGATCTCAATCCATAAGTGTCTGTAAAGTGCTGGCGAAGCAAAGAAGTCTGGGGTATCCAGAGATGTGATACAATGGAAAGTCCCGCTTCAGGTCACCAGATCACCAGGCGCTTTCTTTCAGGTAGGCTGGATCAGAGGCGGGGGGGAGCAGTTAGCGGTAGATGACACCCGGGTTGGAGATAGATCCGGAAGAAAGTAAAGATGTTGGCGGGTCAAATACGCGATTACGGTAGCTGCAAGAAAACGGCTGAGTTTGTGGCTGGAGGATGTAAGGGATATGCTCACTCTTCCGCTTTGAGATAGTCGTGTAACCTGTAGGCATATATCTCCAACGCATAAGTTCTCCCCTGCATTCTCATTTTTTGGACGCAAACATCCGAATGCCCGATCTCTCAGCCAATCATATCCTCCGTTTGACACACGCCGTCCGGAGTCACTTCCACCACTCACGCCTCCACGAAACCTCGAGGCCGGTCACGAATCCATAAGCCCTCCCACAAGAGAAAATGTTTCGATACTCCCCGCGGCACTCAGGGGGGATTAGGCTATTCGCGACGCACGCGACCAAGTTACCCCAAACTGTGATCGAAAAGGTCGTGCAGAAGTATGCTGTCGGGCTTCCAGCTGGAAAAGTCGTCAAGGCTGGGGATTATGTTATGATTCATCCTGAACATGTCATGACCCACGATAACACCGGCCCTGTAATTTCAAAGTACGTCCTTGTTGCTGTGTCAGAGCGTGGGGAGGGCCAGGAATATACATTTATTGACCGAAGAGCTACCCGCCGTGATGGCAAACCAGGTTCAATGGACTTGGTGCCACGAAGGTTTACAGCACGAAACAGCCCGTGTTTACTCTAGATCACGACGTCCAAAACAAATCGCCCAAAAACCTCGCAAAGTACGCATCGATAGAGCAGTTCGCCCGGAAGCACGGCATCGACTTCTACCCCGCCGGACGTGGTATCGGTCACCAAGTCCTCGTCGAAGAGGGTTATGCTTTCCCCTATACCCTCACTGTGGCCAGCGATAGCCACAGCAACATGTATGGAGGGATTGGCGGCGTAGGAACCCCGATCGTACGAACGGACGCGGCAGCGCTTTGGGCGACCGGACAAACGTGGTGGCAGGTTCCCCGGATGGTCAAAGTCGAATTTCGAGGGAAATTGGCTCCGGGAGTTACAGGGAAAGACGTTATCGTCGCTCTGTGTGGGTCGTTCAACAAGGACGAAGTCCTGAATGCTGCGATCGAGTTCACTGGGGAAGGCGTAAAATGTCTCTCTGTTGACGACAGACTCACGATTTCGAACATGACTACGGAGTGGGGTGCTTTGGTCGGCGTCTTTCCGGTTGACGAGACGACGTTGGAGTGGTACGACAAAGCAGCCAAGAAGCTCGAGCTACGAACGTTCTCCGACCCCTCCTCCGATCCTGCACTCGCCGCACCAATACCCCCTCCCCCAGAACACCCTCGAATCAACCGTAAACGCCTCTCCGAGCTCAGAACAGTCGTCCCAACCTACTCATCCGACCCTAACGCTCAATATTCCTCTCACCTGATTTTCGATCTATCAACCCTCGTCCCACACGTTTCTGGCCCCAACAGCGTCAAAATCTCCACTCCGCTTCCCGAACTGGAAGCCTCAAAGGTCGCGATTCAAAAGGCGTACCTTGTGAGCTGCACGAACTCACGCGTATCGGATATCGCTGCTGCCGCAGACGTTCTCAAGCACCGTAAGATTGCGCCAGGAGTAGAGTTCTACATCGCTGCCGCTAGCTCGCTTGTCCAGCGGGAGGCCGAGGAGTTGGGTCATTGGGACACTCTCATTTCCGCTGGTGCGAAGGTTTTGCCTGCTGGATGCGGTCCGTGCATTGGTCTTGGTGTTGGATTGCTGGAAGAGGGAGAGACGGGGATCAGCGCAACGAATAGGAATTACAAGGGTAGGATGGGACACCCGAAAGCTCAAGCTTACCTTGCTAGTCCGGCTGTCGTTGCGGCGAGCGCTGTCAAGGGATTCATCTGTGGTCCCGATTCATTGGATCCAAATACCCTACCAAAGACGGACCGTCCAACCTTCTCCATCTCGAACGCCGAACGCACTTCTTCTGCTGAATCTTCTGCGGACGTCGAACCTCCTCTACCAGGATTCCCATCCACGTTCAGAGGACCGCTGTTGTTCGCTCCACAGGATAACCTGAATACGGACGGGATCTACCCAGGGAAATACACCTACCAGGACGACATCACTCTCGAGAAGCAAGCAGAAGTCGTGATGGAGAACTACGACCCTGCATTTGCCGCCCTCGTCGGCTCCATTCGCTCCGACCAGAGTCCATCATCATCCGATGCGGATACGAAGGAGGGTGTCATCCTCGTTTCAGGGTACAACTTTGGAACCGGTTCGTCCCGAGAACAAGCCGCGACGGCTCTGAAAGCAGCAGGAATCCCGCTCGTCATCGCGGGTTCGTTCGGTGATATCTTCAAACGGAACGCGATCAACAATGGACTTGTCTGCATCGAGTCTCCGGAACTAGTTAAGGATTTGACCGAAGCATACGCCAAGGATGGTAAACGTGGCGCTGGAGGGAGAGATGGAGAGTTGACGGTTAACAAGGGCTTGAATGTAAACGTGAAGGTGGTTGAGGGCTTTGTGGAGGTGACGTATCCGGACGGAGGGTTCAAGACGTATCAAGTTGGAATACTAGGGTCTAGCGTACAGGAGTTGTGGTTGTGTGGTGGCCTTGAGGGTTTCGTACTCAAGTCTATCCAGCAGCAGGCAACTTGAGGAGCCTCAGGAGGTGGAGAAGTTTCGATTTCTTGGTTTACATTGCATGTAGTAGTATACACCGATATCGGTCTATGCACTTGATATATATTCAGGAGTAGATATTCACTCTTCATGATCATGTTCCACGACTCACGACCCACATCCGCACGATTACAAAGCAGGACCCCACATGCTCCTACCGGTCGAGGGGTCCCTCGTCTCAACCGTAACACGGTCGGGCTCGAACCTCTCCTTGAGGACGGCCAACTTCGACCGATACTCATCTAATCCGATATAGGCCCCGCACATCCTGCGTTTTCCGTTGAACGACGAACGTCCGTGCAAAACACGGTGGTTATCCACCACAACCGCCGTACCGGGACCCAACTGAACCCAGTACTCGGAGTCAGCGCTCTTCAATAACCTATCCCACGTCCTGATCGTTTCATACCTACCGGAAGGAAAAAGTCAGTACCAGCCACACAGCACATCCCACCCCTTCGCACCATTTTTCAACCACCCCAGGATCCAAACTATCCATCACGCTCCTATCAGCATTGTTCCACCTGACCTTATACAACTCCTTCGTCACAGGATCGTGGTTCAAAACAGGGTACCCGGATTTCGGCGAAGGTTGGTAAATCTCCGTTTCGTCTCCAGCCCCGTGCGACGGAATCGGGATGGTGGAGAGGAGAGTGTATAACTCCGGATGGAGATCTTTCATGATCGACGCGACGTAGAATCCGTCGACTAGGAGAGTCGCGCCACCTGATCCGTGCGTGTGAGAGAGGAGGTGGAAGAGTTGCAGTCCGGAGGGATCCGTCTGAAGTGCCCGGCACACCTATTAGCCATAGCACGAGGAAGATCATGCGTTCACTTACGAAGTAGGTGTTGTCGGTGTGTGCATCGAGTGCGAGAGTCGTATACGCTGTGTCGCCCCACGAAAAGTCGGCGGTGAACTCCCAGAATTTGCCATCTAATAAGCAAACGTCAGACATTCGTGGATACCCGACGTATCATTGTCACTTGCATTTAGTCTCCCGAATGAAACCTATCCTCTCTGAGAGCTTCTCGGTGTCCTCAGGGGTGGCAGGGACCCCAGAAATGAAACAGAACCCAAACTTGTCCTAGCAAACAGCGTCAAAAACTCCAAGCCACGCCCCGGTGGTATATACTGATGGCTCACCAGTTTAGAAAGCCAGGTGAAGAGCCCTTGGTCTGTCATTGCTTCTTCGTAAGTCACGGTCGGAGGATCTCTCGCGACGCTCGATCCCCAAACGACCTTTCTAGACACCACCCAGGGTTGAACGGTCAGTTCCGACACAGACTAGTGGCATTCCAATTCGTAAAACGAGACGGACTCACCCCGGAGGATTCGCGCTCTCGACCTTAGGACTTGCAGGAGGATCATACGAATGTTCCCGCAACCACAGCCAGGGGTAAACAGACAAATGCGGTGCCGAAGCTTGCCCTAGTCCCCCAATGCGTGTCAGAATGAAGACATCACAGCTGAGGACTCACATGTTACTTCCAACCCGTGAGGCTTGGATTCAACACTGGTGGGGACGATGTCAGCCGGGATCTAGAGGAAGGAGGAAACGAAGTCCGTCAAACGATCAATGAGCCCACAGGTCATCACAGGAGACACAGTGAAACGTTAGGAGCTCTCACATTGGAGGTATCAAACAGTCTCTGCCTCGTGACAGGGTGGTAGCATTCCGAACACCTGCAATGATCTCTCAGCCAAATATTATGGCTGTTCGTCGATACCAGTATTAGCACCCCATATGCAGATGGCGGATACCAGGCTTACAACTGCGACTTCTCCGGTCCCCATTCAACAACGACCCTCTTGTCCATGATCGAACTGTTCGGTACACCCTCCGCATGGTCTTCTCGACTCGACTCCTTTGCAAAAACCGCAGAAGAATGGAACGACCTAGGAGCGACAGCGACCGTCGCAACTCCTGTCCACCCCCTCACGCCCAGTCCTTGTCCTCCTAGAGCTTGTTCACATACGGGTCCGCCACAATAACGGCCCGTAGGGAGATTGAAAAAGGTCCCCGCCTATATGTGCCAATTCAAACCCGTCAAACCGAGTATTTAGAAACCCAATTCAAAAAGGAGCGGGAATCAGCGAAATGGGATAGAAGGCTAGGGGTGGAGGGGAAGGGACATACATGGACGGTTCCGAATCCCGCCTTCGAAATTCGAAGACCTCCATTCAGCCTGTATCTGACGGGAAATTTCCCTCTCAGGCTTATCATCCTGAGCTAGTGAATTCGGTGTGAGTAGTAGGTTGTGGGTAGAACAGGTAGTGCAGTCAATTTAGAGTGTGGCCAAGGAACGACGGTGCAGGTCAGCCACACTTTCGGTCCGATCGTACTCAGGCGATCTTGGAATCGAATCAAGGTCCAGACCTCGACGGAAAACACCAAGGAAACACTAGAGCCGGCGGATTGCGGATAGAATTTGACTGAGGCTTCAGACTATACCCTTCATTTCCTCCGTTGATCAAGCTTTCGAGAATGTATCCTCCAAAAATGGTTCACGTTACAATACAGGATCAATACGAAAACAGTGATGGCGAAGCGAGAACGTTTCACAACGACGCAGGAATAGCAGAAGTACCTGTGGTAATGGACGATGAATCAGCATTCATCCACGATTCTCTTGCTCGGGGAGCCGGAGCGAGAGGTTCAGGTAGCAGATTGGATTCATGGCCGAGGCTCATAAACAGCTTCTAGTTGATTTTTTTTGTGCTCTCATCATCGAGGCGAACAAATGAAGAGTTACTTACAATATCGATACACGCAAGGGGATAAGTGGCAAACAGAGAATAGAGCTACTGCGCGATCTGAAGAGAGAATAAGGTCAGAAGAGTGACTCAATGATGGGATACAAGAGGAGGATCAGAAGGGGTTGCCCGATAATATGAGCTGTGCGGGCATTTTCGGCAGTGGTAGTACGAAGACCGTCGTGATAGAACATCATCGAATGAATGGACCAGGTCCTCACCTTTTCACCGCAGCTCGATCTAGTCACAACCTATAGCAATTTTGTCAGATTTTTGAACCAAAAGTGGTCAAGCGGACTCCGAGAATCAGAAGAGTAAAAAACAGCCATGGATTGATCGTCAGACTTGGGAAATGAAAACCCTGGTCAGACGGTAATTCCTTTTTTTTCATCGCAGAGAAGAGGAAGATTCAAGGGTCGGAAAGGACGACGACTAACCATCATGAACGTCTGGGGAAAGAAAGTGTTAGCCAAGGCTCGAAGAGGAAGACTAGAGGGGGACGAAAGAGTATCAGGGGATTAACAGAAACAGTAAAAGCATCGGGCTGGTTTCGGCCAGCGCTCAGATACTCTAGTTTGAATGACTTTAGATCATCACTTCGAAGAAGCAGACGGAAAATGTGTAGGAAAACTCGACCACGAACCATGAAAGAGTCCAAGATGGTGGGATAAAACAGATTGTATAGTGGTGTCTAGAGAGGAAGAAACGGTCAGGAAACGCGGACAAAGGGCCCCAGAATCGGGTCAAAAGGACCGGTCAGTGTAACTATGACATTTTCACAGCGTCATTGCAGGAAACGCGTGGTAGCGCGAGACCGCTCGAGGTAAACGATTGATTGACATCCCTCCGAAAAGACCCTAGAATACCACTGACCTGGTGATGGAGGCCTAGGAATAAGCAGACTACTGAAAACGGCAGAGCATTGAGGATGCGTTGAGGGAAAGACGCGAAATGGAAAAATTTTACCGTGTGGGCGAGGACTTGAGGGTAGGCCGTCACGTGTCGTACCGGGACTCCGTCTGGAGGCGCGCCCGGACTCCCGCCAACACCGCAGTCGAAGTGGAATAGGTACGAGGGCCTGAGTGCGCGCACGAACGTCAACATGTTAGCTCTATGCGAAAGCTAGCTCCTGTAGATGAATACACGAATACAGCAAAGAATAAATCACGAAAAGCAAATCCATAACTAAGTTCTGCACGAGGGTTAGGATGTTAATTAACTTCGTCCTCTGACCCCTCGTCGTCAGCGTCCGGCGAATAGTTCCATTCTCGTTCCCATAGTGGAATCATCTGGCCTATCGCAAGGTTTGGAATACTTTGCGGGGTGGGAAGGGGATGGCCAAGCGGGAGGCCACCTTTGGCCTGGGCGAGACGACGTAGAAGATCATCCTTCGTGGCGTTCAGCTCTTGAATGTAATCAATAGCTTCAGGAAAGGAAAAAATCAGCATAAAGCATAGGGATGTGTGGATAATCCCTACTCTTCTGCAGCACGATGTTTTCACTTCTTGGCCCGGCTCGCCCATCGAGCTTCTCTCCATCATCGTTGTTGTTCTTTGCCTTCTTCTTCCTCGCAGCGTTGCGTGAAGAACCACCACCTGCGTTTGCTAACACGGCGGCAGCTTCCTCCTCCTCCTTCCGGATGGCCTCCCTCAAAGCGGGGATTGTATCGCACAGAGCCTCATATCCGCGCCGAATGTTAGCCCTACGTTTCTGCTCGGATTGGATGTGGTTGGCTCGCTTCTGCGATGCTGACAACAGCTGAGACCGCGAGGATGACGTTGTGCCTTCCTGGGTCTGCACAGGCTGTCGAGAAGACGAGGAGGAGGAGATAGAGGATTGAGATGGGTCAGATGCTCGTTGAAGCGGGGGCGTCGACTGTCTGCTGCGCTTGGTCCTCTGTACAGATGATGAGTATGATGTTGATGCTGAGGGTTGAGCAGGTACTGATGATGAAACAGTATCAAAAGAACGCTTTGACGAGGATCTCGTCGGCAAACGGCTACTGGATGATCGTAATACGTCCGAGGTAGTTGAAGGATATGGAGATGTAGATGAAGGTGAAGCTACCCCCGCAGATGGTGGGCTGTTAGATGAGGAGGAGTAGGGAGGGTATATCTGGCGGACGTTTTCGATCACGAGAGCAGGGCGATCCGATGGAACATCTCGGTCGGCCTGCATTGGGTAGGGATGGGGCTGTTTCGGGAGTGCAGACGACTTGTGCCAGGGACCAGAGGAATGGAGGCCGTTTGTTGCGGAGATGTCGAGAGACATTAGATCTAGGGTCGCCTTCTTGAGCTTGGGAGCCTCCGGGCGTGGGGGCTCAGGGTCATCGGGATGGCGGACTCCGTGGTGGAGAAGCATCCATTCGGCAGGGGTTGGGCCATTATAGGATTCGGTGTAGTCTACGGATGAGAGGAAAGTTTGAAAGGTGATGGCGTCCGTAGGGGTGAGAAGGGACATGGTCGAGGGAAGGATGGGATGGTGGTGGTCATAGAACAAGTCGTTAAGCATGATCAGAGTGGGTTCGAGATCGCATCGGAACTAAGCTTTGCCTTTTCAGCAGTTGTGCGCTGCAGGCACTCGACCGCGATTCAATATGCTCTCGACCAAATAGCAATACGAAAAGTCCCGCCAGGAGTGCACGCCCGTTACTTTTGTGGCGCGAGGCGCTGCCGTTCTTCGGTGAACGTGTAAGTAGTAAGCACTACGCTGTTATCGGCAAACAAGAGCTGTTCCAGCTGCTCTATCAACTCTGCGGCACACGATCCAAACCACCGGGCAATTTTCATCTCGTCTCGTCTCGTCTCATATCCAGCCTGGGGAGTGCGGCGCCCCTCCCGGTTCTCGTCTCAGTTCGTCGCGGGTGTTGCCCACCAATCATGACAGCGGAAAAAAACAAAGTCCGAGGGTGCTCATGATCACTAAGACTTCCATCTCCGAACAATCCCGCTGCTCTTTCCAGACACTCCGTTCTCACCCTCGGTATCCGCCGGAGCGCCTTGTCATCTGTCCAGTCCAGGGGTATGGCGATTCCCAGTCACTTCGGGATCTGAATTGGACATCTTTGGGCTGTGACCGGCGAGGCAAGATTCGTCGCTTGTGGGCAACTACACTCAACACATAAGACCACCATCTTCTGAACAACTGGCCCTCGTTAATCAGGCTCAGCTCCGCACATACAGAGTCGCCCACCCACCCTCGCAGTCGGTTTACTACTGCTGTCTCGAACCGGCTGATAGCCCATGGGGGGTACCATTACCGCTGCAACCTTAGGATTCACTTATGACGTTCTCCTCTCCACCGATGACCCGTCCTCGACGTCTTTGCTCCCTACATGAAAAGCGTACCGATCGCCGCTCGTTTCATCTCAGTGACAGGCGACCAAAGGTTAGTGCCATTGAACGATTGAATGATCAACGCGCAAGTTGGCTAGCCAGACACAATAGAGTGAGTGTATCCTCGCGGGTCAAAACTCTCGCCGGATTGAATTGGCTGAACGGGTAGAATTGCACATCGTTTGGAGAGGTGGTCTAGGCGAACACTTATTATAACTGATGTGGCTGGATGCGGTAAGGCACCAATCCGATTTTCAATGGGACCTGGACCCAGGTTGCAGGAAACGGCACACCCCCACTTGCGATACACGTTTCCAAGGAATGGCCTCGTAAATTTTCTGGAGGACGGCGGAGTTCCGGGTAGAAACCCGGAGGAAGGAAAGCCGTATGCCAGTGAGGTCTTCCCGCGATTGGTCGTCGAGGATGGTACGGATATTTCGTTTGTAGAATGCCCGCGTCCGGTTTTCGAGTGTTTCCGGAAGGAACCACCCTCATGTGTGATAAAGTTAGGACGCGGCTTCCCCGAAACATAAGTATACATATGTATATAGAACACTACAGCAGATCTGCTGATCCACACCAGACTGAGTAAGTAACGAAACCCTTGTACCAAATGTCTTACATGAACCTTCCAAGCAATGGAAGTGGTCCGTAGGCGCCTTTGGCAGCCACTCGTTTTAAACCACTGAGTGACCATCGCATCACCGAAACAGCCGTCGGTGTGTACCCAGGAGTCACAACCCTCATCCAGGTCAATCGCGACAACACAGATGCTTGAACGTTAGCGCAACAGCCCGGAGACGCCTGGCCATCGACTCGCCACTGAGCGTTCCTACAGAAGATAGACACAGATCAAATAACATCTGGACGGGTCTAAATCTTAGGGCCTGCAAAATGGTTCTCCCTCCACGTTTCTTAGGACAGATTACTGCATCCGTCGGGGTTTTCTCGGGCCTTCCGCTCAGGACTACAGTGCGGATCACGGATAGGGTCCAGTTGCAAGTTGCAACCCCCATCTGCGCGCTCGCTCCCGTCCTATGGGGCAGGGTGAAGCAACAAGTCAAATTTTCCGAATCCCACTCCATTGGCTCATCCTTGATCCCATTATCTCAGATCACAAAGAAGGCCACGCAGAGTCTAAACTTGAGGCTGGATTCCAGCCTAACGTAGAGGGACTCTTTAATTCGACCATTACTCACCACGGCTCCTTCCATGCTTCCTCGGTCCCCGCGTCGCCTGCTTTGCCCCACCCAGATGCCATGTTGTCACTGGATGATGCCTTCTGGAAATACTCAACGTATCAATATCACAAGTTCCCAAGGACATCGCCATCTTACGTCGGGATCATTGTCAAGATCGTCTCTTTCGTCCCCGATCCAAACAAAGACGAGCACATCTGGCTGCTACCCGCAAAGACGGGTCCGATATGTCACCACATCTGGTTG
>Ga0307512_10003923_pt1 | contig 16676 bp, 25 predicted proteins | sample 14_EM_MG_FD_200267 | JGI IMG/M metagenome (GOLD analysis project Ga0307512, IMG submission 200267) | Populus trichocarpa ectomycorrhiza microbial communities from riparian zone in the Pacific Northwest, United States - 14_EM | ecosystem: Host-associated > Plants > Roots > Unclassified | place...
GCAATAAAGGAGAGGGTGGGGGAGAGGTAGAGGTCATTCTGATTTGCCCTTTGTTACTGTAGGAAACTGGCAATGCCACCGGCTTCATCACTCCTGCTAGAGCTGTCAACCCTCAATCGGGAACACAGTCCTCTTCCCTCATGGGATATTCAAGCCAAATTCCAAGAGAAAAAACTTTGTCATGCTCACTGGCGCCGAAGTCACCAGGATTTTGTTCAAACCCGAGACTGACTTGGAGGACAGTAAAGCGCCCAGACTTGCCAAGGCAGTCAAGTTTGTGTCAGGTGGACAAAAGTACAAAGTGAGGGTGAAGAGGGAGGTCATCATCACTGCTGGTATGTCCTCATTCGCCTTGGGATAGATGGGACTCTGACATGGTGGGCTTGTTTTTGTTCTTAGGCACATTCAAGACTCCTTAGCTTCTGGAGCTCTCTGGAATCAGCGATAGGAGTCTGCTGAAAAGCTTCAGCATTGAGACATTGATTGACCTCCCCAGTATTGGAGAGAACTTACTTGAATAGACATACACTCTAATTGTGGTCTATCTGATCAGGCGGGGCATTCAGATGGGCATGGAACTTGCGCTGGAAGAAGTTTGACTTGAGGATCACGACAACAAGGACGATCCCATACAAGCCATCAGAATGCAACTGAGAACAAGGAGTGGCAAGAGGGACTTACGTGGAGAGGGTCACCACTGCTGTGCATCGGGGTTGATGGTGGGGACGTTGTTGGCGATGCTGTTGCCACTACTGGTGGCAAGTCAGCATGGTCAGTGATGAAGAGTAATGGCTTCGACAGAATCGAAATTCTGGAGTTTGATGGCAAGTGGGTGTTGTGCCTATGAGACACCTGCCTTCTTCTCATATGCCAGCAAGACAGGTTCGAAGAGGGCTTGTAAGCAAGTGGAGGCCGTGCCCCATCAAGACAATGTCGGCCACACCATGGGCAGCATCAGTAGCACCCTTGACAGCAATACCCACATTAGCACGCAAGAGGGCAGTGACATCGTTTGCACTATTACCTGACATGGCACAAAGATGGCCAAGACCCTGGAGGTGTTGGACAATTTCGAATTTGTGCTTTGGGAAGATACCAGGGAACCTGCCAGCATCTATGATCGTATCATTGAGGGAGGCAAATTGGCTGCCTGGGGGAGGAGTCCGGAGGACCATCCTTGAGTACCTTGGCAGGGTACATGTAATCACCAAGACCAAGGTGACGACTGGCCTCCTTAGCAATGGCAAGCTGATCACACCAACTTCAAAAGACGCCAGAGACGGAGGACAATGAGCAAACCGGCCAGCTCACGTTCCTTGCCCCTCAGGATGACCTTGAGCATGAATGTCGTCACGATGACGATAGCATTGAAGAGGTGGAGCGACGCATGTGGGACACCACTGTATGGATTGTAGAATTCGGATCTGAGTGCCCAGAGTGAGAGAGGGATTTTGATGAGGAAGAGCGTCATGATGATGGTCAATATCAGGGAGAGCATCTTGAGCTAGGCTGGGGTGCCGGGTGTCCCAGCGGTCCTGCAATCAGAGGACAAAAGGGTATAGGCCAGGTCAATTAGGATGCATGTGGCATCTACAATGATATACAGAAGCATGAAATGTCAGTGGGGAGAGGAATGACATGCCATGCTAGGAAAGGGTGGACAAAGAGTGATGATGAGTCTGTGAATGATGATGGATTCTAGGGCTTCGAAGAGGCGATCGCGCCAGGTGAGTGGGCCTGTTGGGGATAGATATTCTTGTTCTGGCTGTCCTCTAGGGTGCGGGCCAGTGACCATCTTAACCTTGACACAGAAGGCGGGGGCATCTTTGATTGTTTGCTTGGTGTCTTCGCAAGGGGGACCGAAGATGGCAAGAAGACCCATGAGCTCAACAGGTTGCCTTCAGCCTTGTTATTGTTGCTATCAAGCTCCTTATACACCACCACATGGGCATGGAGACCACAGGAGAGCAGGTACATGAAGATCAGAGCCGACAGAGAGTGAGGGCATTAAGGCGGGTGTTGGGATCTACGATGAGACATTTCCTGGTATAGGGATTTCGGGATTGAGATGATATCCATGCAGGAAACGACACAAATATGCCAAAGGCTTGTAGTTATGCGATACGCTGAATAAGATGGATGGGAGGTACGCAGATGATGGGAAGTTGTGTGCAAAGGGGAAGTCATGTGAGCCTCAGGTAGGAAGGGCACAGATGGGAGCTTGTGACAGGACTTGGGAGGCGATGGGGAATCTGATGATGATGACAGGGAGAGATGTGAGCTCTGCAAACTGAGATCTGATTGATAGGAACTTGTAAGCTGATCGAGCTGAAGAGCATTGTAAGGGAGGTCGGAGTGTGAGTGGTATAAGGAGAGTTGATCTGAGAGTGTTGTCCAGAGGGGATATTGAATGCGAAACACAAGATGGGTGGAGATGTTTGGATTGGGAAAAGTCTTTAACTGCACTCACTGCATCTGCTACGACTACTGTGTCTGCCATGTCCACTGAGTCCACCACATCCACTGCCTTTCCTTCGACCCTCACCAAGGACTGCAGCCATCTGCAGCGCAAGATAGATGACATTCAAGTTTTGAGACAATAAATGAGGGGCAAAGTTATCTGTAAAGAGTGAGGAACAGCAAGAGAAGTGAAACATATGCATTGGCAGCAGGCTTGAGATAAGGCAAAGAGGAACTTTGAGGATCAGAGAAGAGGGACAAGGGGTACCAAAGGCAAGTGACAATGTGATGGAGGCAAGGTGTGCAATGGTAGTAAGGCATGCAATGGAGGCAACGGTATTGTGCTGTCCATCAGGCCAGCATATATGCTGACATGGCATGGAATGAAGTTGACCCGGATGTCGTTGAGGCATGCAAGTCACAGTTTATTGAGTTCAAGTCAAAGTCACATTGGAATTAGTACCAAAAGAAGGGAACGGAGCGACATGAGGAATGCTCTAAGGAGTCTAATCAACTGGCGCCCCTCAGAGTCAGTTTTTGCTGACACATGAGGAACACCCTGATGAGGCTCATCAACTGGCACCCCTTAGCATCAGTTTTTGCTGACCAAGTCAGCAAACGTCAAATTACACCACATAGCGTCAATGCATTTCTTGTAGGGCTTAAGGCCCAACTCTAGAGATACAACTGGTCTTATATACAAGTGAGAGGTCCCTACTCCTAATCAAGAGAACAATAGAATGATGGGACTTCCCATATGTGCAGTAATAATGTCAGAGCTAAAAATAGAGAACAATAGGGAGAGAACAATAGAGTTCCCTATTGGAGCGGACAATGGATTGATGGTACCTTCCTAAAGGATAGAATGGCTAAGAATAGCCAGAGGTCCGCAGTTGATGATGTAGGACAATGAAGAATGAACAGCCAATGAGCTTGAAGGGTGATGTGGCAGTTCAGGAGGATACATGGTACTCCTTGGAACAGCATGACTTGGTGTCAGGTGATGGATAAGGGGTTGGATGGCAAGGAATGTCTTGGGAATGAAATAAGTAGGCCAGAAAATAAAAAGAATGGGGCCCAGGATTGTAACATGATGCCCTTCCTAGAAAGTTGCTACCACACAACTTCTAAACATCTGGGAGTTCTGGTAAACCGGAGGTGGGGGTATACCTGAAAGGGAGGGCAACAGTATGCCGATAAGTAGACCCAGGAATAGATGGCAGATTGGATAGGTTGGGGGTAGGTGGGACCGAAGGGGCAGGCGTGACATAGGCAGGGGTGGACGGGATTGATTGCCTTTGAGAGTTAGTGAAGTGTTTTGGAGTGGACACTTTGCTAGTTGGGGATACTGGTCTCTTTTCTGCTGTAGATGGTCCTGCTTCTTTGTGGAATTGTCTCCATGGTTCCATGAGTTGCTCTCCATGTTTGAGAGCATACATTACTCCATATCTTCCTCCTGTTGGCTTATATAGTTTCCACTCTTTAGGTGGGGGTGAAGGTGGTGGGTCAGCAGGTGGCAGTATGTCCTCCATGGGACTGTCGGTGTCTGGTTCAGGGTTTGTTTCGTCTTCTATGAGACTGTCATAGATGGTGGGGGTTGGTTCAATGTATAACTCCATCGAGGAGTGTTCGTGTTTATGTCCCTGGCTCCAAAGGAGAGGGGAGAGGGCACGCTGCAACAGAGAAGGGGGCCTGGGTGGTTTGGGTAGGGGTAGAGATAGAGGGTCAGACTGTGGTAGTTGGGGTGGTGATGGTGTTTGTATGGGTGACAGAGGTAGCACCACCAGTGGTACTTGGGGGTGTGATAGTTCCGGTAAGGCAGATGGGAAGATGACGGCATGGCTCCTCATTAGTGGTGCAGGGGTGGTTGACAGGATGTGGTCCGATGAGGGAGGTGGTAAGAATGATAAGGGGAAGTGTGATCTTTCCCATGCGCTTTTCTGTTTTATGGTGGTCTTGACCTTGAGTGTTGCCTGTAGTATGACTCCGTAGTCTTTGTCTTTGAATAAATGGGTGTAGGTGGAGTGAGCAGAATTGGGGAGAGTTACTTTCTGTAGTTTGAGGCGAAGGGTTGCCTCTTTATACTTGGTGGGGAATATGTGGAAAAGGAAGAGGGCTGTGTCGGGGTCCTTCTTCCAGAACCAATTGGCGACTGTGGCATGATGGAATTGCTGATTGCATAAGAGCCATTTGTTGTACATGGCTTCGAAGAGGTTGGTTCCTTCAGTTCTCTTGCTCAGCTTCTTGGATATTGGGAAGGTGGAAGCTTGCAGTGCTGTGGTATCCGCTGTTGGTAATGTCAGAGGAGGAGTTTGTGTCTTCGACTTCCTCTTCAGGGGGTTGTTGGATCTTGTCTTCTGGGAAGATTGCAGTTGTGCTATTATCTTCATGGCTTCCTTCTGCCTGCTGTGGCACTGGGTTATGTAGGGGTCATGGAGTGATGGTTGTGTGGAATAGACGGGTGTCTCCATCAACAGGTACAATGATGGCTTTGTGGGTGATATTGGTTGCATCCTCTCTAGGCATGAAGCTGGCCCAGTAGAGGTTGATGTTGTGTTGCTGCTCATTGACGAAGGCAGCGAAGAGGTGGAGGTCATTGTCTGTAGTGTGTGCTCGGATAAGGACAACCCTATTATCTGTTCCAAGAGTGAATATAGTGGAGGTGGGGAAGCTGTGGTTGCAGAGGTTGGGGTGCTGGTTGGACTGGTGAGAGTGGGAAGACATGGTGGGGTTTGGTCGTCTGAGAGCAGGGTTCTTATACTGCTTGAAGCCCTTTGAAAGTCCGCTAGTAACTCCAGAGCATGGAAGTCCTCAGAGTTAACCTAGGAGTTGTGTGCTGGTGAGTATCCTTTCCAGTGGATGAGGTATTGTTTCTTTTTCCAGCGACCAAAGGTTCTTTCCTTGAGGACTTGCTCCACTTCCCATTCTGGTTCACCTTCTATGATGTCAGGTGGTGGTTCGATGAAGTTGGGGCCATGTATGTCAGTTTCTTTGTATGATGTAAGGAGTGACGCATGGAAGATGTTATGGATCTTCCAATGAGGGGGGAGTTTAAGGCGATAAGCCACTTTGGATATTTGGGTGGCTACCACAAATGGTCCATACCGCCTTGGAGATAGTTTCATAGTGATGTTGGCTGGGAGTCTAAGATTAGTTCCTTCTAGCCAGACTTTGGAGCCAATGGCAAATGGGGAATGTCAAGGTCATTCTGTGATCCAGGATTCTTGCGCTTTACGTTGCACCTCTTGGGTGGCTTTCCTGGCTTCTTCAATTGCTGAGAGGCATTCTTGCATGGAGGGAATGTCTGTTTTTCTGGTTGGTTGGTGCGCTTGCAGGGTATATCCTATGAGTAGGTTGAATGGTGTTTTCTTTGTCGTTGCTAAGGGCCATGAGTTCTTCGTATACTGAGCGAGAGGGAGCCAGTTGTGCCAGTTGTTCTGCTGAGTGCCGCAGAGTGCATGTAGGTACTGTTCTAGTGCTTGGTTGGTTCTTTTGCTGGCTCCATCAGTCTGAGGATGGTATGCTGTGCTGATGTTTTGGTGGATATTGAGGAGGCAACAGAGTTCAGTGGAGAATCGTGAGACAAAGCAGACGTCACAGTCCAAGATTATCTTCTGGGGAATGCCGTAGTGCAGGAGGACATGGTTAATGTAGAGTAGAGCAACTCCTTCAGAGTCGATAGCTTCATTGCAGGGAATGAATATGGATGCTTTGGAACAGTCCATGTCAGTTATCATGAGGATGGTGTCATATCTACCTGATAGTGGGAGTTTTGTGATAAAATCTAGGGTGATTGTTTCAAATGGGCGAGTGTTCTCTGCTGGTGTTATGGGGAATAAGGGGGGATGGCTAGGATGGGTGTTGACTTTGGTCATCTGGCAGGTAGTGCAGCCTTTGATGTATTCTGTGACATAGGTTTTTATGTTTGGCCACCAGTAGTAGGGTGCAATGAGCTGGAGGGTTTTGGTGATTCCAGGGTGGCCAGCGGTTTCTTGGTCATGGAAAAGGGAAATTACCCCCCTTCTAAGTGCGTTGTCTGCCACGACAACCAGGGCGGTCCTGTGATGCCAGTGGGTGCCATTGAGTAGGGTGAGATTGTGTACTGAGGCCCATCATTTGAGGGTTTCTTGTTCTTGGTACTATTTTTGCATGATTTTGCTGTCTAGGTTGTCGTGAATGCTGTCGGTGTCAAAGATGCAGATAGAGGTATGATTCTTGCAGAAATATTCGTCTGGCCAAACCAGGACATCTTCATTGTCCGGATTTGGTCCTTTGTAATCAGGTCGTCGTGATAGTGCATCTGTGCGGTTAGTAGTGCCAGGTTTGTATTCCAGTAATATGTTGTATTGCTCCCTTTCCAGAAGGTAGCCAGCCACCTGGGGCCCAATCTTCCTTGGGTCCCAATAGTACCTGAGGTTTGTGTGATCAGTATATACCAGGACGGGGATTTCTGTTCCTTTGAGTAGGTGAGACCAGCATCGTAGACTGTACATGATGCCTAGGAATTCACAGTCATAGATGGGGTAGTTCTGTTCTATGGTTGTGAATTTCTGGGAGTGAAATCCCACTGGTTGTCTTGGTTCTGGTTTTTCTGTGCCATTTTCTTGTTTTGTTGGGGGGTCCCATTGGTATAGGATGGCCCCTGTTCCGATCTGTGATGTGTCAACTTCCAGCTCAAATTGTCTTGAGGGGTCTGGTTTGACGAGTACTGGGGGGTTCGTAATGGCATGGATGATTTGTTCTTGTGCCGCTAGTTGTTCTTGTCCCTACTTGAAAGGGATGCCTTTGCTGGTAAGTCAAGTGATTGGTGCTGCAATGGTGGAGAAGTTCTTGATGAACATCCTATGGTATCCAGTGACACCCAGGAAGCCTCTTGCTTGCCTGAGGTTGACAATATTTCGGGGATATTCAGTGATTCCAGCGATCTTGGCTGGGTCAATGGTTGCACCATGTTTCAAGATACGTACCCCCAGGAAGTCCATCTGGGGCTGCATGAAGATTGACTTGGACAGTTTCAGGTGTAGGCCATGTTCTGCTAGGAGGTCAAAGAGGAAGTGGGTGATTTCGACATGTAGTAGTAAGTCCTTGAGTGTGGTGCCCAACCCGAAGTTGTCCATGTAGTTTTTGAGGCATTTATGACCAATTGATCCGAATTTCTGGTAGACCTTTTCCATGATTTTGTTGTTGACGAAGCGTTGGAAGCTGCCAGGGGAGTTGGACATTCCGAAGAACATGACCTTCGGTTCAAATAGTCCTTGTTGTGTTTTGAATGCACCTTTCCATTCATCACCTTCCTTGATATGGATGTTGTTGTAACCCCATCAGATGTCAAATTTGCTGAAGACTTCCATTCCTTGCAGGTCTTCGATGCATTATACAAGGTTGGGGAGTAGAGTGACGTCTTTGCGGGTGACAGTGTTGAGGGGACGGTAGTCGATGATGTATCTCTTTTCCTTCAAGTCCTTTTTAGGGACCATGAAGGTCGAGAATCCATATGGTGAGTTGGACAGTATGATGTAGCCTTTTGCCAAGTTTTCGTCTAGGAATAGGTCCTCTGCTTCTTGTTCCACTTTGGACAGCAGGTAGACTTTGCAGTTGAAGCTAGTGGGGGCAATTTCCAGTAGTTCTATCTTGTGGTCTTCTTCTCCTTGAGCAGGAGGGAAGGCCTTTGCTTCTTCATCTGAAAATAGTGCCATGTGACATTTGAATTCCTCAGGAAGGGTGACTTCCTGTTTACCATGTTCTTCTATGTAACAGTGGGCCATTTCAGTGGCTGTGTGTGTTTGGTTGATCTCTACTGGGCTGCTCCTTTCTTCTAAGGAGGTTTCTCCTGACCATAGGATCATTTCTTCAAGTTCTTTGATAATGGTTCTTTTGGCTGCTAGGATAATGTCTTCTTGGTTCTCTTTCTTGTTTTTGAGATATTTCTTGGCATGTTGAAGAGTGCCCAGGAGTAGTGTTTCCATGTGGATAGGGGGTCCTCTAAGCATTCCATTAGCCCAGTCGATATTGGGCTGGAATTCCCTGAACCAGGGGTAGCCTAGGATGAATCTGTCGCATCCTAAGTTAGTGACATAGAATCGTTGTCATATCTTCTTGTTTCCTCTGCTGACTATTAGGTCGCAGGCATGGGTGATAGCTCCATTGTGGTTGAGGGTTCTGTTGACGTTATAGACAGTACGTTTATAAGGGAGTTTCTTGGTTCCTAAGCATAGGCAAGCTACAGTTTTCAGATCAATGAAGTTTTCTGTTGCTCCTGTGTCAAGTAGTGCGATTTCTTCTGCTATTTCTTGATAGTGTTGTAAAAAGATCTTTGATTGTACAGAATTGGACTTGTTTACAAAGACGCTATCAATTCGAAAGGCCCTAACTAAGGCAGCTAGTTTTGGGCTGGGCAAAAATCCTTTGGCATAAGAGAGTTGACGATGCTCAGCTTGTTATCCTTGCTGATTGCATCCATGTTTTCTTTCGAGAAGCTGGAGATGTCTTCTGCACTTATATTGAACTTTGGGGTGTCATTGCTGGCTCTGTTATAGATTGGTGGGAAGGGTCTGCCTTTCCCAGGATTGTCAGCACATCCGCCATTGGATGGGCAGCGGTCCGCTGTTTTCTTGCAACAATCCCTGGTGCGGTGTCCCACGGTTTTGCAATAGAAACACTGGTTGTTCTTCATAAGTTCTTGTTTCTTGGCTTCGGAGTGTTGTATTCCTCTGCCACTGGTGGCATCAACGTCCATGTGGTATCCTCCTTGAGAGGTCGTGCGGTATCCAGGTCTGGCTGGTTTTCTGCAGTCTAAGCTGCTATGGTTGGGATTGATCCCGAAGGCCTGGAACATGGCCTTCCTTCTGTTGCTGCTATATTGTTCTGCAGTGGTCCATTTGATGTGCTGGTTGCGGGCTTCTTTTTCCCAATCCTTGAACTTCCAAGGGTTGTCGGTGGTTGGGTCAAAGCCAGGGGATCTGATGATTGCTTGAACAAGTGCTCCCTTTAAGTTGTTCTTCAGGATTTCTATGGTGCCATGATCATCCAATTTGATGTTGGCGTCTTTGACTAGGCATTTGAAGTTGGCAAAAAAGCTGTTGAGGCTTTCTCTGTGCTTGAGGTTGCAGAGCTCTTTGTATGCTTCTGCCCTCCTGTTGGTATTGGTGAAGGCTGTGAGGAAGGCTTCCATCCAGTTGTCCCATAGGGTTTCGTTGGTTTTAAGTGTTCCACTTCCAACCTCATCATCAAGGTGAGTGACTTGTTCTTCCTTCCAGAAGTCTACTTTGGGTCCATCCATGTAGGAAAGTGCTGCTATGACACAGGAGTATGGCCACTTCATGGTTTCGTTATTCTTGTTGATCATCCTCCAGAGCTGGAAAGCGAGCAAGAATTTCTTGCTAAGCTGACAGTTTCCATCGAAAATGAATGGAGGGTTTTCTTTGAGTGCACCATTGGAGTTATGGGTGATGATGTTAATGTTGGAGGCAGCCATGGCCGCGTCTCCTGTGTTTGCTTCCATGGGTTGTGCTGCCATTGGAGGAAGTACTGCTGCTGCTGGAGCGGTTTGTAAGGGGATTTTGATGCCCTGATGTACGGCAGCTTCAATCTGGGGGAGGATGGGTTCCTGAGCTGATAAGGGATTGGTACCCTGAAGTGTGGCAATGTGGTGAAGTGCTCCTGTAAGGATTTCTATTCCTGTGGATGTAGAAGCATCGTGTGTCTGGTACTCTGGGTGCTGTGGATTGATAATATTCCACCAGCCTGTGTAGTTGTTGTTGCAAGCTAAGCAACCATGGATGTTTGTGTAGTAGTTGGGATTGTCTTTGTCTTTGGGGTTACAGCGAAGTCCAACCCAAAAGTCTTCTTCTTCAACTGTGATGAATTCAACAGCTGTTTCCTTGGCAGGAGGTGGGAGCTAGATGTAGTATCCAGTGTCTCTGCTGGGGAGATGTCCTGTTGTTCTCCAATGCTGGAATTCTGCAAGTTTCTTGATGTGGGACAGTAGGTTGTCTCTCTGATGTCGTTCAATAAGAGTGAGGGCTTCGGTTAATTGCCCTTCTACTTGTATACCCACCAGGGTGTCTGTATGTATCAACTCTGTGTTTCAAGAGTCTGAGGAAAGCCTAACTTGTGTTAAGGTCCAAAGGCCTTAAGGTGCAACATGCATGTAATAACAATTGGTGGGACTTGTATGCGATATGGGTTCTTCCTTGTATCACCTGGAGGGACTGGCACCCTATAAGAGTTTGAAGTGAAGTACAGCCGCAGCCAAGTGTACTGTTATGCAGTGAAGAGGGGAGAGCTTCAAAGGGGGCTTTGAAGCGACTTTGACAATAGAGGGGAACTCTCAGGAGAGAGACCGTGAAGCTACAAGTCTTGGATTGAAAACCAAGTTAGGCTTAAGGCCCAACTCTAGAGATACAACTGGTCTTATATACAAGTGAGAGGTCCCTACTCCTAATCAAGAGAACAATAGAATGATTGGACTTCCCATATGCGCAGTAATGATGTCAGAGCTAAAAATAGAGAACAATAGGGAGAGAACAATAGAGTTCCCTATTGGAGTGGACAATGGATTGATGGTACCTTCCTAAAGGATAGAATGGCTAAGAATAGCCAGAGGTCCACAGTTGATGATGTAGGACAGCTAAGAATAGCCAGAGGTCCGCAGTCGATGACATAGGACAATTAAGAATGAACAGCCAATGAGCTTGAAGGGTGATGTGGCAGTTCAGGAGGATACGTGGTACTCCTTGGAATGGCATGACTTGGTGTTAGGTGACGGATAAGGGGTTGGATGGCAAGGAATGTCTTGGGAATGAAATAAGTAGGCCAGAAAATAAAAAGAGCAGGGCCCAGGATCGTAACACAATACCTCATATGATGGAAGGGATATTCTCCTGCTCATGACTCATGGGTTAACTCTGAGGATCTCCATGCACCAGAGTTACTAGCAGACTTTGAATGACAGCCAATGAGTATAAGAACCCTGGCTTTAGACAACCAATCCCCATCATGCCCTCTTCCAACCTCTGGATACTCATCTACAGAGACCCAAAGATCTTCAACACACTTAGATATTATGAATTCAAACCTGGAAGCCACATCCATGTCACCCATCCTCATGCACTCACACATGCCTTCTACTGCAAGGAATGTTACTGCACCTATCACTGATAAATGGACCAGCACCCCAACCTCCGTAGCGATGGCTTCCCTACCTCTACCATCTTCACCCTGGGCACCAAGCATGGTGTCATCCTCATCCACATGCATACCACTGGAGATGACCTCCACTTCTTTGGCACCTTCATTAACCGATGACAACATGACCTTAACCTCCACTGGATGAACTTCATGCCAGGAGAAGATGCCATAGACATCACCCACAAATCAATCTCCATCCCAGTCAAAGATGAACACCCCATATTCAGAACTAGAATTTCTCAACAACCTCTCAACACAGTCATACCTCCCACAAATCCAACTGTACCTAACCCAGAAGGAAGCAGGACAGATAATAGCACAAGTGCTATCTTCCCACAAGACAAAATCATTGAACAACAAGAGAACCTCCCCCCTTCCCTGGCAGACAGTGGATACCACAGCAGACAAAGCTTCTTCAAACCAGGAGTTCAGCAGACCAGACCAGAAACCCAAGAGAACCAGGGACAAGCGTAAAGAGTGTACTACACTCTTCAAAGTACTCCACCACAAGTGGATGATACAAAGTGGACAATTCAAGGACGAAGCAGTCTTCAATTGGTTCAGAAAGAAAGACAAAACCATGGCACTATTCCTATATCACATCTTCCCCACCAAGTACAGAGAGGCAACCAAGAGGCTCAAAAGCAAAGGTACTAAACTCCCAAACCCCAGTCATTCAAAATACAGGAACATACTCAAAGACAAGAACTTTGTGGAAACACTCAGAGCACTCCTAAAAGCAGCAAGGGACACCAAAAGAAAATCAGCATGGGGCTGAGGACATACACCATCCACATACTTATTATCAGGACCATTCTTCTTATCTGCACCCAACCCACCAACTATCATTGCACCACCAGTGAAATCCCCCACACTTGCCCCAGCATTCCCATCAGTCGTACTACCTACAGCCCCACAAGTAGCCACACCACATCCTGGTCCAGAATTGCCAGTAACCTATGTACCACCACCGCCACCTTCGCCTCCTCACTACCACCCTAGCAATCTCCCATTTGGAAAAGCCCTTAAACCACTCCTATGGAGCCAACATCATCGCCATGGATTTTTGTCAATGGAATATTTTAAGGAACCAGAACCAGACCCTAACCAACCAATGCTCAGTCCTGATCAACCACCAGAAGAACCCACAGAACTGCCTGACTCTGACATCCCAATGATATCCCTGTTCATTCCCTACCAGCCCAACCCAGGAAAACTCACATATGAACTTGGTACAAGAGAATGACTATCAATGCCATGGCAAGAATTCCTCAGCCAAGACTCCACACCTGCATCCAAATGGGCAGCATCACCAACAAGTGAGGTATCAACCCCAAAGCATTACCAAGACTCAGCAGGAAGATTAGTGCCAGTTACCCTAGCACAGTCCATGCCGCATACCCCAAGTACTTCTGTCCCAAATACAAATTACAGACATACCATCAAATTACCCTTTGGAAGCACCACAGTCCCCGCCATAGCCGAACTTCCAGAACTCCCAGAAACCTGAAGTTGCATGGCAGCAACTCTCTAGGAAGGGCATCATGTTATGATTCAGGGCCTATTTTTCACTTTCTGCCCACCTCCCTCTTTTCCAGATCATGTGACCTTCCACCTGACCAGTCACATGACCTATCACCTGATCCATCACCTGACCCATCACCTGACCAGTCACCTGACCTTTACCAAAGCACTGGTTCCTATTGTCCACCTAATTGGGACACCTTATTGTTCTCCTTTCTTATTGTCCTCTTACCTATTGTTCCGTGCCATCAACCCACATTTCCTATTAACCATGACATCATAGGTCTAGCCATGACATCACTGACCCACATTTCCTAGTAGCTCATATCCTAGGATCTATCTTTAGCACAGGGACTTGTTTTGTATATAAACCCCCTGTATTCCTTAGAGTTGGGCCTTAAGCCTGACTTGGGTTTCAATCCCAAGTGTTGTTGCTTCCACAGCACCCCTTGAGCACCCTCTAAACCTTCTTTGAGTCACTTCAAGTCCCTTTGAAGCTCTCCCCTTTCCTTCTTGCTCAATTACCCAGACATTGGCCTTGTGCCACTTTATCTTATTGCATCACAGAGGCACTAAGGGTGTTAGTCCCTTGTGCACAGATAAGTCCTACAACTTCCAGTAGGCAACTGACATCCGCCAAATCAACATCCTATGTATGTTGCACCTTTAAGGTCTTGGGACCTTAACAATGCTGTACACAAGATGTGATTTGACAACTTGGAGCAGCAGTGAGCAATGTTGCTAAGTATGGCATTGTCCCCAGAGACATGCAAGACTTGGGTGAGACCCCATCGCAGGCATATGGCAAGTTCTGCTGGGGGCCTGGGGCAGCGAAGTGGGCCTTGTGCCATGTGCACTTAGCATCCGGCACAGGGAACAACACACAAGTATGTAGGAAAGCTTGAATAAGATGATGAACTCTGGAAGTGTCAATGTTGAGGGAAAGACTAGAAAAAAGAAATGGGTTGTGAGACCACATGTGCCAAGCTCCTTGGTGATGGTGTGGACTAGGCAGTCGACCTCATCAGGGCCAAGGACGACGTGGTGGAAATATGAGAGGCAACTGTATTCTTGCTCCCGCTGGTGGTGACCTATAATGCTCATTGTTAGTAAGGGGATCCGAGGTTGGGGGATTGGGGCGAAAGCACAAGGCCCGATGAGGGCAAACCAGCAACATGCAACAGTGGCGCCCAGGGCACAGCATTGACAATCTCCAAAACTGCCCAAGATCGTGCCCAGTGCTTTGAGAAAGAGGGATAACAATGATAATGGGGGAGAAAGGTGATGAGAGAAGAGAGGTGAAGGTATGGACCCTGTTCTGAACCAGATGGACTTGCAGGTTCACTGCCAAGTGGGTTGAGGTTGAGAGGGAAAAAGGTCCCATAGGAAATAATGATATCTTCACCTCTCATGTGGTGAAATATATAACAGTGAGGATGATACCAACGGACAGAGCAAGGATGAGGAATATCACACCACCAATGAACAACAACACCTCCCACAGTGGGCCCTGATTCTGAGAGCCCAAGGTTGCAATCATGCTGTTACTACCACACCTGCAAATCTCCAGACATTGCTTCTCCTCAATTGCATGCTTGTCTGTCTCAGCCTCTGCAAATGTGACATATGAGCATGCATTGGCAGGGTTGAAAGAGAGACCTGCAGATGAGGATGTTGGAGGGGGGACAGGGACAAAGGAGGGGTAGTTATGCTTGGCCCAGTGCTCGATTTTTGTACATGTGATGCAAATGTGGAGAAAGTCTGGGTTGGAGGGGGATGCCTTGGCAAGGATTGAACATGCATAGTGTTTGAAGATGAGAGCGTACTTGCATGGGTTTGTTGAACATATGATAAACCAACCACAAAAGTCAGGCATAGTAAAATTTAAAGAGAAGGACACAAACCTTGGCCACCTTGGCTTTCTGGATTTCAATATTACACTGGAACATCTCTGAGTTCCAAATGATCACCACACCCCAAGTAGAACATTGGCTGGAAACACAGCCAAAGTCACCTGGAAGTTCTATGGAAGTCTTCTGTGACTTGTAGGGAAAGGTAGTTGTGTGGGAACAAGAGAATAGACTGGAAATTGAAGGGAGTGTTGAAGACGCATTAGTCCAACACGTGCTACCATCCAGATATGGAGGTACACTTCCCAATTCGTGGTAATTATGATACATAGGTCACATATGCACATATGGTAGTATGCACGTCACAGTCACGGCCTCACATATATATAAACCCCAGGGCTTTCGCCCTAACAATACAGAGTCAATCCCCCGGATCATCTACTAGCTACAGTAGTACCTAAGTGAATAACTGGTGAGCCTGGTCGCTGCGCTACATTGCTACGCATCAGGTTATGGGCCCTGGTTGGCCTTCCACCCTTTTTGTCTGCACCTTTAAAGGCTGCAAAGAAAGGTGTGATGGTATCTCTGGTAGGGAGAAACCTTGCTGGTACATTGTACTGCAGGGTGGAGACCCATAATACCTGCCTAGCGTAATCCTGCCTAGTGCAGAGTCTGGGATGACCTGTTCCTTGGAAACAAGGACAGAGGGCAGAGTAATACATGTGGGAGTGTGTGACAAGCACTCCAATACATATAGACCAGGCAGATGGCTCCAGCTGCGGAAATTCCGAAAAGATAAGGAATTCCACATGTGGAACCATCAGCGCTCATTGCTTGATTTGCGCGATTCCTTGTTTGGTTCATTCACCACTATATTGTGTGCTGATGCGCTATTTTTACAGAACCAACCCTCAAACCTTATCACTGCATCTCAAAACAATGGCCGCTCAATCTGAAACATGTAAACAAATGGAGTCAATTCCATGGTTGGACAGTACCAACTACCACCAATGGAGTTTCTGTATCACCGCCGGTCTTCGGACCCTAGATCTCTGGTTGGTAACAGGGGCAATCCCCCCTTTGTACCAAGCGTGTCCTGTCCCGGCCAATGCTGCTGCTCCAACTGTTGAGGAGTGCGCAAGGATAGCCGCCTGGGACTCTGCCAATGAGAGATCTATTGGCTTTTTGTCAGGAGCTATGGAGGAAGCTATCACGTGTTGAGTCCAAGACGCTGCTGAAACAGCTGCTGGTGCTGGCAATCAGGTTACCGCCTGTCGAGGACGGAGTCCGCGACATCACGCATTCAAAGAATCCCAAGCCCAAGTCCTCCCAAAGCCGCCTCTAAGCTAAAGTATAGTCACGTGGTAAAATCTACTCTTCGACCACGTGACCCTGGGAAACTATCACCTGACCTGTCATGTGTTCAATCACGTGACATCTCGACAACTTTGGGATCACGTGATATACAAGCACATGACCCTGAGAAAGTATCACATGACCTACCAAGGGATTGGTCATCAACACCCTCACAAGTCACTACACGATCACCTGATCGTACGCGCTTCAGACGCGCGCCTAGTCCGTTGATCGGCACGTGGAAGACCGTGGGAACGATCAACGAATCAACAAACCAACGAACAAGTCACAAGACCT
>Ga0307512_10003925_pt1 | contig 16650 bp, 14 predicted proteins | sample 14_EM_MG_FD_200267 | JGI IMG/M metagenome (GOLD analysis project Ga0307512, IMG submission 200267) | Populus trichocarpa ectomycorrhiza microbial communities from riparian zone in the Pacific Northwest, United States - 14_EM | ecosystem: Host-associated > Plants > Roots > Unclassified | place...
CGAGGCTCGAACCCGTGACTCTTTCTCGATGGTTCCGTTGATCAGATCAACGGAACCATCGAAGGGGGAGTGTTGCATGCTGGCGGGCAGGAAGTACCGGCTGAAGTTGAATCCTGAACAGGCCGCAGCATGCGAGGAGTTCGGGAGTGTCTGCCGTGCCGTGTGGAACATTGGCCTCGAACAGCGCCGTGAGTACCGGCGGCGGGGGCCTGGATGAACTACGTCCCGCAGGCTGCCGAACTCGCCGACGCCAAACGTGAGCATGCCTGGTTGCGTGCGGCGCCCTCGCACATCCTTCAGCAGACCCTGATGGACCTCGACAAGGCCTGTCGCGCCCATGGCACGTTCAAGGTCCGTTGGCGCTCCAAGAGTCGTTGGTCGCCCAGCTTCCGTTTTCCGGCGGGAAACCAGATTGTGGTGGAACGGCTGAACCGCAAGTGGGGTCGGGCCAAGCTGCCCAAACTCGGCTGGGTCGTCTTCCGGTGGAGCCGGCCCCCGGGCGGCGAGATCCGCTCGGCCACCGTCGCCCGTAAGACCGGGCACTGGTACATCTCGTTCCTCGTCGAGATCAAGGTCCCGACACCTGAGTGCCATCCGGGCACGCCGGTCGGCGTCGACCGGGGCGTCGTCATCGCGGTGACCACGAGTACGGGTGAGTTCCACGATCGCGAGTTCGCTACTCCAGGGGAGAGGGTCCGCTATCGACGGTTGCAGCAGAAGCTCGCCCGCTCGAAGAAAGGCTCAGCCAACCGACACAAGATCATTACGGCCATGCGGCGCATCATGGGCCGGGTCGTCGACCGGCGCGCCGACTTCACGGCACGGACAGCGAACCGGCTCGTCACCCGGCACTCCGTGGTGGTCCTGGAAGACCTGCGCATCACCAACATGACTGCCTCCGCCAAAGGCACCGCCCAACAGCCGGGCAAGCAGGTCCGACAGAAGGCCGGCCTCAATCGGGCCATTCTGGACAAAGGATGGCATCACTTGGAACTGGCCACTCGTAACGCTGCTCGGTCGACCGGTACCGAAGTGGTACTGGTCAACCCGGCGTACACCTCCCAGACATGCAACAGGTGCAGGCACGTGGACGCGAAGTCCCGCAAGAGCCAAGCTGTCTTCGTGCGCACGGCCTGTGGCCACCGGGACCACGCCGATCTGAACGCCGCAAAGAACATCCTCAGCGCCGCAGGGCATGTGGTGCAAGCCTGTGGAGACCTCGCCATTGGGCGGTCTGTGAAGCAGGAACCAGCGGCCCCGCGAGGGGTACTGTGCCAACCGGTGTCAGAGCCGGTTGGAATCCGCTCACCGCAAGGTTGAGCGGAGGAAGCCAAAACGAAGTAGGGGCTGGCTATGTCCGGCACAGGGTTGTCAGCCATACTGCCCGCTGTGGAGCAGCGCATAGGATCGAGCAGCCAGCCCCTGAAGGGCGAGCCCGTGAAGGGAGCCGGATTCGACCCGGCATTCATCCCCGGGCTCACCCCACCCGTGTCCGAGGAGCCGGAGGAGGTCGAGGCGGAAGACGTCGAGTCGGAGGACGAGTCCGAGTCCGGGCCCGACGAGGCGCGGACCGAGGCGGAGGAGCAGAAGCCGGCCGCGGACGCCGAGACCGCCGACGAGGGCGACGCCGAAGCCGACGACGAACCTGCCGCCGAGGATGACGCCGAGACCTCTGCGGACGACGAGACCTCTGCGGACGACGACGAGGAGGCCCCCGGAGGCCCCGTCTTCGAGGCATCCGACCGCCGCGCGAAGATCGTCGCCGACGACAAGGGCGTACGACTCACCCTGGACGACCAGGAGTGCGAGTTCCGCTGGGACGAGATCGGCGCCGTGGAGACCGAATCCCCGCGCTTCGGCAAGCGGTTCACCATCACGGTCCACACCCCCGACCGCCGCTGGTACCCGATAGAGATCGAGGCGACGGCCAGGGCGCGCTTCAGCGAGTGGGAAGAGCAACTGGACGCGGTCCTCGACGCCTACTTCGAGGACGGCGAAGAAGCCGTCGAGGACGAAGACGCCGACTAGCTGCAGTACTGGTCGGCCTTCCCGATCGACCTGTACATACAGTCCGCGTTCTCCAGCAACTGCAGAACAGCGTCCCGGTTCCGGGACGTCTCCCGCTCGATCACCTCGTCGGGCGGGTAGAACCCACCCCCGGAACTGGACGTCGGATACATCTCGAAGGTGTACGAGAAGATCTTCTGCGTACCCCAGAGATAGTCGTCGATCGACCCGTCCGTGATGTACAGGTCACTGGACTGCTCGGCCGTGTACCCGTTGCTGGCCGCCATCTTCTGCCCGACCGTCTTGAAGGCGTTGTAGTCGTCCGCCGTCATCCCGGTCGTGGTGTCCGAGTACGTGTACCCGAACGGCCACAACACCAGTTCGCTGTACGTGTGGAAGTCGATCCCGGCGGTGATCTGCTGTTTGCCGCCGACCACACGGCCGCGCACGAAGTCGGCGACCACCTTCACCTCGGGCGCCGACTCGGCGCCCGCGCCCCGGTACGTCTCGGACGACGTGGACCCCGAAGAGCCGCCGCAGCAGCCCCACTTGTAGTTCCAGTTCCGGTTCAGGTCCGTACCGACGTACGAGGAGCCGGAGTTGGGCTGCCGGTTCTTCCGCCACGACCGGTAGGAGCCGGTGGCGATGTCGTACTCGCCGCCGTCCGGATTGAGGTCCGGGACGATCCAGATCTCCCGGTTGTTCACCAGGTTGGTGATGCGGGAGTCGCTTCCGTAGCCCGCCCCCAACTCCCGCAGCAGATACAGCGCCATCTCCACCGTCAGATGCTCACGCGCATGCTGGTGGAAGGTGAACAGGACCTCCGGCTCGCTCTCGTCCGTCGCCACGTTGTCGCTGACCTTGATGGCGACGATGTCCCGGCCCTGATACGACTTGCCGATCACCCGCCTGCTCATGATGTTCGGGTAGGCCGCCAGCCGCTGGTCGATCTCCGTGTTCGTCTCGGCGTAGTTGTGGTACTTCGAGTCGGCGGAGGGGAAGTCGAAGAGCCGTACGTCGTCCGAGCCCGATGAGCGGTCCGGCGCCGAGCCCAACAGCGATACGTCGTAGCCCTGTTGGCGTAGTTTTCTGATCTGCTCGGCGCGCCCGGAGACGACCACCGTCTCCTCGTCGGCCTCGTCCACGCTCACGCCGGCCGCCGCGATGGCGGTGCGGGTGACGGGGGTGTTGTGGTCCACGTGGATCTCGTACTGGCGGACGTCGTCGGCCGAGGGCGCCGCCTTGTGGCCGCTGCTGGCGGTGGCCGAGACGGGTGCCGCGAGGGCGAGGGCGAGCAGGGCGGCGAGGGCGGCGGTACGTCTCCCGCCGCGGGTGCCCGAGCCTCGTATGCGAAGTCGCATGAAGTCTCCTCGTTTCTCCAGGGATTCCGGGGTCTCCGGAAGTGGGGAGTGGAGCTGGGGGGTGGTTCATTCAGCGACGTGCCGTGCGGGTGCCGCCCATCGTCAGGGAATGGCATGGACAGGTCAAGGGTGACCCAAGGAACCGGCCAGGGAACTGTTCGAAAACCGGCCGCGCAGTGTACGCGCGCCCGTCATCCGCGCACCGGCCTCCGGCAAAGTGCACCCGCGGGTGTGACCGGCACGTGCATATATGCCGAAAACCAAGCAGAGTGAAGATTCGCGCAAGAGGATCCGGGCCCTCCGGATCCTCGGCCACACCCCCCAGAGGACTGGCTGATCATGGGCGGATCAGCGCCGCGACGGGACCGTCAACTGCCGGTCGAGACAACCAGCTTCGTCGACCGGCGCGGTGAACAGACCGAAGGCCGCGAGCTCCTGGCCAGGGCGCGCCTGGTGACGCTGACCGGGCCGGGCGGCGTCGGCAAGACACGCCTCGCCGCACGGGTCGCGGCCCGCGTCGAGCGTGCCTTCCCGGACGGTGTGCGCTTCGTTCACCTGGCCGGACTGCACGATCCGCAGCTCGTCCCGCTCGCCGCCGCCGACGCGCTGGGCCTGCACGACCACTCCGCGCAGCCGCCCCTGGACGCGCTGGTCGAGCAGGTACGGGACCGGCGCCTCCTCCTCGTCCTGGACAACTGCGAGCACCTGCTGCAGGCCTGCGCCGACCTCGCCGCCGCCCTGCTGCGCGGCACCGCAGGCGTCCGCATCCTCGCCACCAGCCGGCACCGCCTCGCCCTCACCGAGGAACACCTCATGGAGGTACGGCCGTTACCCGTCCCCGACCCGGACGGCGACCTCACCGCGGCCGACGGCCACCCGGCCCTCGCCCTGTTCGCCGACCGCGCCGCCGCCGTGGTCCCCGGCTTCCGGCTCACCGCCGGCAACAGATCCGCCGTGGCCCGCCTGTGCCGGCGTCTGGACGGCCTCCCGCTCGCCATCGAACTGGCCGCCGTCCGCATGCGTGTCCTCGGCGTCGAACAGCTCCTGGAACGCCTCGACGACCGCTACCGCCTCCTCACGTCCGGCGGCAGCGCGGTCCTGCCCCGCCACCGGACCCTGCGCGCCGCCGTCGACTGGAGCCACGAACTCTGCACCGGTCAGGAGCAGTTGGTGTGGGCCCGGGCCTCCGTCATGGCCGGCGGCTTCGACCTGGAGACGGCGGAGGCGGTGTGCGCGGACGGCGAGCTGGTGCGGCCGCAGGAGGTCCTGGAGGCGGTCGCCGGGCTCGTCGACAAGTCCGTCCTGGGCCGGGAGACGGGACCGGACGGGGTGCGCTACCGGCTGCTCGACACCCTGCGGCACTACGGCCTCGACCGGCTGCGGCAGTCGGCCGGCGAGGAGACCGCGACCCGGCGCCGCCAGCGCGACTGGACCCAGCGGCGGGCCGCCGACTGCGAACGCGTCTGGTTCGGGCCCGGGCAGCGGGAGATCGTCGCCCGGCTCCGCGCCGACCAGGACAACCTGCGCGCCGCCCTCGACTTCAGCCTCGCCGCCCCCGGCGAACGCCTCGCCGGACTGCGCCTGGCGGGCACCCTGTGGTTCTACTGGCACGCCTGCGGGGCGCCCCGCGAGGGCCGCTACTGGCTGGAGCGGGCCCTCGACGCCAACCCCGGACCGACCCGCGAGCGGGCCCGCGGTCTGTGGGTGGCCGGCCTCCTCGCGGCCGCCACCCAGGACATGACCGAAGGCCTGCGGCGGGCACGGGACGCCCACGCGCTGGCCCGCGATCTCGGCGACACGGCCGAGGCGGCCCACGCCGAATACGTCATCGGCGTCCTCCGTCTGTTCAGCAACGAACTGCCCGCCGCCCTGGAGCACTTCGAAGCCACCGTCGCCCGCGGCCGACTCCCCGGCCAGCACCTCAGCCTGCACGGCCTCGACCAGGTCGAACTCGCCTGCGCCCTGGGCTTCCTGGGCGAGGCCGACCGCGCCGTCGAGGTCTGCGAACGGGCGCGCCGGCTCTGCGAGGAACACGGCGAGGAGTGGGTGCGGTCCTACGTCCTGCGGATGCTGGCCCTCGCCCACACCGTCAAACAGGACTGGCGGCAGGCCGAACGGCACGCCCGCGAGGCCCTGCGCCTCAAACTCGCCGTCCACGACGTCATCGGCATCGCCCTCACCCTCGACCTGCTGGCCCACATCGTGACCCGGGCGGGCGCCCACGAACGCGCGGCCGCCCTGCTCGGCGGCGCCGACCGCACCTGGGGCGACATCGACCGGAACCGCTGGGGCTCGACGGACCTCGACTCCATCCGCCGCAGCAGCGGTGAGCGGGTGCGGGGCGCCCTGGGACAGGCCGCCTTCCAGCGTTCGTACGAGAAAGGAGGCGCCCTCGGACTCGCGGAGATCGTCGCGTACGCAACGACGGACGAGCAGCCCCGACAGCCCGCCCCCGCAAGGAAGACCAACGGCCGCCGCGGCTCCCGCACCTCACCGGGCACCGCTCTCACCCGCCGCGAGAGCGAAGTCGCCGAACTCGTCGCCCAGGGCCTCGCCAACCAGCAGATCGCCGACCGGCTCGTCATCGCCCGCCGTACCGCCGAAGGCCATGTGGAACGCATCCTCAGCAAGCTCGGCTTCAGCAACCGCAGCCAGATCGCCGCCTGGGTGACAGCCCGGCGCTGAGCCACCTCCAAGCTCCCCTCCCGGACCCGGCACACCCACTGAGAGGAGAACCATGACCAGCACCCGACACGCCCCCACGCCCACCCCGTTCGACCACCGCATGGCCGTGTACGGCGCGGACGACGAGTTCGTGGCCGCCGCCCTGCCGTTCCTCGCCGAAGGCCTCGGCGCGCCCGGCGAACCCCCGCCGGTGGCCATCGCCGCCCCCGACAAGCTCGATCTCCTGACCGACGCCCTCGGCGCCGACGCGAAGGACATCGTCCTCGTCCCGCACGCCGAGTGGTACACCGGCTCGGCCGCCAACGCCGTGGCCCGGAGCGCCGGTTACCTCGCGGCGCACGCCGGCCCCGGCGGCCGTATCCACCTCCTCATGGAACCCGTCTGGAACGGCCGCGCAGGACGCTCCGTCCGGGAGAGCACCGAGTGGATCCGCTACGAGGCCCTCGCCAACCTCCTCTTCGCCCCGCTGGCGACGACGGCCCTGTGCGCCTACGACACCCGCACCGCCGGCAGGGCCGTCGTCGAGGCGGCCCGTCGCGCCCACCCCGACACGGGCGTCTACGAGGATCCCGTCCGCCTGGCGGCCGAACTGGACGCCGCACCGCTGCCGTTGCCCCCGGCCGACGCGGAGCCGCTCACCCAGCCGTACGCCGCCGCCGTACGCAGGGGCGCGGCCGCCCGTGGACTGGCCCCCGCGGACGCGGAGTTGTTCACCGAGGCGGTCACCGCGGCAGCCGGCGCCCTCGGCCCCGTCACCCACGCCCGGCTGTGGGGCGAGGCACCCGCCTGCATCTGTGAACTGCGCACCGCACGCCGGGTCGACGACCCGCTGGCGGGCTTCGTCCCCCCACCCGCCCCCGAACTCGAACCCGGGCAGGGGCTGTGGTTCACCCGGCAGGTGTGCGCCTACGTCGACGTCCGCGACGACGGGGCGGGGGCGACCGTGCGACTGCAGTACGGGTAACCGCTTACCCGTACACAGGTAGGGAAACAGGTAGTCCTCCCCGTGCGCCGCACCGCCGGGGAGGGCACCCTGAAACCATGCTGGATCTCTCCGGGACCCCCCACCCGGACCCCGACCCTCGATCCGCCGCGTACCCCCAACCACCGTTGCGGGCAGGCCACTGGAGCGTCGAGTACGACCCCCGCCCCACCGCCGTCCGCGAGGCCCGTGCGGAGGTCCGCAGGCAGCTGGACGTATGGGGTCTGGCGGACCGGGACGACCTGGTGGACGCGGCCGAACTGCTCGTCAGCGAGCTGGCCACCAACGCCCTGCTTCACTCCGCGAGCCGCTTCCGGCTCACCCTGTCCGCCGCACACGGCGTCCTGCGCTGCGAGGTGTACGACACCGGCCGCCGCACCCCGCAGGTGCTGGCCGCCGGCGCCTCGGAGAGCGGACGCGGGATGTTTCTGGTGAACGCGCTTGCCCGGCGCTGGGGTTGCCATCAGGACGGGCCGGGCAAGACGGTCTGGTTCGAGCTCGGTACGTGTGGGGCGGACGGCTGTACTCCGGCTGCGGGAACGGACGGCTGAGCGGACGATTCCGGGTACGCCCTCTTGTCCGTCCTGCGTCTTTGCGGTTTCTTGACCGGATGGCGGACACCACGGGACACCCCACTGACACCCAGGCACCATCCGACACGAACCCCACCCCCCACACATCGAGTTGGCGGCACATCGGCCCCGGAATCGTCGTCGCAGCCACCGGCGTCGGAGCCGGCGACCTGGTGGCCACGCTCATCGCGGGCAGCAACTTCGGCTACACCCTTCTCTGGGCCGCGATCGTCGGCTGTCTGGTGAAGATCTCGCTCGCCGAGGCGGCCGGCCGCTGGCACCTCTCCACCGGCCGCACCCTCTTCGACGGCTGGGCGAGCCTGGGCCGCTGGACGACCTGGTTCTTCGTCGTCTACGCGGTCATCTGGGGCTTCGTCTACGGCGCGGCGGCGATGTCGTCGAGCGCGCTTCCCCTGCAGGCGCTGTTCCCGGACGTGATGGACCTCAAGGCCTGGGCCGTCGCCTGCGGCCTCGTCGGTCTGGTCTTCGTCTGGTTCAACAAGTACGAGGTCTTCGAGAAGGTCATGACGGTCCTGGTGGGCGTCATGTTCGTGGTGACGGTGTACCTGGCCGTCAGGGTCACGCCGAACCTGCCGGACGCGCTGGCCGGCCTGCTCCCCGTCCTCCCGGACGAGAAGGACTCGATCCTCAACACCCTGGGCCTGGTCGGCGGCGTCGGCGGCACCATCACCCTTGCCGCGTACGGCTACTGGGTCAACGCCAAGGGCTGGACGAACACGGGCTGGATGAAGGTGATGCGGCTGGACAACCGGGTCGCCTACGCGACCACCGGCATCTTCGTGGTGGCGATGCTGTTCGTGGGAGCCGAACTGCTGCACTCCGCGAACGTGACGATCGCGAGCGGCGACAAGGGCCTGGTCCAGCTGAGCGACATCCTGGAGGCCGAGTACGGCGCCGCGACGGCGAAGTTCTTCCTGATCGGCTTCTTCGCCACGTCCTTCACGTCGCTGATCGGCGTGTGGCACGGGGTGAGCCTGATGTTCGCGGACTTCGTGGCCCGCTACCGCAGCAAAGGGGAGTCGACGGGGGAGGAGGTCGCGTCGGGCGAGCGCGAACGCTCATGGCCGTTCCGCGCGTACCTGCTGTGGCTGACCTTCCCACCGATCGTGCTGCTCTTCCAGGGCCAGCCCTTCCGGCTGATCATCCTGTACGGAGTGCTGGGGGCGGCGTTCCTGCCCTTCCTCGCCCTGACCCTGATCTGGCTCCTCAACTCCTCCCGCACACCCCGCGAGTGGCGCAACGGGCTGCTGAGCAACGCGATGCTCGCACTCGCGGGACTGCTGTTCCTGGTCCTGTGCGTGAAGCAGATCTGGGACCAGCCCTGGGCGGATTTCTTCTGACCACCAGGACTACTGCCACCACTTCGGGCTGAGGGCGATCGCACGGAGCTGCTTCATGGTCGGTACGGGGGTCTTGCGGGTCGCGGCGGTGTCCTGGGCACCGGAGTTGAAGGCGCTGACCACGACCCGCCTCCCGTCGGTCCTGATGGTGTCGACGGTCCACATCACGACACCGGCGCCGCCCTTCTCGCCGGCCCCCTGATGCGTGGCGACCTTCGTCCCGTCGGACAGGGTCTCCGCATCGGAGCCGAAGAGGTCGCCCTCGACGTCCGACATGTCGCCCTGGACGTTGACCTGGACGAGGCTCCTGCCCTTGCCGTCGTCGAGGACGACGTAACCGAATCCGGGGTCGTCACCGCTGACCTCGGACACCGTGAGGCCCTTCGGCAGCAGGGTCTTGAGCGTCGGGGCGACCGGTACGGCGGCGGCCGTCCCGGTCGCGCCCGGCTGCACGGTCGACGCGTTCGGGTCCTCGGGCATCGCGTCGATGGCGTCCCGCCACCCGACCGCTTCGGCGACGTGCTTCAACTGGGCGGGAGACAGCGGTGGTTGGGGCCTGGTGATCGGCGCGTCCTTCTCGGCCGCGGCGTTCCACTCGCCGACGCTGACGTGGTGCCCCTCCGGCGTGACGAGCTCGGCGCTCCACCACTTGGTGTCCACGCGGCGGTCAGGGTACTCGTACCCCTGCAGGACCATGACCACCGAGCCGTCCGGCAACCGGCTCGTGTTGCAGGCGTCGTAATGGGTGAATGCCTTGCCGGGGCACTCGGTGACCTGCCGGGCCTCGTCGCTCCCCGGCTCGACCCGGCCCAGGCCCACGTCCACGGCCGCCGCGCCCTCGCCGTCGTCGAAGACGAGGTGCACGTACGGTGCCGGCTCCTCGTCCGTGCCCCTTGCCTCGGCCTTGCTGAACCTGCCGTCGGGGAGCAGCTTTTCGAGCGTACGGATGAGGGCGTCGCCGGAGACGGGGCCGGGCGCGGGTGTGGCGGTGGCGGTGTGCCGGTCGGAGGCCACCGAGGACCGGTCCCGGCCTGCGGATCCGGCACCGGGCAGGAGCAGCGCCGAGCCCACGCCGACGAGCGCGAGCCCCGCGGCCCCGCCCACGACGGCGGTCCGCCGCCGCAGCAGTCGTCGCCGCCCCTTGAGGGCACCGGCGGCGACGAGCGCGGCACGGTCGGTCTCGAAGACGCTGCCGGCGTGCCGCAGACCGGCGGAGAGCCGTTCCTCGAAGGGATCACTGTGCTGGTCGAAGGGGTCGAAGGGCATGACGGACCACCGTTTCACGAAGGGGATGAAGAGAGGGCGGGGGCGCTCAGGGACGTGCGTACTCGCCGAGGTCCTCGCCGAGCAGCTCCCGCAGCCGCCCGAGGGCACGGACACAGCGCGTGCGTACCGCGGCCGAACTGACGTTCATGACGTCGGCGGTCTCCTCGATGGAGCGGTCCTCCCAGTACCGCAGGACGACCACGGCCCGGTCCTTGGCGGGCAGCCGGGCCAGCGCCTCCAGCAGGGTCAGCCGCAACGGCATGTCACGGCCCGAGGCGTCGTCGTCGGCCAGATCGGGCAGCACGTCGGTGGCACGCTCGGTGCTGCTGCGCCGCCGCTGATGCGCAAGGAACGTACGCAGGAGAACGGTCTGCGCGTAACCCGCGGGGTTCCCCACGCGGGCTACGCGCCTCCAACTGACGTACAGCCGCCCGAGGGTCTCCTGCACCAGATCCTCGGCGAGATGGGTGTCCCCGGCGGTCAGCAGACAGGCGGACCGATACAGATGCCCGGCACGCACCGCGGCGAACTCCGCGTACTCGTCGGCGTGTGCCTGTCTCATACGGGTCCCCCTGTCCGCCGCGCCGTGTCCGGCCCTGTCGGCACCGCTCTCACTTCATTGATGCGGTGGGGTCCGGGAAATGTTTCACATCGAATCGACGGGTGGTCCGGGAGTGGGCGGGTTCAGGGCAGCGCATGCACGTGCGGCCCCACGGTGTTCGACCACGAACTCCCCGCCGCCGCATCCCAGTTCGTCGACCACGTCATCGCGCCGCGCAGGTCGGGATACGTCTTCGACGGCTTGAAGGAACCGCAGCCGGTTCCCTTGGCCAGGCAGTCGAGGGCGTTGTTCACCACGGTGGGTGACACGTACCCGCTGCCCGCGCCGCTGGTGGAAGCCGGTAGGCCCAGCCCCACCTGGGACGGTGACAACCCGCCCTCCAGCTGGATGCAGGCCAGAGCCGTCAGGAAGTCCACCGAGCCCTGGCTGTACACCTTGCCGTCGCAGCCCAGCATCGAACCGCTGTTGTAGTACTGCATGTTGACGACCGTGAGGATGTCCTTCACGTTCAGCGCCGTCTGGAAGTAGGTGTTCGACGTCGACTGCATGTCGATCGTCTGCGGCGCCATCGTGATGACCAGGGACGAGCCCGCCTTCGACGACAGCGAGCGCAGCGCCTGGGACATGTAGGTCGCGTTGAGGCCGTTCTCCAGGTCGATGTCCACGCCGTCGAAGCCGTACGTCTGCATCAGCGAGTACACCGAGTTCGCGAAGTTCGCCGCCGACGTCGAGTCGCTCACCGACACCGTGCCGTTCTGGCCGCCGATGGAGATGATCACCTTCTTGCCGGCCGCCTGCTTCGCCTTGATGTCGGCCTTGAACTGGTCGACCGTGTAGCCGCCGAGTCCCGCCGAGTCCAGGTTGAAGGTCACGGCGCCCGGCGTCGTCGTGGCGTCCGCGAAGGCCACCGCGATGATGTCGTACTGCGACTGGACGTCCGAGATCTTCTGGACCGTGGCCCCGTTGTTGAAGTTCTGCCAGTAGCCGGTCACCGCGTGCTTGGGCAGTGCGGCACCCCCGCCCGAGCCGCCGGAGGCCGTCGTCCCGGTGACCGCGGCCGACTTCGCCGACTCTCCCGCCGAGTTCGTCGCCGTGACCTGGAAGGAGTACGAGGTGGAGGCCGTAAGGCCCGTCACCGTCGCCGAAGTCCCGGTCACCGCCGTCACCTTGGTGCCGCCCCGGTAGACGTTGTAGCCGGTGGCACCCGACACGGAGTTCCACGCCAGGGACGCCGACGACGACGTCGTACCCGAAACGGACAGTCCGCTCGGTGTCGCCGGAACGGTCGGCGCCGGGTCACTGCCGCCGCCCCCGTCCGGCCCGTACACCGATACGTCGTCGGCGTAGTACGCCGCCTGTCCGTACCAGCCGTGGGTGTACACCGTCACCGATGTCGTCGACGCCCCCGTGGTGAAGCTCGTCGACAGCTGCTTCCAGGACGACGAGTCCGGGGTCCAGGTGGACACGTCCGTCGTGCCCGTTCCGGTGACGCCCAGGTACGCGTACCCGCCCTGCACCCAAGCGCTCAGCGTGTACGTCGAGTTGGGCTTGACCGCCACCGACTCGGTGCACTGGGCGTTGTCCTGCCCGGCCGGTGTCGCCTTCAGGGCGGCCGTGCCGCCGTGCACCGGGGAGGTGACCGTCGTGCCGCTGCTCGCGGAGCACGTCCAGTTGCTCAGGCCGGACTCGAAGCCGGCGTTCCTGGCGTTGTTGACGTCCGCTGCGGACGCCTGACCCGCTCCCGCGAAGGAGAGGGCGAGGGCGGCGGTGGCGACTGAGGCCCAGCGCCGTACCGATCTTCTGTATGGGGACATGACAATAAGTTGGTCCAGACCAATTGCTCTGTCAAGAGGTCCAGACCAACTTGAGTGCGGCCGACGGCGCCTACGCCTCCCGGCCCTCCCACCACTTGTCCAGCAGCAGCCCCATCGAGCAACCCGCCAACAGCACCCCCGTCGACATCCAGAGGGCGAGACTCGACACGCTCGCCAGCTCCGGCCGCAGCGACACCGTCAGCAGCTGCCCCGCCGCCGGCGCCGCGCACGCCGCCACCGCATGGCGCGCGGGCACCCGGCGCCACGGCTCGGGATGCACCCGCGCGGCCGCCCAGGTCGCAAGAACCACGCAGAGCAGGTTAGGCACATGGACGAACGCCACCGCCGCCACGAAGGAGCCGACTCCCTCGGGGCCCACCAGGTTGTCGTACACCACCCTGATCTGGATGTACTCGGTGACGACGAGAACGAGAATGCCGGCGGCCCAGCAACGTATGAGAGCCATCAGCCGCCTCCGAACGCCTCGTAGCAGAGCAGGGTCGTGAAGCCCAGCGCCGCCATGCCGCAGCCTGCCGTCAGCGCCAGGGCCTGCAGCACCGGGGACCAGCTGCCCCGGCCCGCGACGGTCGCCGTCCCCCGCGGATCGCGAGGGTCGTAGGTGACGGTGACCGAAGTGCCCTCCTCGGTCGACCAGCCCGCGAGGTCCTCGAACTCGACCTGCGTGCCGTCCGCCGTACGGAAGGCGAAGAAGTGACGGGTGGCGTCCGAGCGGTTGTACGGCTCGGTCTCGACGCGGACGCAGGAGCCTTCGGCCCGGACACCGCGTCGCAGCACCCGCGCCACCGTCACCAGCCGCCTGGCGTACTTCAGCGCGATCGCGCCGAAGAGCACGATGAGCAGCACCAGTACGAGGTAGCCGCCACCCGGAACATGCACGCTAATGCACCTCCACCGAGTCGACGATCTTGGCGAGGTCCGCGTCCGGGAGCTTCCCTTCCACCGCGTCCACGCGGATCGCGAAGGTCTTGTCGGAGGAGTCGAGGCCCGTCAGGATCACGCCGTTGACCGGGGTGCCCTTCGGCGGATCGTCGTCCCGGCCCGTCGACTTGAAGGTGAAGTCGATCCGCTTGGCCTCGTCCGCCCCGGCCAGCTTCACATCCTTGTCGCCCTTGACGCTCGCGCCCATCTGGATCCCGGCCTCGGCGGCGATGGCGGCCTGCTCCGCCGAGTTCGCCCGGGTGAAGTCGAGCTGGACGGTGATGACGGAGACGGTCCTGCCGTTCTCGGTGCGTACGGCCGCTGCCGCGTTGTACTTGCCGCGCTCGGCCGCGCTCTGTTGCCGGTACCCGTCGGATCCCTTCGGGTACGACACGTCGACGCCCTTCGTCTTCAGCGTCCCCCAGTCGTCGGGAACCGAGGCGGAGTTCGCGTTCCCGTCTCCGCACCCGGCGAGGAACGCGGTCAGCAGGCCGGCGGCCAGGAACGTACGGCGGGTCTTCATCAGCGGGAGCTCCCCTCTCGTCAGTTCGCACAGTAGCTGTAGGGGACGTAGGAGCGGCCGGTGCCGCGTGGGGCGCCGAGGAACTGCGCGTCGGTCAGCGTCTCGGACTTCTTCTCGGTGCTGACGGACAGGCCGAGGCTCAGACCGAGGTTCAGTTCGAAGCCGTACTCGGCCGCGTTGACCTCGCCCGTGTAATTCATCCTGCTCGACCTGCCCTTGTCGAACATCAGCTGCCCGAAGGGGTCGTCGGCGCCGGGGCGGCTGGTCGGGGCGTGGTCGTCGAACATGTACTGGAAGGGCGTGGCGAGCTGCTCGTTGTTGCTGTCCAGCCACTGCTCACCGACCGCCCGGTCCTTGTCGCCCTCGGGGCCGGGGTCGAAGCTGACGGAGTTGGTGACGATCTCGATGCCGGTGGAGCTGTCGGTGCCCTTCTCGCCGACGCTGCCGCCCCGTTTGTCCTTCTTCTGCTTGCCGTTGTCGCCGCCGACCTTGGCGCCGTCCTTCTGGCCGCCGTCCTCGACGGTGCGGGTCATGTCGATCCGGACCAGCTTGCCCGTCCCCTTGTCGTAGGTGACGGTGATGGTGCCGGTCTGGGTCCGGGAGGCCGAGTACTCGCCGCTGACCGGGCCGGCCTCGTAGCCGACCTTGGTGCCGTACTCGATCGACGAGGAGTAGGTGTACGACTTGGTGTTCTTGTACGCGTTGTCCGTCCAGGTCACGTCGGGGGAGTACTTGAAGTTGCCGCCGAGCGTGGCGCTCAGCTTCTTCTCGTCGGCCATGGAGAACTTGATGCCCGCGGACGCGGACGCCTCCAGACCCACCTTGCCGTAGGTGATCTTCCGGTTGTCGCCGAGGTGCTCCTTGACCCGCTTCTCGGTGTCCTCCTCGTCCTTGAGGGGACCGGTGCCGAACAGGTAGGCGATGCTGTCGCCGAGGCTGGCGTCCGCGCCGCCCGGCATCGTGCGCCGCATCTCGTACATCTGCAGCTTCTCGATGTCGTCCCGGAACTGCTTGGCCTCGTCGGGGCTCTCGAACACCCAGGTGTCGCCGTTGGTGACCTTGATCCCGACGCCGAGCTCCACCTTGTCGGTGCCGAAGTTCCCGACCTTCATGCCCGGCTTGAAGTCCTTCTTCGCGGCGACGGACGCCGCGTCGGTGAAGGTCAGATAGACGAGTTCGTCCTTGTCGTCGACCTTGCCGTCGTGGTTGACGTCCGTCTTCGCCTTGAGGTGCTGCTCCTGGAAGCCGTACTCCTGGCCGATCTCCCAGAACAGGATCTTCGCCTTGGAGCCCGCCTTGTCGGTGACCGAGGAGACCTGGCACAGGGCCGGCTCGTAGTCGGCGTCGGTCAGGGGTTTGCCCGGATTCGGGCCGCCGGCAGTGCAGTTGCCGCCGCCGGCGACCTTGCAGATCTGGACGCCGATCCGGTCGGCGATGGTCTGCCCGATGCCGGTTGCCGAGATGCCGAGCACGATCGCGGCGGTGACGACGATCATGCCGAGGTACTCGGTGCCGGTCGCGCCGCGGTCGTCGTATCTGTCCGTGCGTCCGTGCGTGCGTCCGTATGTGCTTGGTGTGTACGGCCGTATGCCTCCCCCGCGAGACATGCGCACCCCTCCTCGGCCAGAAGTCGCTGTGTGGATGTCCGTGACGGTAGGTGCGGGCGGGGTCGGGCGGCGTGGGCCCGAGGGCCCAAACAGAGGCCCAGCTTCGGACCCGGGACCGGTTCCGGTCTGGTTCGGGTCCGGCAAGATGCTCAACCTGCCCCGTTTTGGCGTGTCTTGTGAAACAGCAGTTGCCGACCAGCTACAGAAACGCTGTTCTCCGGTCACAGAGGCGTGGATACAGTGCTGAGGTAGTCACGCAGTGAAGTCATCTCGGTGTACCGGAGTAACCCCGGTGGATCGACGGCGTAACACGGGGAGCTGCGCGTGCCAACTGCCATTGCCGTGACCAGTGCCGACATGGCGCTGCCGCCGCAGGACGAGCGGACCCTGCCTGCCGTCGTCCTGCAGGACCTGGACAAACAGCCGCTCGAACGGGCGCTGTCGGGCCTGCAGAGCCTGATCGACCAGCACGGGCACGTGATCGTCGTGTGCTCGCAGGCCGTCTCCCCCGGCGTGGAGCGGCGGTTGCACACGATCCGCTCCCTCCTGGAGAGCGACCGTATCGCCCTGTTCCGCCCGGATCTGCCCCCGCTCGGACTGGCGGTCCTGGCCCGCCAGTTGAGACAGCTGGCCTCCTGCGACCTCAGCCCCGGCGTCCTTGCCTCGGCCGGCCGTCTGCTCACCCACTACATCCACTCCGGCGCGCTGCTCGGCTCCGTCGCGCGGCTCGACCGCGTCCCCGTGGGCCTGAAGTCGCACGCCAAGTCCTGGGTGCCGGGCAGCCAGTTCGGCGTCCTCGCCCATCCCGAGCCGCAGTTGGTCAAGATCGGCCCCGGAGTCACGCTCGCCGGGCCGGAGTTCGGGACCTGGATGCTGGTGGGCAAGGGCCAACTGCAGTCGGACTGGGTCACCGCGACCCTGGCCAAGTCCTGGAACGTCCAGGGGCTGCGGGAAGTGCCGCTTCCGGCCGA
>Ga0307512_10003926_pt1 | contig 16650 bp, 22 predicted proteins | sample 14_EM_MG_FD_200267 | JGI IMG/M metagenome (GOLD analysis project Ga0307512, IMG submission 200267) | Populus trichocarpa ectomycorrhiza microbial communities from riparian zone in the Pacific Northwest, United States - 14_EM | ecosystem: Host-associated > Plants > Roots > Unclassified | place...
CCATTCCCAGTCCCAAGCCACTTCCTGTTCCTCCCCCTCATTTTCATAACAGCATCTCAGTGACGCCACCCATCACCTCTGCCACTAACTCCACCTACACCTTGCCCGTCATACTGGCATTTATCGAAGATGTCCCATCCCACTCTCCCTCCCCCATCTCTCCCATGGCCATGGTTTTATACCAACAGGCCGAGACTAATGCACTAGAAGCCAAGGCCATGGACGCAGATGCTGAAAAGCACACTTCCAGTCCTACTAGTCCTCAACCAGGTGTCCTCCCTGGTCCTGGATAGAAGGACAACTTCAACGCTGTTGGTACCCATCACTTCTTCATCATTCCCAACAGCGAAGAAGACATCATTGCCCCCTTTATTTCTTATGATCTCCATGCCACTTTCCCTGAACTCCTTGCCACAAACGGTCATGGCTGTACTGTCCATTCTCATCCCCTCCATGCTTGCCCAGTTGGGCAACACCACACCGCTATCTCTCCCAAGGACGAACTCCTCCTAACCAAGGGGATGCAATTCACCGACCTTGTCGACTGGGCCTTGCGCAAAGAGGATGACCCCACGCTCATAGGAGAAGTCCAGTACTTCCACGCCCACCATTCCAAAGCTGCCCAGATCACTTGCCACATTGGAGTCCTCAAAGAGTCCTTACAAACTGAAAGGCTCACCATGTACCAAAGCTTGGAGTGACTCGCTGCTGCCAATACCATTGCCTATGTATGCTGTTGCATTGATTGTGACATGCACCAAGCCCCCTACTTCAAGGGCAAAAGTGTCACAGACTGCCTCCCTCTCTTATATAATTCTTTCCTTCCCTTTTTGTACTTGACTCCGGGCCGCTTCCCCTTCGCTTACCTAACTTACCTATAGAATGATCTTGCGTTTTCTAGAGACTTCTATAAGGTTCCATTAACTTCTACTCTCTTCCATCGTCTTCCATAGCTTTCCACTGCGTTCCAGTAGCTTCCATGACCCCATGTATATATACTGTACCCTTTAGCATAGAGCAAGTCCTTAAGCTTGTTCTATTTGTGCAATACAGGCTATTGTACCTTCTTGGACGCATGCGGCTTCCTCCCTGAAAGATCCTTCCTGTGATAGTCAACTTTGTCGCTATTCGCCTCTCATCTCTAAATGTCTTCGAGATCATGTGTTGTATCTTGCTCAATTCCAAGTCGCGTCGACTTGTGTAATCTTCACTCGCTCCCAGACAAGTCACGTGACGTACCACATGATCTTTACCGCCTCTCTGACTAATCATGTGATGTCTCACATGATCGATCCTGACACCCGACATCCGACACCTGCCCTTCCTCTTTGGAACACCGACACAATTACCACATTAGGACAACTTCCTAATTGAGACGTCGGGTCAACTTCCTATTTGGGAAATACCCCTGTCTGAAAACTCCAGAACCAAGACGACTGAAAGACACAGTGACCTGACCATGACAAAAAGAGGACAAAGGGCTCAAGTCGCCATCCGCGACCATGCTATACATGCTTGGGGCAAGGACAACAGCAAGATATGTGACTGGTGTGGCAGGACTGGTCACAATATTGAAGAATGATACTGCCTCAGCTATTGCCGACACTGCTTGTGACGCGGGTACAACGGAACTGACTGCCTTCGTCCTCACAACTTGTGCAATGAGTTCGAGGACTGTAAGGTCTACCCCTCTCACCCCAACTTTGAATGTGGCCACTGCACTGCCATTGACAATGACACTGATGTCTAAAGGACGTTAACAAGGGGGTAATGTCATGGACTGCCTCCCTCTTACCTAATCTTTTCTTTCCCCTTTTTCATACTTGACTCCAGGCTGCCTTCCTTCTTGCTTACCTAAATTACCTATGGATGGTTCTTGTGTTTTCTAGAGACTTCCATAAGGTTCCATGACCTTCTCTCTGTTTCTACCGCCTTCCATAGCCTTCTCCTACCTTCCAGTAGCTTCCACCCTCCCATGTATATATACTATACCCTTTAGCATAGAATGAGTCCTTAAGCTCGTTCTATTTATGCAATACAGGCTATTGTACTTTCTTGAATGCGTGCAGCTTCCCTCTGAAAGAACCACCCCTGTGATAGTTGACTTTGTCACTATTCACCTTCTTATCTCTAAACGTCTTCAAGATCATGTGTTGTATCTTGCTCGATTCCAAGTCGCGTCTCAACTTGTGTAATCTTCACTTGCTCCTAGACAAGTCACGTGATGTATCATGTGATCTCTTTCGACCTTTCAACAAGTCACGTGATGTCTCATGTGACCGATCCCAACACCCAACTTCTGACGCCTGCCTTTCCTCTTTGAATCACCAATATGATTACCAGATTAGGATGACTTCCTAATTGAGATGTTGGGTCGACTTCCTATTTAGGAAATACCCCTAGCTGAAAACTCCAGAACTCAAATGACTGAAAGACATGGTGACCTGACCATGACACTGACAGATACCAGTGCATTGTTGAGTCTAGCATAGTAGCCTGTATAGGGTGCTCTGGTTTCTTGACTGCTTAACAGGTGTTGTATGTTTTCAGTAAATTCAGCAGGTATGCTGTCCTTTGGTTCAGGGATCATATCAAATGGGCATTTGAGATTACCCAAAGCTTCGGGGGAGATGTCGTCGGTTTTAGGTAGGTAGCGAATGCGCCAATCCTTAGATCAGCCTTTTCCTTTCACATCTCTGGAAGTCGAAGTCATCTTGGAAAGGGAAGCTTGTTCTAATGTCATGGTCAGGTCACCATGTCTTTCAGTTGTTTGAGTTCTGAAGTTTCTGGACAGGGGTATTTCCCAAATAGGAAGTTGACCCGACGTCTCAATTAGGAAGATGTCCTGATCCAGTAATCGTGTCGGTATTTTAAAGAGGAAAGGCGGGCATCGGGAGTCAGGCGTTGGGGTCAATTACATAAGACGTCACGTGACTTGTTGAAAGGTCAAAGGAGATCATGTGATACATCACGTGACTTGTCTGAGAGCAAGTGAAGATTACACAAGTCAAGATGCAACTTGGAATCAAGCAAGGTACAACATGTAACCTCAAAGATGTTTAGAGATGAGAAGTAAATAGTGACCAAGTCAACTATCACAAGAGAGATTCTTTCAGAGAGGAAGCCGCATGCATTCAAGAAGGTACAATAGCCTGTATTGCACAAATAGAATGAGCTTAAGGACTCGTTCTATGCTAAAGGGTACAGTATATATATATGGGAGGGTGGAAGCTACTAGAAGGTAAGAGAAGGCTATGGAAGGTGATAGAAACAGAGAGAAGGTCATGGAACCTTATGGAAGTCTCTAGAAAATGCAAGAATCATCCATAGGTAAGTTAGATAAGCAAGAAGGAAGGCAGCCCGGAGTCAAGTATGAAAAAGGGAAAGAAAGGATTAGGTAAGAGGGAGGCAGTCTGTGACAGTGAGGTTTTAGTGGGTAGGATTGCATGATGGGCCCCTCCCTGGCAGGACCACATCATGCTTTGAGTCCCACACTACCCCTAACTTAGGGGTGTGCATAAACACATTTTTTCCTCACACCCAGGCCTTGGCCCAGCTACAGTGCAATAGGCAGGGCTGGTCTATCCTCCTGCCACCTATCATTTATTATCAAAGCTCTATTGAGTATCAAACAAAATAGACAACTTTCATAATACAGCACTTTCAAAAAAAAAAAAAAATGAATTGCCATACTCTAAGGTAGGGAGCATCCAGTTACAGTTCGTATCACATGACTAGGGTGACAAACTGTGACAAATGGTGTAAAAATGCATTAGCTCTTTAGAAAATAAATAAATGGAAATTTGGAAGCCAATTCATTATGGAGACAGGTGATTGAAACAAGCCTGTGGATTTCAATTTTTGTTTAAGCATTTTTGAAGGAGGAGAAAGTTTTTTAGTGTTGAAACTCCCATGTTTGTCCCATGTTTGGTCCATGAGCATACATGACAAAAAGTGACAAGATGGTGAAAGATCCTGATATAGACTCTTGTGAAAGAAGAAAACACGATTTCGGAAGCCGATATGCCATGGGGACATGTTATTCAGACAAGTTTGTGGTTTTATATTTTTTGTTGAATCAATTTTGAAGGAGAGGAAACATTTTTGGTGTCGAAATTCCACATGTGTCCGTTTTGGGATGGGCGCTTCCGAGCGTCGCAATTGCGCCCATATGTGCGTTGCAGTTGCCAGGTCTTATCACATCTTATCACATCACTTATCACATCTGTGGTTGGTCACCAATACCGTCACACAAGGTCACAGAAAAGTCACATCATGTGATACGAACCGTAACTGGATGCTCCCTACCTTAGCTGCGTCCTGGGCTCAGTTTCTGATCGATCGTTCGACCGTGGTTCGCAAGTGAGCGCGCCAGGCCGTGTCCCCGTGGCACTCCGAACTCCGATGAATTTTCCTACCCCCGCGCCAGTTAGGCCACAGCGAAGGCTCTTCATTGCAAGCTTTGTCTCGCGATATCTGTTATTTCCCCAGCGACTGTGTTTTTCGGAAAGCCTCAGGGCCATCAATTCTGTTCTTCGAGCTGTCGCCATGACCTGTTGCAGCACCGCTCCGCACAAGTCTTTATTGTGTTTCCCTCAACCACAGACCGGCGTGACCGTGCTGCATTTATTGGCGAGTTATTTACATTCCCGTCATATCACTCACATCGCATCTCTCAATCTACTAAAGGTAGTGCGTGCAATTGTCCTCCGTTGACTTGCCCTCCGAACCTTCTCCAAATACGCGTTAGAAGGCGCGTGCCATTGGTACCTGAGGAACTATGCCATTCGTTGTTGAAGTACTGACAGTATTAGAGGACCAGGAAGAACCAAGCGACCCAGCCGATTGTTGTGAAGGTTGATGGGTATTAATGGGTCGCTAAACCCCGACTTGCTGTCCTCGGACAGACGTTCAAGTTCTGGCAATATCGTCACTCCTATCACGTCAGTCTGAAAACATGCATGTTAGTCCGCATATATTCATATATACCCCCTTTTGAGCCATGTTCTGCTCTCCTCACGCAAATACCGTGAGAATCGACTCGGATTGCATCGCCTGACCAATTTTCACTGGCATCCCAAGAGTTCAAAAGAAAAAGAAAATAAACCTGACAGGAATGCTCTATGATTGCGTTACATACAACCCCAGACCTGAAGGGGAGGGGACAATCACTTCCCCAGGTTGGAGGCCCGTTGACCCGTTGACATGTTTTCGAACGCAGGGATAACCTGGGAACAAATATCGTCAGGAAAAATGCTATCCGATCGCGGGCGGAAATCAGGAACCTTATTCATCCAATTTCTTTTTCCAACAGCACAGATCAGGTACATATGCGGCGTCCCAAGGGTCATGCACCGGTCATGGTATGTAGTGCATGGCGCGTTGTTCTCCCCACTACCAAGCTTCCAATTATATCTAACTCTTGTAAGGTCAGCATAATCACTACAGTAGACAGGGAGGGTGTCACAAGTTGGACAATACCACGATCACTTTGTGACATGAAATCATGCAGTATCTGGGCTCTTGATGACAGATATGCCTTGTCCTTAATAATGACTACAAAATAATTACTCAACCGCAAACAGCTTCGACTTGCCGACGATCAGATAGCCATTTCGGGGTATTGTCGAAAACGAACGAGTTTAGCTCGAGAAGAGGTTCGTGTACAATTTTTGGATCAATTATACGCGATACCAGACTACTTTGGGAGTAACCTAGCTGGGGTTGAGTAGATCAAACTAGATAGCAGAAGAGACAGTGGGGTATAACAGGATCGTCGATAATGAGCGGGCTGTCACTATGACAACAAGAGAAAGGAACGCAATGCAAAGTAGGGATGAGATGTAGGGACATTTACTTGGGCTCAGGAATAGCAGCCTTACGTCCGAGAAGGTAGCCGACTGTCCAATACCAATGACGAACTGTCTTCCAGGCAGTGACTGGCCAGATCTCATCTTTGCGAGCTATCCGTGATCGCAACTTCCACGTACTGAGCTTGTCCTTAATCTCAGAAAACCGTGTGACAACTTCGTTCATCGCAGGGCGCTTAGTGGGATCATCCTGAACCATGTCAGTCACGAGTGGTTCCATGAACTCGAACCCTTGATATTTCTGATTCTTTCTGTCAGTACCATGAGTTCGGTGGAGAGATGAAAAAACAAACCTGCATATAATCCTCTCTGACTAAGTTTCCGAGGTAGTATACATCTGTGGGGAATGGATTACATGGTGTCGTCATGTCCTGGTGCTCTGGGGCGGACTTGTCACCACCGCGCAGTGGCTTCTCCAGCGGTGGCCCATTGGCAGGATCGTATCGACGGGACAAGCCAAAGTCGATGAGGAGGTACCTCGTCGGACGCCGGGTTCGCGAGTACCACTTGGCCTTTCGGCGAAAGTCCTTACTTCGATCAATCTCGACAGGGTGGAAAGATTCGGGATACATATTTGCCGGGTCAAGCATGATGTTCTCAGACGTGCAGTCACTGATGGGATCGTATCAGGAGGGTGAATGTACATTAAAAGAATGGCAAGGTACCGGTGAGCGACATGATACTCGTGCATGAATTGGACACCCTGGTAAAGTTGGCCAAACTGCGTCATGTAATCAAAACATACAGAACTCACCTCGCATAATTGAGCAAAGAAAGTGACGAATTCTCCATACGTTCGAAACGGGGGGTCGTAAAAAGGACGTAGCAAGGGATGCACCATAATGGGAGGATCATCGGGAAGCTCAATGACGTCGAGTAATTGTACACAATGATTTCGAGGATTGGTAAAAAGGGGCTCGGTCGAGAAAAGTCGACTAATCTCAAGTTCGTAAGGGCCCTCTTCGCTGGGGAGCTGCTTCAACATTACTGGTCTGCCGTCAGAAATTCGGGTTGCGTCCATGCCTACTCGCAACTGAAGTCATCAGTACAGTCAGAAATAGGTAAAAGGGCCACTATGACTCACTCCGACGCTCTGCCCATCCTCACAATCAAGATAGAACTTCTTAGTATTGGTCCATGACGGCTGCCAACCAGGTCGGTAACGAGACCGAAGCAAGTATCCTGCCTGTTCAAGGGCTACCTGCCGGTCGACCCACCATTTTTCGGAATCGTCGATGTCTCCTGGCCGCTCTCCGGGGGCTCGAGTGCCTAGCCATTCTATGGCGGGGACTTGCTGCACTGACATTGGAGGAATGCGGAGGAAGTGATGCGGGCGACAGAAAATTCGAGCGGAGTTATCCCAAAATGCTGCAAGCGCCAATCGAGCCCACACGCTTGTATACAGCACTGCACCACCAGCAAAAGATTCAGGAAACAATAACCAGTCTGCTCATTCATAGTTCATCGTCGTTATTGTATATCTCTCACCTGTTGGGGGCGTCCGTCCTTGTTTATTCCGATGCTTGTCATGAGGCCGATGACCAAACCGGTGGTACTCCGTTCGTAAGTCACAATACAACAGTTTCCTGTTCAGTTTCCAACGCGTCTACTTCTTCAGATTCGTTGCGAGGCCTTCCGGTACATCATTCTCTAAGAGTAGGGCCAATCATCGCAGTCCACAGTGAAGCTTTAGCGCTCTCCTAATTTGTATATTAGAACGGGCGGTTTAAAGCTCCAGATCCCCCCCCACTCCAGTCCCACGACTCGGTTTTCTGCTGGCCCAGAAAGTCTTCACTTATAGTCCACCTCGATGGAGAGTCACGGTCCTAGAATTGTCGAGACCATCTTCGAATCAGCTTGTCATCTCCTAGGAGGTGCTGCTGTGATCGATTTTCTTCGGAGAAACCTCATCACTGGCGGCCAGGTGCAGCAGGGCGATGAGTTTATGGATCAATCGCGCGACCTTCTCCAAAAGCATCTCGAACTGATGCGACTCGAAGAACAAAATCGTATCCGGCGGGATTATCTGAAGTCAGTTTACTATGTTCATGTGACGTAGCCGACTTGTGACGTGTGATCTAACAGGGCTATTGACGTCAAAGAAAAGTTGGACGACCACAATGGCTCCCAGGTCCAAAAGTTCTTTCAGGCCAGGAAATATAAACGCCGCGCCAAGAAGACGTTCAAGGTCGTCAAGGTGAATCGTTACTGCAGTGAAACCTCAACTCCACTAATCTGCTTATTCATTGTAGCAATCCTCTGACCGAGCTGTCGATACCCATCTCATGGATCGGATTGAGAATAATACACGTGGATTTGGCGGTGAACCAGGCAACAGTGCTGCCACGGGTAGGTCACCTTCCTTACTTTTCGATCGGCGCAGGCTCACACCCGCAAGGCACCGTGGAGTCTACCCCAAGAGATCCATTTACTGATTCGCATGCGATTTCCATATTAACCGGCATAGTTTCCAGTGTCAAGGATGTCGATCAGGTGGAGATGTCGACGTTTCAGAACGAAGAGACTGGGGGTTGGTCATGGGTTTTTTCACATTATCACCAAGCATGCTGATTGCCGATCAGATTCGGCCGTAGTCTGGGGCTTCCATGGTCAAGATTCGACTACCCAGTACATTGTTTCTACATTTCCGACCGAGGACTCCGCGGGGGGCAGGACAGATGGGGAAGGTGAGATGCTCAAAGCCCTTATCGGTTCCCCGCTGACTTGATGGCCAGCGTCTCAATCAGCACCTCCTGGAGGTTTGTAGCGACGATCTTCAATGCCATCGATTCTGATCACGGATTTAGGGACTGTTGCCCTGAGCTTACACAAAGAGGATGGATCTACGCCACGCCTCGTTACTGCACCCCTTCACAACATTGCTACGTGCCAAAGCACCAGCAGGGAAGGTGAGACAACTCACCTATTCAGCGCGCAAAGAGCTCAGCTTTCCGTCGTTGGCTTGGGTCTGACTTCTTGATTAGTGGAAACGCGTACAACTTCCCCCCCAATCCCTACCGAGATGATGAGGGCCAAGATTCCTAATAGCTTCCTATTGCCCTTCTGTACATTACGCACATGAATAATCACTTCATTAGTTCAAAACGTTGTTCGTTGGGACCGATGATCTAAGCACCGGCGATAGAATACTGCCGCTCTGAAACACCACTGAGACCGATGCCACTGTCGGGTCACACTTTTAGGTCTACAACCCCATAAGGAGGGGGCAGAATGTTACATCACAGGTTGGGCCTCTCGGTTCTGGATTCCTGGTTCGTGGGTGTAGCGATGATGTGCTGGCCTATGACAAATTGAACCATAAGATGCCATAGAAAAAGGAGAGGGTCGAGCTAAATGGAAAGAAGGTCGAGGTCGTGGAGTTTGTGTTGTCATTGTCAGTGGCCAGGTTGGGGGAAATGTCGATCGGCGACGCATCATGATATAGAGGGCCCGGTGTTGTATTGTCAATGCATGCGGCGGAAAGTCATGCCTACCTACAAAGCGGCCACTACACAAGTGTGACGAAATCGTTGATGAACGCTAACGTTGAACCGCCACGTATTTGGTTTACATGCTCACGCCCAAAAAACATTCTCCCCCCCTGCATTCACTTATTCCCAAGGAAGAGCGTTTGACTGTTATAAAGAACCCATAACAGAATATAATGGTACACATGAGTCGCTGTGGACCCACACGCCGAACGTGATTGTATGTATGGTACCGTTCTTCTCGTAACCAAGGCACGGTGTCACCAGATACAGACTCGGTGATGCATCCAGGATTGCGTTCCGTTTCCGAATACGACATGAGGCACCCAGCACAATAACACGCTACAGTACCCGATGTACAGAGATGCCATCAACCGTGACCTCGCACTAGACAACAGAATAATTTGGAAGAAGATGCGGCAAGGCCAGACAATACACCATTATTACGTGGGGGCGAACCTCCAGTGATGCCGGAAAAGAATTGCTGAATTCAGCGTCTGGGACTCAGTCCCGAGCTAGCCGCTTGCCCGCTGTCCGCAGCGAGTACGCCACGCCGCGTTCCACTTCCCCGTGGCACTCCGAACTCCGATGACCTTTTCTACGGTCCACAGTAGGCTGTCAGTAACCAGTGGGTAAAAAGGTTTTCAATTGCGCTTGTCTGGTTGCAGTGCTGTGGTCGACATCTGATTGGCCAGTGATCGGCCTGAGTCGTGCCTGCGGCGATGTCTCGGTTGCGCATGTAATTTTAAATTTGCGCGGGCTCGTCTGGGTAAGTTACCTTCTGTCTGGGAACTTTCCGCCTTGGGCTTCAACGGGACTGCCCCTTTGGTCCTACGGTACTCGCTCTGTGTTCAGACGAGGTCTTCCCCTCTGGCCCTTATGAAACGAATCGGAACACTCAAAGGCTCCCAACCGTCGTAAGATTGAATGTAGTTCTACCAGTGACGTATTTGTCACTGGCCATGGACAACGTTACTAGTAGATATTGAGACTTTTGTTTCCGCGTCAGTATGTATGTTTGCCCTCTCACCTTGTTCCTCTAACTTGAAGATACAAAATCTGTGACAATGATGTTCGTGAGTTCAGAACGGCTGTCAATCATCCAATCACGTCCTTGGACCTGGAAGCCTCGGACGTCCCTGGCCCGTTCCTTCCCTGGTGACTGCTTTTTCAGCAAGCCCAAGGGCCATCATGGCCGAGAAAGTCTACCCTGTCATCACGGCCTGTTACAGCACCACTGTACAGTCCTAATTGTATTCCCTCATGACGGGGGCAGGGAAGGAAATCGCTGCGTCCTCGTCGATTCGATCGCTGTCCGCGAGAGCGCCACGCCACGTCCCCGTCCCCGTGGCACTCCGAAACTCCGACGGATTTTTCCCCCATAGTACAGTACTGTCCGCGCGGCTGATCTTTCGAGGTTACTACCACATCGTACTGTGCTATGGAGGGTCTACAAGGCCGTCTTTTTTAAAAACAAAAAAGCTCAAATTGTCTGGTCGCCACGGGCCGCGACTTTCGGACTCTGTGTCGAGCAAAGTTCAACAATTGAAAACAACACACGTTTCAACGAACGGGTTTTGGCCTGGTCTGTGGTGATTTCTCAAGATCAATTTGCTGGCAGTGAATTGGCCACAGCCCTCGATGCGGATGTAGACTTGGATTCGATCGAACTGCACTCTTTTGTACGTTGACTGCCCACGTTCAGCCGGAGGACTCCCCCCAACCCCTACCCAGGCGCTCTGGATGTACCATGGTTTTCGCTTGTTGGTAGAGTGGAACGAAGTACAGCATATTCTGGCACTTCCAGGTACTGACATTGTCATTTTCGAAGTCGTTTGGCTGTCGACTGTTTGTCGGGAACCTCGGACTCTCGACAACTATTTGTTCTTTCATTGCTTTTCTTTTCTTCCCAATCTGCAGATGCCACAGTACGAAATAGGCTACGTGACAATGACGTTTTTTTTTGTGGTTCAGAACATACTCGTCGACCTCGCACGATCATTCCCATGGCCTGAGACGTCTCGGGATGACCCATACGTGCATACGTCCTTATTGACCGTTTCGGACAGGTCTGAGGGTAATCGAATTTGTAACAACCTTGTCATGGACATGGATCATGATGTTGTCATACTACGCGACTTGGAGCACAGCTTTGCGGCCCTAGTTCAACTTTATTTTCTTTGACCACGCACCGCACCTCCACGCTGTACGCTGGTGGGACCGCGCTTTAAAGTTATAGTTGGGCCTTCGCATCCTCTTCCAGTTACAACCACGCTCCTGATCTATCAGATTATATCGAAGGCTGTATATGCGTTATTGTCCTCCTTTTGATGCACCTTCCGCTTTTTGAACTTGGGTTTTGACCCCCACGAAATGTTATTATCTTCCCCTTGAGGGTGTACCACATATCACAATGCACCTTGATGTACATATCTTGTCCAAAGCAATTACACAATTCGATGTCCACCAGCCAGCCCCGAAAGTCTTTGGATGATGACGGGCGTCTAATTGTCTTGGCGTCCCGGGGACTCCGTATCACTTGCGGCTCCGTCGCTCTTGTGATCAATGGGCAATGGGAACACTCACCTTGTGCCATTTCCCAAGAGTAGGTCAATTAATCAAGCTAATCAAGCCACGTCACCAAAAGGACTGGATTTTTTTTTTTTTTTTTTTGGAATCCATTACCGTGCGCTTCGGGGTGCAGAACCCCATGTAGCACTTCTAACGAGTATGGTACTAATGTGTATCTAATGGCTAAGGTGTGATAAAAGGACTGGATTGATCGGCGCCAGTTTGTATTATAGTAGTATTTCGATTGCAGGGCTCAACTAACACAACACGTGTTTCCAACTAGGATAACCAAAATAGATAGCACTAGACAACAGGTATATCGAGAACTTGCATAGAAAACGAGTGTGGGCGCGACAGTAGGAAAAAGCAACGACTTATCAAGTGGAATTCGGACAGCCATCATCATTTTGGGTCGGGAATCGCTGGCTTACGCCCAAGGACGTAGCCGATGGTTCGGTACCAATGCCCAACTATTCTCCACACTTTAAGGAGCCAAAATTCCTTCTTGCGGACCATCCGAGAGCGTGCCTTCCATGAACTTATCTTCTTCTGGACCCCGGAAAAACGGTTAACAACTTCATCCATGGTGGGACGCTTCGTGGGATCTTCTTGGACCATGTCCGCGATGAGTCCGTTCATAAACTCGAATCCATAGTATTTCTAGCTAATTGTCAGTCAAAGCGCCGTCTTAAAAACAGAGTTGCGGACCTCCATATAATCCTCCCGGACTAGGTTTCCAAGGTAGTAAACATCGGTAGGGAATGGATTGTATGGTGGCTTGCCGTCCTGAAGTTCGGGTGCAGACTTATCTCCTCCATGTATCGGTTCATCCAGCGGAGGCCCGTTTGCTGGGTCGTACCGGCGGGAAAGGCCAAAGTCAATGAGAAGATATCGTGAAGGACGCCTGGTTCGTGGATAACCTCTTGCCCTTCGACGAAAATCTTTACTTCGGCCCATGTCAGCGGGGTGGAACGAGTTGGGATACATGTTTGATGGGTCGAGCATGATGTTTTCCGACGTACAGTCCCTGAGGTAAGATAAACAGGAAATAAGCACGGCAGAAAGAGATGGAGAGAAACGAAAAAATAAAGATGAACACACCGATGTGCGACATGGTTCTCGTGCATGAATTGTACACCCTAGCCAGGTCAGCGACCCAATACACGCCAGTTAAAGGTAACGCAAGACTCACCTCACACACTTGTGAAAAAAAACTAAGGAACTCCCCAAATGTTTCGAATCGAGGGTCATAAAACGGGCGCAACAAGGAATGTACCATGATCGGGGGGTCGTTTGGTAATTGAATGACGTCGAGGAGGGGTGCACAATGGTTTCGGGGGTTCGAAGCAAGGGGTTCTGTCGAGAAAAGCCTGTTTATCTCGAGTTCATGAGGACCTTCTTCGAAGGGGAGCTTCTTCAGCATTACAGGTCTCCCATCAGAGATCCGAGTCGCGTCCATGCACAGGCTTGACTGAAGTATTTATGAGCACAGAAAGCTCGAACACGAGGGTGTTAGATCTCACCAGCGAGACTTGCCCGTCTTCGAATTGATCGTGATCTTTGTGCGTGCCTGCCCACGATGGTTTCCAGTCAGGGTGGTATCGGGGACGGAGCATATACCCTGCCTGCTCCAACGCTTTTTGCCGCTCGATCCACCAGGACTCGTAGGGACGGATACCCCCTGGTTCTATCCTGGGGTTATTACCAAAGAATTCTCTACGCAACTGAGCTCCCGTTGTCATCGAGGGTGTGAACCTGGTGGTGGAGTAGAGTGGATTGCAAGACGCAGGACGAAAAGCTATTGTTTATTGGGAACGGAACTGGATCGGGCGTCTGTTCGGCAGTGGCCATCCTCTCGGAACATTGCCCGGCAAAGTGCGCACCAGCCTGAATTGAATGGCTGCTGTTTCATCCTCCTTGTTGTTGTCATTGTATGATTACGGCCCAGTCGCACTCCAGTTTTCAACGAATAAGCCTGTGCCGCTGACAGGTTGCTGGAGACTTGCAGATACGTACGAGGACAAACAATGCTTGTTGATCCTGTCGTCAAGGTCGTTCAAATCCGGTATATGGAAACGAAAGCCGCGCAATATGCTGGCGCTCTCTCGGTCAGCCCATTTATATATTTCGATGCTGCCTCGGCAGAATACTGAAGCCAAATATCCCTCTCTCGAGTCCCGTCGCCCTTTGACCCTCCGCCTTCTCAGAACTTTGACTTCAGGGTAGAACAAATTAACCACCTCGATGACGGAAAGACCCAATCCTACTATCGATACGGTTCACGAGGTGGCAGATGATTCAGCCAGGAGCGTCCTCGTCGACAACCTCCGCAAAAGTCTCATCAGCGTTAAGATACGAAGTGCCGAAGATTACAATGATCGAACGCGCCACATCCTTCAGCAGTGTATAGACCTGATGCCACTTCGCGATCAACAATCGATTGAAACCCGACTTGATGAGTCAGTTCGAAATCCTCATATACCCTGTATACACGCATTACTGAAGTGTGATGGCACAGTATAGAGCGAGTGGAGAAGAAGCTAGAGGACACCCGCTCCCCGTTTCAAAGATTTCTTCTAATTATGAAATACATACGGGTCTCTAAGAAGACATATTTGATAGTCAAGGTAGATCCTTACCACTATCGAGGGACATCCGACTGACCTGGCACTAGAAAGCATCTAATCGGCTCATCAATAACCAGATCAAAGGTCGAATTCGGGCATCTACACTCCCGCCAGGTTAGCTCGTTTTCGTTTTTCGAACCCGGGCTCATTCATACCTGCAGGGTCTCCTGCCACAATACCTATTATTGTAGAACCGCCTACGCGGCCTACCAGCAACCCTCACAGCCCGGCCACCACACCGAACCTATCAGTATTGGATGATGCAGCTTTTAACAACCTGGAACGAGCAGAGTTGGTAACAATGCAATCGAGAACGACAGGAGGTCAGTTTAGACTTCTCTCACAACATCAATGATGACGACAGTGTATCCAGATCCGCTCGTCATCATGAGATTGCACGGAAGGGATCAACGGACACAACAATATGTCGCTACCCTTCGACCGTTACCTCCACCCGATGGGATGCCAGATGAGGAAGGAGAGACACGGCTGTCCCTTCATGGCCGTGACGCTGCCGAAACAAGTACAGTTCGCACTTCGAGCGAATACTGTGGCCCATCGTCGGATCCTGGTGTGGGCAATTAATCGAGGGAGCAGCACTTCTGCCATGTTCGGTACCATACTTTCTGTAGATCCATAATCCCTTGTGGTCATCAAACCTCATGCAGGTCGTGTACGCTCTCGGACTACTTTTGGGTCATTACTTGTCTCATTTAATTTATTGGCTGAAAACGCATTCAGTGACTGGTAGCGACGGCTCAGGGGATTCGAGCTCGTCGTAGGCTTGTTACATTTCGACCCAACTAATATATAGCTGCCGTTGTGGCAACGTGGGGAGAACTGGAATACAAGTCTCTTTCCTAGAGAATGCGGGGTCGGAAGTACATTCAACACGGGTACGCGCACGGAGTGTGTCGATTCCGAGTCAACTTCCAAAATGGCATCAGCCCTCCCACCAACCGAACGAAACCAACCCTCAATTAGTTGGATGATCTTGGAGGCAAAACCAGTGATCGAGCTGCGGCAGCTAACCCAGCTTTGAAACTAAACGAAAGAAAAAAAAAAATTCAGGCTGAAACGATCACTTGGTGAGTGTGACTGTGCAGCCGCAGAACGGAGGGAACTGGTGGAGGACGCGACAAAACCCCGTGTTGGTGCGCAGCAGTGGTCTGGTCTGGTACTGACGTTCGAGTCCGTTGGCGAAGGCGCACTTCTGCGGTCGGCTTTATACTAGGAGGACGCTGTCTGATGAGGTTACCCATGAACTAGGACTAACGATATACGCACAAGGATGAAAGATGACTTTTTGAATCGCCTTCCATGTGCTGCCTACGGTCGTAGAATGTGATGCGACGGATGGCCGGGGAGAGGAGGGAACCAATGTACAGGAGGGCCCTCTTCGAATCACCTAGTTCGACGGGATGGTTTTGAGGCCGTGGTTGTGTTGGTCCTCCTTGCCAACCATGGCGTGTGTCGCAGAGAAGAGGAAGGAGTCGAGCGGATGGGAAAGAATGTCACGGTCATCGCACCGTCATGCTCGGTGAACAGGCGCGCGAGGCGAGGGGGTGGAGGGCAGGGCATGTTGGCTTTGGGAGGGGCAAGCGTACGGGTATGGATGGCATTGTGCTTAATGGGGCGGATGGATCCCCTTCGCCCAGTGGCCCCACTCAACGCGACCAATGAACATGCCACGTAATTGATTCTCAGGTCCTAGATTTTTTTTTTTTTACACACCCATCCTTTCATCATACCCAATCAAGTGTGCCGCGCGGTTCTTTTCGCCCGTATGGTCAGCCTTTTAATTTCCCGCCTCCCCCATAGGCTAGGGGAGAGCAGCACAAGTATCCATTTTGAGGCCGGAGCCTGACGGCGAATCCGGAGGCTCAGAACTGGGAGATTCAAATTGGTGCTACGTATGGCGCTTTGACTGTTCTTTGACTTGGAAGGTGGTAGTGAGATCAAGATAGGGTCTTTTTGTTTCATCCTTGTTCGTCTTTTCCACCCTGTCCGACATCAAACACCCATAAGAGAACACAATGGCACACATGAGTCAACCGCGGACCCACTTCGCCGTCATTGTACGTCCTGCGAATG
>Ga0307512_10003928_pt1 | contig 16642 bp, 8 predicted proteins | sample 14_EM_MG_FD_200267 | JGI IMG/M metagenome (GOLD analysis project Ga0307512, IMG submission 200267) | Populus trichocarpa ectomycorrhiza microbial communities from riparian zone in the Pacific Northwest, United States - 14_EM | ecosystem: Host-associated > Plants > Roots > Unclassified | place...
GCTCGCCCGCCGGCCGGCGAAGAACGGCCAGTCCCGCACCACCGGCACCGCGTGCGAGGCCGCGCCCTCGATCAGGCCGAGATGGAAGCTCTCCCGGACCGAGCTGCTCAGGATCACGCCGACCTCAGTCAGCACGCCCGGCACGTCGTCCGTCTGCCCGATCCGGCGGACGGCCCCGGACGGCTCCAGCTCCGCCAGGTCCCGGGAGTAGTCGCGGAAATAGCGCCCGGCCGCCGCGCTGGGTTTGCCAGTCAGCTCTTCGCCGATCAGCAGCAGCCGATAGCGCTCGTCCTGCCGGCGCAGCTCGCGGAGCACCGCGAGGGCCCAGCGCGGGTCCTTGGCGATCGCGCCGATGCCGACGAGACCGAGCGTGCGGCGGGCGGCGGCGGCCTTGGGCCGGGCGTATCGGGTCAGGTCGACGGCGTTGGTGACGACCGGGGTCCGGGGCGCGCCCGGCGCTCGCAGCCGGGGCACGGCCGCGAGCAGGAACGCGCGCAGCGGCTCGGACACGAAGACCAGGTCGTCGACGCGGGACCAGTCGACGACGTGCGGCCACAGGGTGAAGGCCTCGAAGCTGTGCAGCCGCACGATCACCCGGGTGCTGCCCGGGTCGATCAGACTCAGCACCGCGGCATGGACGCCACACCAGTCGACGAAGACGGTGTCCGCCCAGTCCAGGTGCGGGCGCAGCCACTGCTCGATCCGCTCGCCGTAGCCGGACCGGCCGGCCAGCACGTGACGCAGGACCGGCAGGTCGCCGCGGGCCCGATCGTCGCCGGCCACGTCGAGCGAACGGATCTCGGCGTCCGGATGCTGCTCGTAGCGGGCCCGGATGGTGCCCAGGAAGTTCTGGTTGCCGCGGGTCAGGAAGAGGACCCGGGTCGGCCGGTCGGCGGGCGGGGTCGCGGCCGGGGTGCTCCGGCCGTGCGGAGCCGCCAGCGCCTGCCCGGTCAAGCTGCGGTGCAGCGGCCGGAAGAAGCCGGCCGGGTCCTCGGCGGCCGGCGAGGTCAACGCGTCGAAGTGCAGCGCGCGGTGGAACATCAGGGCGGCGACCCGGTGGACCGCGTCCGCCGTCGCGTCGGTGTCGCCCCGGCGCAGCGCCGCGTCGGCGAGCGCCAGCTCCGCGGTCACGGCTGGGGCGAGGCCGTCCGGCCGCCGCCCGGCCTGCAGATCCGCCGTGGCGATGGCGCCCAGCCTGGCGGCCAGCGAGGCCCGGGGCCCCGGCGGCAGGCCGGGGGCGGTGAGCAGCCCACGCCACAACGCCCGGCCGGGCGCGCTGCCGAGGAACCGGCGGCTGGTGGCGTGACGCAGCACAGACCTCTTCACTACCGGCCACGCTACGGGACAAATGATCTTTTAGCGGGAAAGCAGAAGAGAGCGCAATGGGGTTCGAGGGACGGCGGGTCGTGATGCTGGTCGACAACGGCGTACACGGCGACTCGCGAGTGCAGAAGGAAGCCCGCTCCATCGCCGAGCTGGGGTGGACGGTCACGCTGCTCGGCCGCTCCCCCGACAAGTCGGAGCACAAGTGGTCCCTCGGCCCGGCCGAGGTCCGGCTGCTGCCGATGCCGACGCCGCTGGCGAAGCGCCCGCACGAGTTCCGCCGACACTGGCTGTCGGCGCCGCTGGCCTATCCGGCCACCGGCGTGGGCGCGTACCGGGAGCAGGAGGTCAAGGCCTGGAAGGCGGACCTCGCGATCCGCCGCGCGGCGAAACCCCAGGGGGCACGCCGCGTCCTGGTGCGGGCCGAGTCGCTCGCCGCCCGGATCACCGGCCGCTGGGTCAAGCTGCGCCGGCGGCAGAACGACCGGTGGCGCAGCGTACGCAAGCGGCTGGACACTCCGGTGGACCGCGGCTACACGTGGTTCTGGCTGGCCGTCCGCGGTGACCGGGCCTGGCGCCGGCTGGAGCCCGGCCTGTGGGACTACGAGCTGGCGTACGCGCCGGTGCTCGACGAGCTGCGGCCGGATCTGATCCACGCCAACGACTTCCGGATGCTCGGCGTCGCGGCCCGGGCCAAGCAGCGCGCCGCCGGGCAGGGCCGGGACGTTCAGGTGGTCTGGGACGCGCACGAGTTCCTGCCCGGCCTCCGGCCCTGGGTGGACACCGCGCGCTGGCTGCCGGCGCACATGGCCTATGAGCGCGAGTACGTCCCGTACGCGGACGCCGCGACCACCGTCTCCGAGGACCTCGCGACGATGCTGCAGGAGACGCACGGACTGCCGGAGCGTCCCCAGGTCGTCCTGAACACCCCGGACGACCCGGCGGCCGAGCCAGCGGCCGAGCCGGCGCCGGATCTGCGGGAGCTGTGCGGGCTCGGGCCGAAGGTGCCGCTGCTCGTCTACAGCGGCGCGGCTGCACCGCAGCGCGGCCTGGACATCATGGTCGAGGCGCTGCCCCAGCAGCCCGGCGTGCACGTCGCGCTGGTGGTGAACAAGCCCGCCGGTCCGTACGTCACCGGTGTGCTGCGGCGGGCCGCCGAACTGGGGGTGGCCGATCGGGTGCACGCGCTGCCGTACGTGCCGCACTGGCAGGTCGTGCCGCTGCTGGCCGGTGCCGATCTCGGCGTCATCCCGATCCACCACTGGCCCAACCACGAGATCGCCCTGATCACCAAGTTCTTCGAGTATTCGCACGCCCGGCTGCCATTGCTGGTCAGTGACGTACGGACGATGGCGGCAACGGTCCGCTCGACCGGCCAGGGCGAGGTGTTCCGCGCCGAGGACCTGGCCGACTACGTCCGCGCCGTCGCTCTCGTGCTCGACGACCCGCAGCGGTACCGGGCCGCGTACGACAAGCCCGGCCTGCTCGACGGCTGGACCTGGCGGGCACAGGCCGAGGTGCTGGACGGCGTCTACCGCGGGGTGCTGGCCTGATGGGCGCCCCGGACGTGACGGTCGTGATCGCCGTCTACAACACGATGCCCTACCTCACCGAGTGCCTCGACTCGGTGCTCGGCCAGACCATCGGCATCGACCGGCTGGAAGTCGTCGCGGTCGACGACGGCTCCACCGACGACAGCCCGGCCGAGCTGGACCGCTACGCCGAGCGGTATCCGGGCACGGTCACGGTGATCCACCAGGCCAACTCGGGCGGCCCGGCCGCGCCGAGCAACCGGGCCCTGGAGGTCGCCACCGGCCGGTACGTCTTCTTCCTGGGTGCCGACGACCGACTCGGCAGCGAGGCGTTGCAGCGGCTGGTCCGGACCGCCGACGAGCTGGAGGCGGACATCGTGCTGGGCAAGCTGGTCGGCGTTGGTGGCCGGGGCGTCTTCCAGGCCGTGTACGCCCGCGACCGGGACGACATCACCCTGGTCGACTCGCCGCTGCCGTGGGCGCTGTCGAACACGAAGCTGTTCCGTCGCTCGATGGTCGAGGAACACCACCTGCGTTTCCCGGAGGATCTCAAGGTCGCCAGCGACCAGCCGTTCACCATCCGGGCCGTGGTGGCCGCCCGGCGCATCGCGGTGCGCGGCGAGGGTTACGACTTCTACTACGCGGTGCTGCGCAGCGACGCCAGCAACATCACCTACAGCACATCGCCGTACGGTTTCCTGCAATCCACCGTGGTCGTGATGGACACCGCCGCGCAGGTGATCACCGATCCGGAAGCCCTGATGCAGGTGCACCGCCGGCACTTCACCTGGGAGCTCGGCAAGCTGCTCGGCAAGCGGTTCCTCGACGTCGACCGGGCGGAACGGCAGCAGGTCCAGGACGGGGTCCGCAAGCTAGCCGAGCAGTACCTCACCGGCAGCATCCGGGACGGCCTCGACGTGCAGCGCCGGATTCCGCTCAGCGTGGCCCAGTACGGCAGCCTGGAGGATCTCGTCGCGGTGGTGGAGCACTTCGCCCGGGACGGCCTGGCGCCGTTGGTCGTCGACGGCGAGCGCTGCTACGCCGCCCTGCCGGGCTTCCGCGACCCGGCCCGGGACTTCCCCGACAGCTGGTTCGACGCCAGCGCGGTCATCGGCAAGCGCGCCCGGACCGCCACGCCCATCGGGGTCGCCTGGGGCCGCGCCGCCGACGGCCGGCCCGCGCTGGTGGTCGACCTGCTCAGTGCCGTGCCCGAGCTCGGCCGGATCAGCGTGCCACCGGCGCGGCTGACGGCCGGCGCCGTCGAGGCGGCGCTGACCAGCACGGTGGCCGAGGGGGAACGGGTCGGCTGGATGGATCCGGGCACCCGGATCCGGGCCGAGTTCCGGGTGGCCGACCTGGTCGCCGGCGAGACCGGCCGACGCAGCCGGCGGGTCCGGTTCGCCTACTCGGTGCTCGGCAAACAGCGCGTCCACGACCTGCGTGGCCTCGACCTCGCCGCGGCCGGGCGCATCCGGCATCGGCACGGGCTGCGTTTCTTCGCTGTACGCGCCGACCAGGACCGCGACGGCCGCCTGGTCGTCGTGACCGAGCCGATTCCGTGGCGCCGCCTCGCCGGTGGCCTGGCCCGGCGGCTGGGCGTACGCCGCCCGCGCCCGCAAGAAGGCCCGCGGCCGCAGAAAGGAAAGACTCCAGCATGAAGATCTGCGTCGTCGCCCTGGGCAAGATCGGCCTGCCGCTGGCCGTCCAGTTCGCCGCGAAGGGCCACACCGTGCTCGGGGCGGACGTCTGCGAGCCGACCGTGCGGCTGGTCAACGAAGGGCTCGTGCCGTTCCCCGGCGAAGCCGACCTGGACGTCAAGCTCAAGCAGGCGGTCAGCGCCGGGCTGCTGTCGGCCGGCACGGACACCGCCGCCGCGGTCGCCGAGGCCGACGTGGTCGTGGTCGTGGTCCCGTTGTTCGTCGACGGCGCCGGGGTGCCCGACTTCGGCTGGCTGGAGTCCGCGACCCGCGACATCGCCCGCGGCCTGCGCCCCGGCACCCTGGTCAGCTACGAGACGACGCTGCCGGTCGGCACCACCCGCAATCGCTGGGCACCGTTGCTGGCGCAGGGCTCCGGCCTGGTCGCCGGCCGCGACTTCCAGCTGGTCTTCAGCCCCGAGCGGGTGCTGACCGGCCGGGTCTTCGCCGACCTGCGCAAGTATCCGAAGCTGGTCGGTGGCATCGACGCCGGTTCGACCGAGCGCGGGGTCGCCTTCTACGAGTCCGTGCTGGATTTCGACGAGCGGCCCGACCTGGCGCGGGGCAACGGCGTCTGGGACCTCGGTTCGGCCGAGGCGGCCGAGCTGGCGAAGCTCGCCGAGACGACCTACCGGGACGTCAACATCGGGTTGGCCAACCAGTTCGCCCGATACGCCGACACCATCGGCGTGGACGTCGACCTGGTCATCGACGCCTGCAACACCCAGCCCTACAGCCACCTCCACCGGCCGGGCATCGCGGTCGGCGGCCACTGCATTCCGGTCTACCCGCGGCTCTACCTCTGGAACGACCCGGCGGCGACGGTCGTGCGGGCCGCCCGCGAGGCGAACGCGGAGATGCCCGCCTACGCCGTGGATCTGCTCGCCGCCGCGGTCGGCGATCTGACCGGGCTCGGCGTGCTGGTGCTCGGCGCGGCCTACCGGGGCGGGGTGCGGGAGACGGCGTTCTCCGGTGTCTTCCCGACGGTGGCCGAGCTGGCCCGGCGCGGTGCCCGCCCGTACGTGTCCGACCCGATGTATTCGGCGGACGAGCTGACCGGGCTCGGGCTGCCGCCGTACGCGGGACAGCGACTGGGCGCGGCGATCGTGCAGGCCGACCACGCCGAGTACCGCATGCTGGCCGCCGAGGACCTGCCCGGGGTGCGGGTGATCGTGGACGGCCGGCGGACCACCGACCCGCAGCGGCTGCCGGGGATCCGCCGGATCGTCATCGGGGGTTGAGCTCCGGGTCGCGGGAGGTGATCTCGCCGCGCTCGTCCACCCAGCCCTTCGGCCGAGCCGGGTTGCCGGCCACGAGTTGATACGGCTGCACGTCCCGGGTGACGACGGAGCCGGCGGCGATCATCGCGTACTCGCCGATCTCGACGCCGCAGACCAGGGTCGCGTTCGCGCCGATCGAGGCGCCCCGGCGGACCAGCGTCGGGGTGATCTTCCAGTCCGGGTTCTGGGCGCGCGGCCGGAGGTCGTTGGTGAAGACCACGCACGGGCCGACGAAGACCTCGTCCTCGATCGTCACGCCCTGGTACACCGAGACGTTGTTTTGGATCTTGACGCGGCTGCCGACCACGACCTTCGCGTCGACGTAGACGTTGCGGCCGATCACGCACTCCTCGCCCACGATGGCGGACGAGCGGATGTGGGCGATATGCCAGATCTTGGTGCCGGCGCCGACCTGGGCGCCGGTCTCGACCTCGGCGGACGGATGGATGAACGCCGGGCTGCGGTCGGCGGCGGAGGTGGAGTCCATCCGGGCAGTTTCCGTCGCGGCCGGCCAGCCCGCGAAATTGGGGGACAGGATACCGGCGTGTCGCCCGATGTTAGGCTATCGGCTCCCCTCACTGACCTTCCACGAACGGTCTGCGCAGCTATATGCCGAATTTCATCAGCGTCGTGGTGCCCGCTTACGGTGTCCAGGGCTACCTCGATGAGTGTCTCGACTCGCTGCTCCGCCAGCAGGGCAGCGACGCGGAGGTCATCGGCGTCGATGATGCCTCGGCGGATCATTGCGGAATTGTTTTCGACGAACGGGCGGCGATCGATCCCCGACTCACGGTCGTCCACCTCGATGTCAACGTCGGCCCCGGCCCGGCCCGAAACGCCGGCTTGGAGCACGCCACCGGCGAGTATGTGTGGTTCGTCGACGGCGACGATCGGATCGTGCCCGGCGCGCTGACGGCCCTCGAGGCCAGACTGCGCGAGACGAAGCCCGACGTGCTGGTCGTGGGCACAGCCCGGGAACGTTGGAACAGATCGGTGTCGCCGTGGCGCACGCCGAAGGCCGCGCCCGCCGGTGCCGAGGCATTGACCCAGTGGCCCCCGGCCCTCGGCGGCCTGCTGGTGCGCCGGCAGTTCCTCGTCGACTCCGGCATCCGGTTCCGGCCGGGATGGTACGAGGACATCGCCTTCGCGTACGCGATCCTCGCCGCCGCCGAGACGACCGCGACCTTCGCGCCCGCCTGCTACATCCGCCGCCTCGACCGCGAGCGCTCGATCCGCAGCACGCGTTCGGCGCGGCACGTGGAGGCCGTCGCGCAGTGGGACTATGCCCTGAGCCAGCCCGCGCTTGCCGAGGCGACGCCAAAGCTGCGCCGCCGCGCCCTGGACCGGGCGATCACCGAGCTGCTCAAGATCATGGAGGACGGCAAGCGGGTGCCCAAGGAGGCCCGCCGCCCGTTCTTCGGCCAGCTCGCCGCGCTGCTGCAAAAGCACGAAAAGGGCGCCTCGGGACGCCCCGGCGGCGTCGGCGGCCTGCGCCTGCGGCTGATCGCCGCGAACTCGTATCCGGCCTACCGGGTCTTGCGCGGCGGCCGCGAGCTGGTCGGCGGTGTAGTCGCCAAGGTGCGCCAGGCGCCCGGCAAGGCCCGCGCCGCCCTGCGCAAGCGCGGCATGCGCTGGTATTACCGCTGGCAGCTGACCCGCCCGATCGACCAGAGCCTCGCGGTCTACGGCGCGTACTGGTATCGCGGCTACGCCTGCAATCCGGCGGCCATCTACGAGAAGGCCAAGGAGCTGGCCCCGGGCGTCCGCGGCGTCTGGGTGGTCAAGCCCGGCGGGCAGAAGTCGATGCCCAAGGGCGTCAAGTACGTGCTCTCCGGCAGCCGGGCCTACTACCGGGCCGTCGCCCGGGCTCGCTACCTGGTCAACAACGCCACCTTCCCGCCCGACGTGGTGAAACGCGCGGGCTCGGTGCACGTGCAGACCCACCACGGCACGCCGCTCAAGACGATGGGCCTCGACCAGCCGAAGTTCCCCGCGTCGCTGTCCGGCTACAACGCCGAGCGGCTGCGCCGCAACATCGCCAAGTGGGACTTCAGCATCACCGCGAACCGGCACACCACGCTGCTCTGGGACCGGCAGTTCCCGATCAAGGGCGAGACGCTGGAGACCGGCTATCCGCGCAACGACCGGCTGGCGCTGGCCACCGCGGCCGACGTCGCCGCGGCCCGCGCCGAGCTGGGCATCCAGCCCGGCGAGCGGGTGGTGGTGTACGCGCCGACGCACCGCGAGTGGCACGCCACCTTCACCCCGGTGCTGGACGTCGACGCGCTGGCCGAGGCGCTCGGCCCGGAGACACGGATCCTGCTGCGCGGGCACTACTTCTACGGCTCGATCGGCTTCCCGCCCCAGCACCCGCGGGTCACCGACGTCTCGTCGTTCGGTTCGGTGGAGACCCTCTACCTCGCGGCGGACGTGCTGATCACCGACTTCTCGTCGTTGATGTTCGACTACGCGGTGCTGGACAAGCCGCTGGTGATCTTCGCGCCGGACTGGGAGATCTATCGCGCGGTCCGGGGCGTCACCTTCGACCTTCCCGCCGAGCCCCCGGGTGTCTTCGCGCGGACCTTCGACGATCTAGTGACGGCGTTCCGCACCGGCGCGGTGGGCGACGAGGTCGCGGCCAAGGCGCGGGCGCGCTTCCGGGAACGGTTCTGCTCGCTCGAGGACGGCCATGCCGCCGAGCGGGTGGTACGCCGGGTCTTCCTCGGAGAGTCGCTGCCCGCCAACGCCGACCGAAAGGTGCACACCGATGCCTGAGCTCGTTTCCGGGCTGGTCAGCGTCATCGTTCCGATCTACAACGTCGAGGCCTATCTGCGCGACTGCCTCGACTCGATCCGCAGCCAGACCTACCGCGAGCTGCAGGTGATCCTGGTCGACGACGGCTCGACCGACGGCAGCGTGCCGATCGCCGAGGAGTTCGTCGCGGCCGACCAGCGGTTCCAGCTGATCCGGCAGGCCAACGCGGGCCTCAGCGCGGCCCGCAACACCGGCATTCCGTACGCGACGGGCGAGTTCCTGGCGTTCGTCGACAGCGATGACGTGCTGGCGGCGTTCGCGTACGAGCTGATGGTGCGCACGGCCCGCGTCTCGGGCAGCGACTTCGTCACCGGCGGCGTGCACCGGTTGCGCTCACACGGGCACAAGTGGGGCTATCCGCACGCCGAGGTGTTCAAGAACAGCGCTCTGCGGACCCACGTCAAAGAGGACAACCTGCTGCTGCGGGACCGGACAATCTGGAACAAACTTTTCCTCCGTACGTTCTGGGACGCGCACGACTTCACCTTCCCGGTCGGCCGGCTCTTCGAGGACGCGCCGGTGACGATCCCGGCCCACGCGTACGCGAAGCATGTCTCCGTCATTGACGTGCCGATCTATTTCTGGCGGGTCCGCGAGGGCGCCCAGCCGTCGATCACCCAGTCCGACCATGACGTCCGGAACATCGTGGACCGCTTCTACTCGGTCGAGCTGGTCCGCGCGGCGCTGACCGCGAGCGGGCACCACGAGCTGCTGCGCGTCTATCAGGAAATGGCGATCTGGGACAAGCTCAGCAACTTCCTGCAGTTCCTGCCGAGCGCGTCGCAGGAGTACCGCAGTGTGGTGCTGGAGCTGGCCAACAAATACCTGGACGAGGTCGGCGACGACGCGATCGACCGGCTGCCGCCCAAGTTCGAGCAGCAGTGGCGGCTGATCCGCGCCGGGCGCACCGAGGAGCTGATCGCGCTCGTCACCGCCGGCGTCCCGGAGCCGGCGCCGCCCGCGCCCGAGTCCGCGCAGCTGAAGGCGGCCGCCCAGCAGATCGACTGGGACGGCGACCGGCTGACGCTGCGCGGGTTCGCGTTCGTCGACGGGGCCGGCGCGGCCCGACGCTGGAGCACCGTCCGCAAGCTGTGGCTGCGTCGCAACGGCAGCCGCCGGCCGGTGCTGCTGGCGAGCAAGACCGTGCACGACCCGCAGGCCGACAGCCTGGCCGAGGACGACACGCACACCTACGACTGGTCCGGCTTCACCACCGGCATCGATCTCGCCTCGCTGCGGGTCAACGGCGCCTGGCGGGCCTGCACCTGGCAGATCGGCGTCGCCGTCACTGGCGGCATCACGGTCAAGCGCGGCAAGCTCGGCGTCGACGAGACGACCGACGTGGCGCTGCCGGCCCGGCGGCGGGTCGCGCCCGGCGCCTGGGTGCTGCCGACGGTGGTCCGTGGCCAGTTGCGCCTGCAGGTGCAGCGCCCGACGGCGTGGGTCGAGACGATCCGCCGGGTGGACGACGACGCCGAGCTGGTCGGGGTCATCACCGGCAAGGTGGGTGACCGCCCGCAGGTGCACCTCGTGCAGACCAAGGGCGTGGTGAACCGGTCGATCCCGTTGACCGTGACGAAGCGCGCCGAGGGCGGCAGCAGCTTCACGGTCCGGCTGCCCCTGGGCGAGCTGGGCCTCGACGACAACACCGAAAACCACACCCGTGGCCTGCACATGCAGCGGATGACCGTGGAGCTGGAGATCGGCGGCGAGCCGCTGCGGCACCTCGTCGCGGATCAGTCCTGCGCCCAGGTACGCGTCCTGACCGGGACCGACGAGGTCTACACCCACCTGTCCCGCGCGGGCTACCTGCGGATCGGCACCCGCCCGGCCGGCCCGGTGGTGACCTCGGCGCACTGGCTTCCGGGCGGCACGCTGCTGTTGCGGGGCGACAGCCCGGGAGCGCTGGACGGCCACCTGGTGTTGCGCCGTCGCGGCGTGCGCAAGGACGTCTACGTCCCGCTGCACTCCACCGAGGAGGGCTGGCAGGTCGAGCTGCGTCCCGAGGCGGTGCCCGGCCTCGGCGGGACGACCTCGCTCGGCAGCGGCGTCTGGGACATCTCGTTCCACCCGGCCGGCGTGGCCCACGACCTGATCCCGCCGCTCGGCGTGACGAGCGCGACGCTGCGCGCGCTGCCGGCGTCGATGGAGCTGCACGGCGTCCGGTACGCCCTCGAGGAGGTCAACCGGGAACGCATGGTGCTGCGCGTCGGCGACGAGGTGCCGGTCCGGCAGTCCACCCCGGAGGCCCAGGCGGCGCTGCGGCTGCGCTACTTCCCGGTCTCGGGCGGGCGGCCCGAGCTGCGCGACGTCGTCCTGTTCGACGCCGGGGTCGACCATCGCTATCTCGACGACTCGGCGGCCGTGCTGGCCGAGCTGCGGTCCCGGCCCGACGCCCCGCCGGCGCTCTGGACCGGGCCACTGGGCGAGAGCGTGCCCGACGGTGCGGAGCGGATCGCCCCGCTGACCGAGCGGTGGCACGAGGCGCTCGCCACCAGCCGCTGGGTGGTCACCAACGACGACCTGCCGGTCTGGTTCCGCCGCCACCCCGACCAGGTGGTGGTGCGGATCGCGGCCGGCTGGCCGGTGAAACGGTTCGGCGCCGCCGAGCTCGACCTGCCGGGTGGCAAGCAGGCTCGGGAGACGATCGCGACCCAGGCCGCGAACCTGAGCGCGGTGGTGTCACCGCACCGCTCCGCGACGCCGCTGCTGCGGCAAGGGCTCGGCTTCGACCAGACCGTGCTGGAGTTCGGCCGGCCCGCGGGTGACCTGCTGGCGACGGCCGACCGGGAGAAGACCCGGGCCGAGGTGCTGCGCGAGCTCGGCCTGCCGGAAGGCTCCCGGCTGGTGCTGTACGCGCCCACCCGCCGCCCGATCGACGCGCGCAAGCGCGGCTGGAGCAACCCGGGCCGCCTCCTCGACCTGCCCGCGGTCGCGGCGGCGCTGCCGGCCGGCCACGTGCTCCTGGTCCGCAGCCACCCGGCGCTGGCCGACGAGGTGGTGGGCATGGCGCCGGGGATCGTGGACGTCTCGTCCTATCCCGGCGTGGGGCGGCTGCTGCTCGCGGCGGACGCGCTGATCACCGACTACTCCGCGTTGCTGGCGGATTTCGCCGGCCTCGGCCGGCCGATCCTGCTCTACGTGCCCGACCTGGCCCAGGTCGAGGAGTCGCCGGGCCTGAACATCGACCTGGCCGCGGCCGAGCCCGGCCCGCTGCTGCGGACCATCGACGACGTGACGGCGGCCGTGCGCGACATCCCGGCCGTCTCAGCCGAGTACGAGCAGTCGGTCAAGGCCTTCGGCGACAGCCACGGGCCGGTCGGTGAAGGGCGGGCCGCGGCGCGGCTGGTCGACTGGCTGCTCGCCGCCGACCGCTGAGCTCGACAACCGACTCCGTCGCACCACGCTGACCCGGACCATCCGGCCCGGGTCAGCGCAGGGGCTGCCATGTGATGCTCGTCTCCATCGGCGGACTGTGCATAACCTGTGCGCTAGCTGTGGGATGGGATCGGTGGGGGTCAATCGTGAGCCGGAAAGTTCGGACGCGTCGGCGGTCCGGCCTTTCACCGGGCCACTATGTTTCTTCCATGACCTCCATCGCGCTCGCTGAGGAGTTGCTCCTCCTCGCGTACGACGACCAGACCGGCAAGGCGACTGGATCTCGCATCGGGCTGGATCTCGGCATGGCCGCGGCTGTGCTGATCGACCTCGCGCTGAAGGGGCGGGTCGCCTACGTCAACGGCAATCTGCTGGTCATCGACCCCACGCCGGTGGGTGACCCGATCGAGGACGCCGTGCTGGCGAAGGCGGCGGCGGACGACCCGCACACGCCGGCCCAGTGGGTGCAGCGGCTGCGGCACGGCCTGCGCGCCCGCGTCCTCGAGGACTTGGTGGCCCGTGGGGTGGTCCGCGACGTCGACGAGACCCAACTCGGCTACATCCACGTGCATCGGTATCCGACCACCGACCCGGCCTACGAGGCCGAGATCCGCAAGCGGCTGGCCGAGGCGCTGCTCACCGACGCCCTGCCCGACGAGCGCACGGCGGCCCTGGCCACGCTGCTCACGGCGACCCGGATGGAGCCGGCGCTGCGGTTGCCGCCGGACGAGGCGACGCACGCCCACCGGCGGCTGGAGCAGATCGCCAGCGGCGCGGGCTTCGCCGGCGGGGGAAACCTGGAGGACTCCATCGTCCGCCCGAGCGTCGCCCTGGTGGTCGCAACGCTCGCCAAGGCAATCCAGGCCGCCCTCGGCACCCCCAAGGCCACACCGACCATCTGAGACGGTCCCAGGCAGGCGTCAGCTCCGGGCCCGGCGGTCAGCTCAGGCCCAGCACCGCCGCCACCTCGGCGCGCAGGTCGGACATCGCGGCGTCCGCGCGGGTCCGGGCCGCTGCCACGGCACCGTCGGCGACCGGCACGACCACTTCCAGGTACGCCTTCAGCTTCGGCTCCGTCCCGGACGGGCGGATCACCACGCGGGCCGAGCCGGTCCGGAAGGTCAGCACGTCGGCGTCGGGCAGCCGGTCCTCGATCTCGTCGAGCGCGACGCCCAGCAGGGTGGCCGGCGGCCGGGCCCGGACCTCGGCCATCGTGCGGGTGATCTCCGCGAGGTCGTCGACCCGGACCGAGAGCTGGTCGGTGCGGTGCACCCCGAACTCGGCGGACAACTCGTCCAGCCGGTCGGCGAGCGTGCGGCCGGTAGCCTTCAGCCCGGCGGCCAACTCGGCGACCAGCAGCGCGGCCGTGATCCCGTCCTTGTCGCGCACCAGGGTCGGCGCCACGCAGTAGCCCAGCGCCTCCTCATAGCCGAACGCCAGATCCTCCGCCGCCCGCACAATCCACTTGAAACCGGTCAGCGTCTCGCCGTAGGGCACCCCACGGGCGGCACACAGCGCCTGCAGCATCGTCGACGAGACGATGGTCGTCGCGTACCTGCCCGGCGTGCCACGGCGGATCAGGTGGTCGGCCAGCAGGATGCCGAGCTGGTCGCCGGTCAACGGCTGCCATCCGCCGGCCGTGCCGGGCAGGGCGACGGCGCACCGGTCGGCGTCCGGGTCGTTGGCGATCGCGAGGTCGGCGCCGGTCGTCGTGGCCAGGGCGAGCAGGAGATCCATCGCGCCCGGCTCTTCGGGGTTGGGAAACCGGACCGTCGGGAACTCGGGGTCGGGCTCGGCCTGCTCGGCGACCACCGCGGGCGGCCCGAACCCGGCCCGCACGAACGCCTCGGCCGCGACCGCCCCGCCGACGCCGTGCAGCGGCGTGTACGCGATCCTCAGCTCGCGCGGCCCCGCGCCCAGCACGGCGACGGCTGCGTCCAGGTACGAAGAAGTGATCTTGTCGTCGAGGACCGTGCCGGGCTCGCCCAGCGGGACCTCGGCGACGGCGCGCACCGCCCGGATCGCGGCCTCGATCTCGGCGTCGGCCGGCGGCACGATCTGCGCCCCGGCGCCTACGGTGCCGCCGAGGGTGGCGCCTAGATAGACCTTGTAGCCGTTGTCCTGCGGCGGGTTGTGGCTGGCCGTGACCATCACACCGGCGACCGCGTCGAGGGACCGGACCGCCCACGCCAGCACCGGCGTCGGCAGCGGCCGGGGGAGCAGAAGCGCCTCGCGGCCCGCCCCGGTGGCGATCCGCGCGGTCCGCCCGGCGAACTCGCGCGAGCCGTGCCGGGCGTCGTAGCCGATCACCAGCGGGCCCGGCGCGCCCTGCGCCGCGAGCCAATGCACCAGCCCGGCCGCGGCCCGGCTCACCACGGCGAGATTCATCCCGTTCGGGCCGGCCCGGAGCCGGCCGCGCAGCCCGGCCGTGCCGAACGTCAGCGGCCCGGCGAACCGGTCGGCGAGCTCGCCGGCACTTGCCGGCAGCCCGGCCAGCAGAGCCGTCAGCTCGGCTCGAGCGGCCGGGTCGGGGTCGTCGGCCAGCCAGCTCTCGGCTTGCGCGCGCAGCGCGTCAACGTCGCTCTCGGGTGCCATCAGGGATTGATAGCACACCGGCCGGAGCCGGTCAGGCGCTCTCGAAGGCGAACGTCTTCGTCATCTCGTCGAAGATCACCTTGCTCGCGGCGAAGTCGGACTCGTTCGAGGTCAGGTAGAAGCTGTACATCTTGCCGCCGACGGTCGTCTCCCGCCAGATCCCGTGCCGCATCGTGTCGCCGCTGCCGCAGGTGTATTCGAGCTGCGCGGCATCGTGCCCGGCCACCTGCTCGTCGGTGACCGCCACCCGCTGGTACGGCTTCGGGCAGTTCGACGAGCCCTTGAGCGTGTTCTCGGCGATCTTTTCGGCGAACCGGCGCGGCTCTGCGGAGCCGGTCTCGACCAGAATGCGGACCTTGCGGCCCTTGTCCTCCGGATCGATGTAATCGACCCAGTTGCCGGCCGACGCCTTGGTCCAGCCCTTCGGCACCTTGACCGTGATGCCCTTGCCCTTGTAGTCCTGGGTGTCGAACGAGGCCGGCACGGTCACGTCGCCGCTGCTCTGCGCGGTCGGCGTGGTGGCGTTGTCGTCGCCGCCCGGCAGCGTGACGACGAGCACCAGCAGGACCAGCACCGCCGCGGCCAGCCCGCCCGCGATGAGTTGCTTGTTGCGCGGCCAGGCCCGGACCGTCTGCACGGCCCGGCCGGTGCCGGCCTGCACGCTGCGCACGACGGTGTCGAGCTTTGCCTTGGCGCCGCCGCCGCCGACCACGGTGCCGGCCAGCGGATCCCGGGCCGCCTGGGCGCCGTTCCACGCCGCCCGCGGCGGGATCACGCTCGTCGTGTCGCCGCCCGCGCCGTGCGGCGGGATCACGCTGGTCGCATCGCCGCCCGCGCCGCGCGGGGGGATCACGGTGGTCGCATTGCCGGCCATCGTGTCGGTCAACGCGGCGGGCTCTTCCTTGGCCCGCCGCCGGCCGCCCTGCTTGATCTTGGCCAGGTGGCCGCTGAGTGACTCGCCGGGCGCGAGCATGGCCCGGCCGCCGATCTGGCCGCTCGGCTTCGGCGGCTGCGGGGGCGGGATCGCCTGGGTGGCCGCCGCGGGCGGGCGCTGGCTCGGTACCACCGAATACGGGTCCGTCATCATGTGCGGCGGGGCCTTGCTGGCCAGCGGGCCGGCCAGCTGCTGGCGCAGCATCGTGCGCGCGGTGGGCACGTCGAAGCGCTGGCCCGGGTCCTTTTCCAGCAGGCCCATCAGGACCGGGATCAGCGAACCCGCGCGCTGCGCCGGGGCGGGCGGATCCTCGACCACCGCATGCATGGTCTCGATCGGGTCGCCCTTGTCGAACGGCGGGCGCCCCTCGATCGCCGTGTAGAGCGTGACGCCGAGCGAGAACAGGTCGCTGGGCGGGCCGAAGTCGCTGCCCATCGCGCGCTCGGGGGAGATGAAGTGTGGCGAGCCCAGCACCATGCCGGGCGTGGTCAGCTGCACGTCGGTCGGCATCCGGGCGACGCCGAAGTCGGTCAGCACGCACCGGCCGTCGGAGCAGATCAGCACGTTCGCCGGCTTCACGTCGCGGTGCAGCACGCCGTGCGCGTGCGCCACCTCGAGCGCGCCGAGCAGGGCAATGCCGATCTTTGCCACCACGCGCGGGGCGACCGGGCCGTCCTCGATCACCATGTCGGCCAGGCTGCGGGCGTCCAGCAGCTCCATCACGATCCACGGCCGGCCGTTCTCGTGCACGACGTCGTAGACCTGCACGACGGCCGGGTGCTGCAGGGCGGCCGCGGCGCGGGCCTCGCGCATCGTCCGCTCGTACATCGAGTCGCGGTCGCTCGGGGCCAGGCCGGGCGGGAGGATGACCTCCTTGATGGCCACGTCACGGCGCAGCAGCGTGTCGGCCGCGCGCCAGACCGTGCCCATGCCGCCGTGGCCGACCGCGGCACGCAACGTATATCGACCGCCGATGAGCGTGCCCGGGGCTGCGCGTCCGCTGGTCGAAGCGGTGTTACCACTGCTCCACGTCGGAATCTGAGTCACTGAGAATGCCACCGAGGGGGATATAGGGGCTAGACCAACCC